>ENA-UOJC01003342-UOJC01003342.1-human-gut-metagenome-genome-assembly--contig:-C104-NODE-3342-length-15286-cov-12.266956_pt1 | contig 15286 bp, 14 predicted proteins | sample MGYA00242339_ERZ723886 | MGnify/ENA metagenome assembly ERZ723886 | reverse complement strand
ATTGCACCAACAAGGCGTAAATCAAGGTCTCCACAGTGAGAGCATTAAGGTGTACTTTTCTGCTCAAAATTTTCAAACCTGCGTGCTGGCCCATTTGGTAAAGGTATGTTGAGCCACCCCGAGCATTCTGGCTGCACCCCTGCCAGATACCTCACCACGTTTCCATAGGTTATACACCGGGGTGAAATCCTCCGGTATTTCCATGGGCGCTCTCCCCATGTGAACGCCTCTGGCTTTTGCGGCGGCGATCCCTTCCGCCTGCCGTTGACGGATGAATTCTCGTTCTGTCTGCGCTACATAGCTCAGAAGCTGGAGCACAATGTCCGCGATGAGCGTTCCGGTGAGATCTCGCCCCTGCCGGGTGTCCAGCAACGGCATATCCAGAACCACGATGGCTGCTTTCTTTTCTCTGGTGATGATGCGCCACTGCTCCAGTATTTCTTCATAGTTGCGTCCCAGCCGGTCGATGCTCTTGATGACAAGGGTGTCGCCCGGTTTTAGTTTTCTGACGAGTTTTTTATAATTGGGGCGCTCAAAATCTTTGCCGGACTGCTTGTCCATGTAGAGGTCACGGTCCGCAATGCCGAATTCATGCATGGCCACCCGCTGACGGTCTTCGTTCTGTTCTTTCGTAGATACACGGATGTATCCATAGAGTTTTCCTGTGTTTTCGTTCATAACAGTTTCCTCCTTTTTCTATGCACCTAAAGTGTAGAGGAAACCTTGATTTACGACTAATTTTTCACACTTGGCCTTGTTTTAATCGCAGAGAATAATTAAAGGGCGTTCCGCCTGACCTAATCGGTCAGCGCAGAACGCCCTTCGTCACATATATTTAATTCTTCGGTCAGCCTTTGCGCAAAATGGAAATTACAGTAACCTTCTTTCGTCAGTGCTCTCACTGTGTTCACCTCCCGTAGCAACACAAACTACCACAGAAAGTGGAGGAAAGCTATACCTAAAAGCAAAAAGACACCCACAAGCCATCATTGTGATAGCTTGTGGGTGTATGATCTACCATACCGATTGTTCATGGCTCGCATTGTTTCTTTGTCTGTTTTCCTCAAATCATCCCGAAGTACCGGAGTGCCTCCTTGATTGCTTTCTCCTTATCCGACGGGCATTGAGGCTGTTTAGCATCCTCAGACTTCGGCTTATTATAGTTCTCACGCTCGATGATACCGCACTGCTGTTTCACCTGTGCGATATACAAACTGCTGACTTTCAAGCCGCTATGCTCCAGCACGTAATCCTTGATTTCCTGGTAGGTGGCTTTCTTCTCCGCATCGGTCAAATCCAGCTCGTCCATATCCAAGTTGATCTCAATATGTTGCTTCGCATTAAGTTTGGACAATAACACTACCGTCTCCACATGCCTTGTGCCGGGGAACATATCCACGGCGCAGGCGCGGACCGCCCGGTAGCCGAAGCCGGCAAAAATCTTGACGTCCCGGCCCAGGGTGGCGGGGTCGCAGGAGACGTAGACCACCCGCCGGGGCGCCATGCCCGCCACGGAGGCGATGACCTCCGGCGCCAGGCCCTTGCGGGGCGGGTCCACGGTGATGACGTCGGGCCGCAGGCCTTCAGCTTCCAGTCTGGCGGCAATGTCCGCCGCGTCGCCGCAGAAGAACTCCGCGTTTTCAATGCCGTTGCGGGCGGCGTTTTCCCTGGCGTCGGCGATGGCCGGGGCCACGATCTCCGCGCCGATGGCCCGCTTGGCCTGTCCGGCAAGGCACAGGGTGATGGTGCCGGTGCCGCAGTACAGGTCCAGCACCGTCTCCTCCCCCGTCAGGGCGGCGAACTCCAGTGCCTTGCCGTAGAGCACCTCCGCCTGGTCCCGGTTCACCTGGTAGAACGAGGGGACGGACAGCTTGAACCGCAGGCCGCAGAGGGTGTCCATCAAAAAGTCCTGGCCCCAGATGGCGCGGTACTTATCCCCCAGAATGACGTTGCCCCGGCGGGTGTTGGTGTTCAGCACCACGCCCACGGTTTTGGGCGCCGCCGCCAGCACCATGGCCGCCAGCTCCGGCTCCCGGGGGAGCTGCTTGCCGTTGGCCGCGACGCAGCACAGGCTCTCCCCCTTTTGGTTCGTCCGGACATAGATGTGGCGGACGAGGCCCTTGCCCGTGGTCTCGTCATAGGCGGAGATTTTGTAGCGCTTCATCCACTCCCCCACCGCTTTGGCCGTTTTGTCGGAGACCTCCGACTGGATCAGGCAGCGGGCTATGGGGACCACCCGGTGGGTCCGGGCCTGATAGAAGCCGATGGCGCCGTCGGCGCCCACGGGGTACTGGCTCTTGTTGCGGTAGTGGACGGGGTTTTTGGCACCGGCGATCTCCTCCACCCGCAGATCCGTGCCGCCCAGGCGGGTCAGGGCGTCCTGGACCCGCTGCCGCTTGGCCCACAGCTCCTCGGCGTAGTCCAGGTGCTGGAAATCACAGCCGCCGCATTTGCCGTAGTACGGGCACTCGGGCTTGACGCGGGAGGGCGAGGGGGTATGGATCCTCACGATCTCCCCCGCCGCGCAGGTTTTCATCACCTTGGTGATCTTCAAGTCCACGGTCTCCCCCCGGACGGCCTGGGGGACGAAGACCACCGCGCCGTCCAGGCGGACGATGCCCAGGCCCTCGCTGGAGTAGCCCTCTACGGTGCCGGTGTAGATTTGGTTTTGGTGCAGTTTTTCCATAGGGTACCTCTTGGTCTTAAGTCTGATGACTCTGACAGTATGGAAGATGGGGGGCCGCCCTGCGGGCGGGGACGGAATGTCGTGCCTGACAGGCACGTGGGGAATTGCACCCCCCATTCTCTTTTTGACGCGTCAAAAAGAGAACGGGCCGTGCACGGTCCAAGAGAAAAAACGCTTGGTCCCAACTTTCCTCATGGAACATGAGAAAAGTTGGGGATGCGGATTTGGCAAAAGACCGCTCTGGAAATTTACAGGTCTTCGCGTTGGGCGCGGGAAGGGCGTTGGATATCATCGTTACCTTTCTGCCACGCGAATCGGGACGGTGCGGGATTGGATCAGACTTGCATGGGCTTTTGCAACCGCCCCGCTGCCGCTACGTGGGCGGTTGTTTTGCGTTGGGTGCATGCGGCGGGCCGGGGACGGCCCGCCCTACGGGGGTCTGCCAACTTCGTAGGGGCCGATGCCTTCATCGGCCCTCAGCGCCAGGGTAAGGCGGGATGAAACGGGCCGATGTGGACATCGGCCCCTATGGATGTTCGAAAGCCCACGCAGCGGCAGCGGGGCCAGAGGCGGAAACCCTTGCGTCAATATCCCACAGGTCCGCACCCAACGTCTCAGCTTGCGGCTTAAACTCCCTACCGAACGCCAACGTACAGCGCAGCCGGATGAAACCCGGCAGGTTTATGCCAATCCCGATTCGCACGGCCCCCGCCCGCAGGGCGGACCCCCAAGCGGTGTTCCAACCCTCAGCTACGACTGTCAGAACGGCCCAACAGGTAATCCGTGGTCACGTCGAAGTAATCCGCCAAGGCCACCAATCCCTCGTAATCAGGCCGGCGGTCTCCGCCCTCGTAATGTTGATAGGAGCGGAGCTTTATTTTCAGAAAATCGGCCATTGTCTGCTGGGTAACAGACCTTTCTTTGCGCAATTCCTGTAATCTTTCAGCAAATTTTATCATAAATTATCCCCATACCCCTTGACACGACCAAATTGGTCGTTTATTATAGACATGACCAAGTTGGTCGTAAGGAGGCATTTCTATGACTGAACTGATGCAGGTCTTATACGACTACACCCTGAACACCGGTTTCACAGCCATCCTGTCCTGCGAGGAATACCGTTCCCTGAACGCCCTGCTGGACCGCTTAGGCGGCAGGCTCCGCCAGGAGCTGGCCGCCGACACCTGGGACACCCTGACAAAATACCAGGACGCGCTGGCGGAACAGCGGGACACGGAACTGGAAGCCATGTTCCGCGCCACCTACGCCATGTGCAAAGAGCTGCGGTAAGCCTTACGCCTCCCACTTCTCCAGCAGCTGCCGCAGCTGGTCGGCGAACCGGGCCAGGGACTTGTTGTCCCGGCCCTTGCTGCGCTTGATGGACGCCATGAGCATCTCGCCCACGGCCACCAGCCGCTCGTAAGCGGAGCTGGTCCGCACGCCGCCCACCTTGGCTTTGCGCTCCGGCAGATAGCCGGGGGCCAGCTGTTTATTGGCCGCCAGGTCGTAGACCTCGGTATACTGAGGGGCGTGGGCCTCAAATCCCATGTTGTTCAGCGTCTGGGCGAAGAAAGGCGCCACCTCCCGGTCGCCGTGGACCACGAAGACATGCTCCGGCCTGGGGTTCTGGAAATCCGCGATCCAGCTGATGAGATGGTCCCGGTCCGCATGGGAGGAAAGGCCCTTGAAATTCACGATCTTTGCGTGAACGGCGATGTCCTCGCCGAAGAGCTTGACGTTCTGGGCCCCCTCCAGGAGCTGTCGGCCCAGGGTGCCCTCCCCCTGATAGCCCACGAACACCACGGTGCACTCCGGCCGCCAGAGGTTGTGCTTCAGGTGGTGGCGGATGCGGCCCGCGTCGCACATGCCGGAGGCGGAGATGATGACCTTGGGGGTGCGGTCCTCGTTGAGGAGCTTGGACTCCTCGCTGGTCTCCGTCATCCGCAGGTTGGTGAAGTTGAACATGTGGGTGCCGTCCTTCACCAGCTTCATGGCGTCGTCGTCCAGATAGCCGTGGAGGTTTCCGGTGAAGATGGTGGTGGCCCGCTTGGCCAGGGGGGAGTCGATGTACACCGGGAAATCCGGGTTGGACTTCACCAGCCCCGCGTCCTTGATCTCCCGGATGAAGTACAGCAGCTCCTGGGTGCGGCCCACGGCGAAGGAGGGGATGATGACGTTACCGCCTTTGGCGATGGTCTCGTCGATGATCTTCGCCAGGTCGTCGGTGTAGCTCCAGACCTCGGTGTGGTTGCGGTCGCCGTAGGTGGACTCCATGACCACGTAGTCCGCGCCGTGGAAGTGGACGGGGTCCCGGATGATGGGCTGCTTGATGTTGCCGAGGTCGCCGGAGAAGACGATCCGCTTTTTCACATCCCCCTCCGTCAGCTCCATGGCGATGCAGGACGAGCCCAGCAGGTGGCCCGCGTCCACAAATTCCACCTCCACGCCCGGGCACAGGTCGATGACCTGGCCGTACTCACAGGTGGTCAGGAATTCCTTCACCCGCAGGGCGTCTTCCAAGGTGTACAGCGGCTCCACATGGGGCGCGCCGGAGCGCTCGCCCTTGCGGTTTTTCCACTCGGCGTCGGACTCCTGGATGTGGGCGGAGTCCTGGAGCATGATGTCCAGCAGTTCCGCCGTCAGCCGGGTGGTGAGGATGCGGCCCTGGAAGCCCTGCTTCACCAGCATGGGGATGCGGCCGGAGTGGTCGATGTGGGCGTGGGTCACCAGCACATAGTCGATGGTATTGGCCGCGAAGGGAAACTCGGCGTTGGAAACCTCGTCCCGTCCCTGCTGCAAGCCGCAGTCCACCAGGATGCGCTTTCCGTTCACTTCCAGGCAGTGACAGCTGCCAGTAACGCATTGGTCGGCGCCGAAAAAGCTGAGCTTCATAGTGGGTCCTCCTTATTTAGAATCGTGTGGGCGTCTTTTCAGGTTTATTGTAACACGGGACGCGGAAAAGCACAATCGACGATTTGGGGCAAATGTCTGGTTTCCCGCCGGAAATGCGCGAAAAGGCCCCGGGGCAGCGATAACCCCCAGCGGCGCGGCCTGACCCGCACAGGCCGTGCATGGAGCATAACAGCGGCGCCGTATGGATGGGCCTTGCCGCGCGGAAGGTACAGAAGGAAAAGGATAAAGCAAAATAAATCTGATGTAAAAAGCGGGAACATCGTTTCCGATGTTCCCGCCCTGCCTTTTTATTACATTTGTCATCTTTAAAAATAACGTTTCCCTTTGCTTCGTCAAATTTCGAGACTCCTCATTTTATAATAAACTCCGCTGCCAAAAAATGAGGCGTTCCGTCCTTCGCTTTCATTTCCAAAACCGCGCGGTAAAGGCCGGCTTTCAAGCGAGTCCCATAATAATCATACTTTTGCACAATACTCCCTTCCAAAGCGGAACCTTCTGCTCCGCCCAACGCAAATTCAATCGTTGTAAAAGGAAAGGTATCCTGCGTATAACTCAACCGATACCATTGACCATCAACATTGCATTCAAGATATTCAAAGGTATTCGGTGCTTCACCATCCTGAATAAAGTAATATACATTTTCGGAATCGGCCGTTACTTTCCATCTGATTGTATATCCCCGAAAAGGAGACCAAGACGGTTCATCTATCGTCAGTTCAAATCCGTCAATCTGATTGACAGGATAAGAAACCGGTTCACCAAGTGCGGGATATTCCGCTGTGACTTTCAAAGTAAGCCAAACCCCGCCAGCGCAAAGCACAATGAAAAGAAGTAGGGCAAGCCACCCGCGGTATCGTTTCATCAGTTCAGCCCCTTTCCCGTTCATTTTATTATACAGGAATGCTGGTGAACAAACAAGGGGAAAACTCGTTCTCATCCTTGGTCATTAAAGGACATTCTCAATAGAAATGATAAATCCGAACTACATTACCCACCTGGATCACATAGTTCGGATTATCATTGTTTGTACCAAGGCGGTAAACATACTATCCAAATCCGAGCCAAGCCCAAACCGCAGTCCAGCGAAGCGGATCGCGGTTGGAAGCGAAGAAACAGTACGTCCGGCGTATGAGAAAAGCCCTAAGGCATTTCTCATCGCCTTAGGGCTTTTTCTGAGCTGTATCAAGGCGTTAAAAATACTATTTTTACCGTCTCATCCCCCCAACCGCGAACCCAGCGAAGCGGATCGCGGTTGGAAGCGAAGAAAAAGTACGTCCGGCGATGAAAAGGCCCTAAGGCCTTTTCATCGCCTTAGGGCTTTTTCTGAGCTGGTCGGAGTGTAATTATAGGACTTAAAGAAATGTAGTAATATCAACGGTTTGCAGGCCGTTGGCAAGAGGCTTTGTTCTTAAATTGTACGATCAAGAACGGTGACTTGTGTAATCACATCACGCAGACGATCAGAGCCAACCATATATTCCAGTACATCATCAGCGGTCTCAAAGCACCTAGTGGAGGACGGTTGATCCCAAATGTAAATATTTATTTTTCCCATGGCATGAGATATTCCATATTTTCGGTCATCCCAAACAAATTCAATCTCTGCACCGCGCTTCATACTCCACTTAAAATCACTAATAGTCTTAAATCGATTTTCCTCTGGCGTACTAGTATCATAGATTATAGATGGCATGAGTTTCCTCCAAATAAAACATTTCAAGAAGTCAGAGCCGATTCCATTGATAGGATCACTCCAGCTGGGAAATCCGGTCATAGGATCATATGTAATGATATGCCCATGCGGATTATGATGAATGTTGCCATTTCCGTGTGTGGAGTAATGGATTTCCTTGATTGCTTTCCCATCGTCACCGATCAAGGTCTCTGTTTTTTCTCCGCGTTTGGAATAGGCGACTTTAATTTCGCCCGGCGTGCCGCTTAAACGGCTATCTTTTGCTTGGGTGGGCCGCCATTTTCCGCCGTATGCGCTGCCGCCGCCTTTTCCGATCAGGTATGCCTCTATTGTATCACAAGATTTGCGGTATGCGCCACCAATTTTGAATGCCTCCAGATTTTCTTTCTGAAAGCTCCGTTCATAGCTCATGTATTTCCATGAACTGCGCTCATAATCCACATATACGATGTCTCCCTGCATTTCAGGAAACGGCGTGTTGTAACAAATGATCTTCTCCGGCTCAATCCGCCGCAGCATCTCATTGTAGCCAGCCATGAACCACTCTTTCTGGTCGCGGCTATTATCATGTTCGGATGCCATATAGGTGGAGACAGCAACAACGCTACCTTTTTCAATCCCCTCAAAGCAAAAATCGAACGTGGATTCATCGCCCCAGTTTACCGTGGGAATGACACGGATTCCTTTGCTGGCCCAGTAAGCGCCGCACCAGCGGTTGCGGAACACGTTGTAAAGCTGCATAACTGGGGCCATCTCCAAATACATACTGAAATCAGGGGGACAGTACCGCCCGATAGCGAGACAACTTCTCAATATCGCTGTCAGGATTCTTCCATACCCGCTCAAAACGGTAGTCATAGAGGAAAAAGTGCACCATGCGGTCAAGGTGATTTTGATCCTCCAGATGGGTTTTGTCAAATCCGATCAGCAGGAGATCATCAAAATCGCCGGGCTTTTCCTAAAATTTGGGAATGATGGGGATTTGCAGCTTCCCTTTGCCGGGAAACTGATTTCGGAGCAGGGATTGGCTGGTACGGTAATTGTAATGTTCTTCGGTCATATGGAACCTCATGTACATAGTAAGGAACAAATCCTTCTATATGCAGGTTCTAAATCACAAAAAGTTGCACATTTCCATGCAACAATAATTATGACTATTCGGAAATGAGAAATATAAATAAAAAATCAGTGAGTCCTATAAGGACTCACCGATGGTCGGAGTGTAATTATAGGACTTAGAAAAATCCAGTCATATCAGTGTTTTAGCGCAGCAAGCAAGAGGTTCTTATCTCAAATTGTACGATCCAAAACTGTAACACGTGTAATCACATCACGCAAGCGGTCTGAACCAACCATATACTCCAACGCATCATCAGCGGTGTCAAAGCAGCATTCCGTTTCAGGATGATTCCAAACATAGATTGTGATTTTATCATCTGTCCCATATCGGATAATGCCATAATGAATGCCGTTCCATTCGATTTCTACTTCTCCACCACATTTCATGCACCACTTGAAATCGCTGATCGATTTAAAGCGGTTATCTTCCAATGAGTTTTGGGATTTTAAAATGTGATAGGACATGTCACACCTCCAATATGACTTGAAATCAGGAATATCTCCATCCCAATAGTTTTCTGCTTTACCCCAGTTTGGTCGGTTTCCTTCCCATGAAATCCTATGGTCGTGAGGAATAGAATGTTGTTTGGGACTGCCATGATCTGAATAGTGCCGCTCCTTGACTGCCCTTCCGTCTGCACCGATCATAGTTTCTCTTAAATTCCCGCTACGATCTGTTGTGCGGTTGATGCTGCCAGGTTCACCTATAAAACGTCCATCATCCGGCTTAGAAGGTTTCCATTCTCCGCCATAGGCACTACCGCCGCCCTTGCCAATGAGGTACGGCTCTATTGTATCACGATTATTACTGTATGTGCCGCCAATTTTAAAGGCATCCAAATCTTCACGATGGAAACTACGTTCATAGTTCATATACCGCCAGGAACTGCGTTCGTAATCCACATAGATAATGTTGCCCTGCATTTCGGGAAACGGTGTATTGTAGCAAATGATTTTTTCCGGCTCAATGCGCCGCAGCATCTCGTTGTATCCAGCCATGAACCACTCTTTTTGATCCTGGCGGTTGTCGTGTTCGGACGCCATGTAGGTGGAGACAGCCACCACACTGCCTTTTTCGATCCCGTCAAAGCAGAAATCGAACGTGGATTTATCGCCCCAGTTGACGGTGGGAATGACCCGGAGCCCTTTGGATGCCCAGTAAGCGCCGCACCAACGATTACGAAATACATTGTAAAGCTGCATGACAGGCGCCATTTCCAGGTACATACTGAAATCCGGCGACAGCACTGCACGGTACCGGGACAGTTTTTCAATGTCGTTGTCTGGGTTCTTCCAGACCCGCTCGAAGCGATAGTCATATAGGAAGAAGTGTACCATGCGGTCGAGGTGATTCTGGTCCTCCAGGTGGGTTTTGTCAAAACCGATCAACAAAAGATCATCAAAATCTCCGGGCCTTTCTTGGAACTTAGGAATGATGGGGATTTTTAACTTTCCTTTGCCGGGAAACTGGTTGCGAAGCAGCGTCTGACTCGTTCGGTAGTTGTAGTTTTCTTCGGTCATATGGAACCTCCTGTATGTAGTAAGGAACAAGTCCTTCTACATACAGGCTCCCAAACAACGAAAGTTGCGCATTTCTGTGCGACGACATGAGAAATTTTACAAATTGGTAATAAAAATCGGAGCATCCCGAAGGATACTCCGATGGTCCGAGTGGCGAGACTTGAACTCACGACCCCTTGACCCCCAGTCAAGTGCGCTACCAACTGCGCTACACCCGGATGCATGTTTTTTGCTTTTTGAAGTCAGCTTGTATATATTAGCACGACTTTCCACAAAACGCAAGCCCTATTTTCAAATTTTTTAAAAATTTTTGTGGGCTGGCCGGAGGTCCCCAAAATTTTCTCTTGACAAGCCGCTTTTCTTCCTGTATTTTAGTGTTCAACAGCAAAATGAACAGATACGATGACAGGGAGAAAGTCTTTTCAGGACGCTTCAGAGAGCTGCCGGACGGTGCGAGGCAGCGCAGATGGGAAAGACGTCACTGGCCCTCGAGTATTTCCGCTGAGACCGTTTTGGTTTAGGCGGAAACGGGTTTCCTCACCGTTACCAGAGAGGCGGGATTCGCGCGGCGACGCCGTGCCGATGCCGGGAGCGGGCATTTGATATGCCAATGAGAGTGGTACCGCGGAAGTTCAGGCTTTCGTCTCTTCTAAATGGAGGGGACGAAGGCTTTTTTTGTTGTATGATGACAAATTCGAGATAAGAGCAGGAGGAACCAACCATGAAGCGCATCAAAATTTTTGACACGACCCTGAGAGACGGCGAGCAGTCCCCCGGCTGCAGCATGAACCTCTCCGAAAAGATCGAAATGGCCAGGCAGCTGGAAAAGCTGGGCGTGGACGTGATCGAGGCCGGCTTTGCCATCGCGTCTCCCATGGACCACAAGAGCGTCCAGGCCATTGCCGGGGCCGTGACCAACTGCACGGTGGCCTCTCTGGCCCGCTGCGCCAAGGGCGACATCGACGCCGCCTGGGACGCGGTGAAGAATGCCAAACATCCCCGCATCCACGTCTTCCTGGCCACCAGCGACATCCATATGGAGTATAAGCTGCGGATGACCCGGGAGCAGGTATTGGAGCGCATCAGCGAGATGGTGGCCTACGCCAAGAGCTTCTGCGACGACATCGAGTTCTCCGCCGAGGACGCCTCCCGGTCTGACTGGGCGTTCCTGGCCCAGTGCTACTCCAACGCCGTGGCCGCCGGCGCCACCACGCTGAACGTGCCCGACACCGTGGGCTACTCCACCCCCCAGGAGATGGCGGACCTGATCACCTATCTCCGGGAGAACATCGCGGGCGTTGAGAATACGGACATCTCCGTCCACTGCCACAACGACCTGGGGATGGCCGTGGCCAATTCCCTGGCCTGCGTCAAGGCCGGCGCCACCCAGGTGGAGTGCACCGTCAACGGCATCGGCGAGCGGGCGGGCAACGCCAGCCTGGAGGAGCTGGCCATGGCCCTCAAGACCCGGCGGAGCTACTATGACGCGGAGACCGGCATCAACACCAAGCAGATCTACCGCTCCAGCAAGCTTCTCAGCAACATCACCGGCGTGCCCATCGCCCCCAGCAAGGCCATTGTGGGCGCCAACGCCTTTGCCCACGAGTCCGGCATCCACCAGCACGGCGTGCTGGCCAACGCCCAGACCTATGAGATCATGACCCCCGCCGAGGTGGGCGTGCCCCAGAACACCATGGTGCTGGGCAAGCACTCCGGCAAGCACGCCCTGCGGGAGAAGCTGGAGACCATGGGCTACGAGCTGACCGACGCGGAGCTGGAGGCCGTCTTCGCCCGCTTCAAGACCCTGGCGGACAAGAAGAAGAACATCACCGGCTCCGATCTGGAGGCCCTGGTGCTCCACCGCCGCAACAACACCCACGGCGCCTGCCGCCTGGTCAGCCACGTCATCAACGCCGGCGACGGCGTGCCCAACACCTCCTGCATCAAGCTCAAGCGGGACGACGAGGTGCTGGAGGAGGTGGCCATCGGCTCCGGCCCCCTGGACGCCTCCTTCAAGGCCATCAACCGGATGCTGGGCATGGACATCAAGCTGGAGAGCTTCAGCCTGAACGCCGTCACCGACGGCGAGGACGCCATCGGCGAGGCCGTGGTGAAGCTGGAGGACCCCAGCAACGGCGAATCCTACACCGGCACAGGCCTGTCCACGGACATCATCGAGTCCTCTATCCGGGCCTATGTCAACGGCATCAACAAGATCATGGAAGCAAACGCCTGACCGTGAGGAAATAAGGAGATAAGACAATGGGAATGACCATGACACAAAAGATCCTGGCGGCGCACGCCGGGCTGCCCGAGGTCCGGGCGGGACAGCTGATCCAGGCCCGGCTGGACCTGGTGCTGGGCAACGACATCACCACCCCCGTGGCCATCAACGAATTTGAGGCCGCTGGCTTTGACAAGGTGTTCGACAAGAGCAGAATTGCCCTGGTGATGGACCACTTCGCCCCCAACAAGGACATCAAGGCCGCCACCCAGTGCAAGCAGTGCCGCACCTTTGCCCGGAAGTTCGACATCGACCACTATTACGACGTGGGCGCCATGGGCATCGAGCACGCCCTGCTGCCGGAAAAGGGCCTGGTGGCCCCCGGCGAGGCGGTCATCGGCGCCGACTCCCACACCTGCACCTACGGCGCCCTGGGCGCTTTCTCCACCGGCGTGGGCTCCACCGACATGGGCGCCGCCATGGCGGCGGGCGAGACCTGGTTTAAAGTCCCCTCCGCCATCAAGGTAAATCTGACCGGCAAGCTCCGCCCCTACGTCTCCGGCAAGGACGTGATCCTGACCCTCATCGGCATGATCGGCGTGGACGGCGCCCGCTACCAGTCCCTGGAGTTCACCGGCCCCGGCGTGGCCTCCCTCACCATCTATGACCGGCTGACCATCTGCAACATGGCCATCGAGGCCGGCGGCAAAAACGGCATCTTCCCCGTGGACGACGTGACCCGGGCCTATGTGGCGGAACGGGTGGACCGCCCCTGGACCGCCTATGAGGCGGACGCAGACGCCGAGTACGAGCGCACCGTGGAGATCGATCTCTCCAGCGTGGACTGCACCGTGGCATACCCCCACCTGCCGGAGAACGCCCACAGCGCCCGGGAGGGCAAGGACATCGCCATTGACCAGATCGTCATTGGCTCCTGCACCAACGGCCAGCTGGCGGACATGGCCGCCGCCGCCGAAATTTTGAAGGGCCGTCACCTGGCCAAGGGCGTCCGGGGCATCGTCATTCCCGCCACGGAGCACGTCTACCGGGAGTGCATGCACCTGGGCTACACCGACATCTTCCTGGACGCGGGCTGCATCGTCTCCACCCCCACCTGCGGGCCCTGCCTTGGCGGCTACATGGGCATCCTGGCGGAGGGCGAGCGCTGCGTCTCCACCACCAACCGCAACTTCGTGGGCCGCATGGGCCATGTGAAGAGCGAGGTCTATCTGGCCTCCCCCGCCGTGGCCGCCGCGTCCGGCATCGCCGGGCACATTGCGCACCCCGAGGAGATTTAAAGGGGGAGCAGGCTCCCCCTTTAGATCCCCCACCACCAGTGACACGGTCACTGGTGAACGCCGCCCAAGGCGGCTGGGTCAATGTATTTTTGTCAGGCGCATGTCCTGACAAAAATGATTTCAATATTCGCCGCTGTGCGGCGAAATGGAGGATTTTGTTAAATGAACGCACACGGAATCGCGCATAAATACGGGGACCATGTGGACACCGACGTCATCATCCCCGCCCGCTATCTCAACACCCAGAGCCACCAGGAGCTGGCCTCCCACTGCATGGAGGACATCGACAAGGAATTCATCAACAAGGTCCACGACGGCGACATCATGGTGGCCGGACTGAACTTTGGCTGCGGCTCCTCCCGGGAGCACGCCCCCATCGCCATCAAGGCCGCCGGCGTCTCCTGCGTCATCGCCAAGAACTTCGCCCGCATCTTCTACCGCAACGCCATCAACATCGGCCTGGCCATCCTGGAGTGCCCCGCCGCCAGCGAGGGCATCGACGCGGGGGACGAGGTGTCCGTGGACTTTGACACCGGCATCATCACCAACGTCACCAAAAACGAGACCTACCAGGCGGAGCCCTTCCCGCCTTTCATCAAGGACATGATCGCCAAGGGCGGCCTGATGGCCTCCCTGAAGGCCAGGGAGGCGCGAGCATGAACAAGACAATCGCCATCATCAAGGGCGACGGCATCGGCCCTGAGATCGTCACCGAGGCCATGGGCGTGCTGGACGCCGTGGCCGCCAAATTCGGCCACACCTTCACCTACCAGGACGCCCCCATGGGCGGCAACGCCATCGATGCCTTCGGCGTCCCCCTGCCGGACTCCAGCCTGGAGACCTGCCTGGCCGCCGACAGCGTGCTGCTGGGCGCCGTGGGCGGCCCCAAGTGGGACAGCCAGCCCTCCGCCAACCGCCCGGAGCGGGGCCTTTTGAAGCTGCGCGCCGCCATGGGCCTTTATACCAATGTCCGCCCCGCCCGGATGTTCAGTGACCTCTCCGCCGCCTGCCCCCTGCGCTCGGACATCGCCGCCAAGGGCATCGACTTCGTGGTGGTGCGGGAGCTGATCGGCGGCGTGTACTTTGGCAGCCATTCCACCGCCGAGGTGGACGGTGAGCAGAAGGCCACCGACATCATGGCCTATTCTGAGCACGAGATCCGCCGGGTAGCCCATGTGGCCTTCCAGATGGCCCGGAAGCGCCGGAAGCGGGTCACCTCCATCGACAAGGCCAACGTGCTGGACACCTCCCGCCTGTGGCGGAAGACCGTCACGGAAGTCGCCAGGGAGTACCCCGACGTGGAGCTGCTGCACATGTACGTGGACAACGCCGCCATGCAGATCGTCCGGGACCCCAGCCAGTTCGACGTCATCGTGACGGAGAACCTGTTCGGCGACATCCTGTCCGACGAGGCCAGCCAGATCACCGGCTCCATCGGCATGATCCCCTCCTCCAGCATGGGCGAGGGCACCCGGGGATTGTATGAGCCCATCCACGGCTCCGCCCCGGACATCGCGGGCCAGAACAAGGCCAACCCCATCGGCACCATCCTGGCCGCAGCCATGATGCTGCGATACAGCTTCGACATGGCCGCCGAGGCCGACGCCATCGAGAACGCCGTGGACCGCGTCCTGAAGGACGGCTTCCGCTGCGGCGATATCATGCAGAGCGGCGGCACGCTGGTGGGCTGCAGGGAGATGGGCCAGCAGATCAGAAGCCGCATCTGATCATTTAGCAACATCTTCAGGCTGTCGAAAAAGTCCGCTGGACTTTTTCGACAGCCTGAACAATGCCTCGCTTTTTTGTCTGCTTCGCAGCCCAAAAAGCAGCCT
>ENA-UOJC01003317-UOJC01003317.1-human-gut-metagenome-genome-assembly--contig:-C104-NODE-3317-length-15400-cov-4.874291_pt1 | contig 15400 bp, 12 predicted proteins | sample MGYA00242339_ERZ723886 | MGnify/ENA metagenome assembly ERZ723886 | reverse complement strand
GCCGCAGCCGTAACTCTGGCCGGGCTTCCGCGCAGCCATAATGAACAGATTGATTTCGAGGAATACCGCGACATCAAACGTTCTCTTCTTTCCCTGAAAGCCTTAAAAGCACAGTTCCGATCCGTTGAAAGAATGACCTCCTATTACCTGCATAACTATGCAAAAGCGGAAGAGGAAGCCTTTAAACAAAATGACCGGGAAAATACAGAGGCCGGATATTTAAGGGCAGATCCCGGAAATCCGTCTCATACAGCCGTCCTTTTAAAAAAGCTGTCCGGAAAAAATAAAGGCAAGTAAGCGTTTTCAACACATCTTTTGAAAAATCCGGCCCTGAGGCCGTTTTTTTCGTCTCCGCATCAAACCTGCAGAGAGTTTATCATCGTAAAAAACTCTGTTCTTCCGGGCCGTTTCCTCAAAAGCCGCCTTCGGATCGTCCCGCCCCCGCCAAACTTCGGCCGCCGGATGCTTTTCCGGTCGGTGTCCGCCGCAATCCGGCATGCGGCTCTGCAGAGGCATGTCCGCAACAGGTTCTTTCCGGAGCCCCCCGCATCGCGGTATTTTTTACAAGGCCGGAAAAGAGTATCCGCGGTTCCGCGTCATGCCGGTTTTCATAAAAGCCCGGCGCGTCCGTCCGCCTGTTCTTCGTTCCTGAAAAACCGTTTTTTTCAGGAACAAAAAAAAGAGCCTCAGAGAGGCTCTTTTTCAAAACTCACCGTCTCTGCTGCCCAAGCCGGGAAGAAAGCTGCTGTGCCAGCGGCGTCATAAAGACCTGAGCATTCCCTGTAGCACCGGATTGATGTGTCGGCGGTTCATGTTTATTTGCATTCGTGTTTGAAGCGACTTTCGTCAGGGTGGCATGAAGGCCGGCTTCCGGTTTGCGTTCAAAACGCTTCATCCGCTCGGAGGCCTGTTCCAAAACCGCCATATCCTTTTTGCCTTCAGGCGTTCTGGCATATTCCGCCAGCGCCGCCGCCCGCACATCCTTTGCCGCCGCGGAACGGTAATCCACTCCGGCGCTCTTGACCGCGTCACGGCTGAGCTTTACCAGCTTTGCCGCCGCTTCGGCTTCCGGTGTTTCAGGGCGGTAATACGTATCGGACTGATTGATTTTAGAGGCACGGAAAGCGATTTTATCCGCCATGGACACCATTTCCGCTCCGGTGGGTTCTCTGAGCGGCGCGGGCGTTCTGTTTTCAACAGGTTCTGCGCCTTTCCCCATCGATTCCGCGCCTTTCACAACCGTTTCAGCCGGTCTGTCCACGACCGCTTCGACCGGCTTCGTGCCCGGCTCCGCCGTGTGTTCGGCACGTTTTTGATGGAGTTCGATCTTCTCCAGAGGCTTTTCCGCCAGAACCTTTTCCCCGTTCAGATACAGAGCGCCGCCGTTATCCTTGTAGGCGCACCCCGCCATGGAAGCCTTGTAGTCATACCCGTCGTCACGTTTCAATGCCTGCATTTCCAGGATGCCGTCATGGTTCTTTTCCGAAACGAAGTTCACCTGCGGTTTTGTCATTGTATTTTTCGCGACATACTCCTCTGCCGCCTTGGGCAGCAGGCCGGCGCAGGCGATTCGGGCGATCTGGTCATTGGAAACCGTCTGTGTATACATTTCCTGCAGAGCCGCCTCTTTTCCTTTTTCCGCAAGCACCGCGGGAAGATGATCCCCCTTTTCAAACCGGCTCTTTGCCCATTTATACCGGGTGGAAAATTCCGAAGAGCGGTCGGTCCTGTCACGTTTCGCGGTTTCCTCAATCACCGCCACCGTCGCCGTTGTATGATTCCCGTGTTTTTTCAAAGCGCTCTCATACGCTTTGAACGCCGGGTTCATTCCGGCTGAAATACGGTCTTTCAAAGACATCCGGTGCTTGTTCAAATGCATGAAACGCGCCTTTGCCGCCTGAACCGCCGCATCGCATATTCTGTCTTCCAGCATGGACTGAGCCGGCTGGCGGAGCATGGATTTTTCAGCGTTATAAGCCTTCAGATCGCCGCCGGCACTTTCCCGAGCCGCTTCATTCTGACGAACCTTCTGCATCTGACCCGCAAATTCTGCCGCCAGTTCAAACGCACTCGCATCCGGGTTCAGCACAATCTCGTTTGCGTTCGTCGTAAAGGGAGGATTGAAATCGCGGCTGAAAGACAGCCCCAACTCGGCATCCTTTCCATAAGACATCAGATTTTCCTTCATGATCGGATCCTTCATCAGAATCCGGAACATGTCTTCCGTCTTGCGTTTGAGCGCGGTTTCCTCCTTTGAAGAAAGTTCTTTGTCTTTTACAAAAGTCGGATTGAATTTAATAATGCCGTAATCATCACCGGGTTTTTTCGTTCTGTCGCCGTTCAGCGTAATGAACTGCTTTCCCTTGTCATAATAACCGAACGCGTTGTACAGCGGTTTGGACGGCTTTTTAAACAGATTTTTAACCGACGAAGCGCGGCTTTTGGTTTCATACATCAGCTTCGCGACGGTATTGCCTGCCCTGTTCCCCAAAGAGAAAACCCCGTAAACGTTCCGGACATTCAGATGCGACAGATCTGTCTTCTTTCCCTGCTTTTCCCGCACTTTCGCGGCGAACTGGAGGAAACGCGCCATATTCCGGGAGACATAGTTGAATTCTTTAGAGCGGACCATCGTTTTGGCTTTGGAAACCCCGGCGTCCGTCCGAATCATGGAAACCGTATGTAAGCGGATCGCCTCGTCCAGATCCATTGCCTCCTGACCTTCAAAAATCTGCGACAGCAGCTTTTCGTTTTGTTTTACCGCTTCGTTTTCCAGACTCGACGTTCCGTAAACTTTCCGCTTCATTGTATCAATGACTGTCGTTGTGTATTTCAGGTCATGATAATGTTCAGCGTACCATTTAGCTCTTTCACCGCCTTCGGCATATCCTTTCATGCCGGCAACGATGCATTCCTCCTCGTTTTTTCCTTTTCTTTTGGCCGAGGAATATGCTCTCATGCCCGGTTCTTCAAGCATTTCGTTCAGAAAGACCATCTGCGCCTGAATATTCTTATCCTTCATCCGGTACAGATAACGATACGATTCCGTATCCGCCGCCGCTTCCATGATGCGCTCGTTCAGTGCCGTGTCCGTCATGGAAAAACTCCTCAGGCGCATATCGGCATCCCGATCAAACTGGTACTGATGCTGAAACTCATGAACAAAGGTCGACGCGGCGTTGTATCCCGTTCCCGTGGACGGCGTAATGGAAATATACTCCCCGTTACAGTACCCCCCGCATTTCTGACTTGCGTCGCGGATCAGCGTCGGCCGTTTTTCAATGGGCTGGTTCCTGATTTTGGCCAGCTGGTATTCGTCTTCAACCACTTTGGACACAATGGAGCGCAGAGCCAGAATGTCCTTCCTGTTTCCCTGGGCCGGAAAATAATCGTTCGGTTCCGGCCCGAAGCGAATACGGAAACCGCCTTCGACATCCGGGTCACGTTCAATCGACATATTTTTGCGAGCCGCAAAATCTTCCGGTGACAGTTCTCTGTTCTGGGTAAAGATATTCTGTAAAAAGCTCATGCGCATTACTCCCGAGTTGGTTTAATTCTAGACAAAAAAACAGCCGGAGTAAAACAAATAAAAGAAAAGAGCCTCGTGAGAGGCTCTTTTCATTTGTTCCACAGAGAACAGCAGGGATTAGAAACCGCCCATGCCGCCCATTCCACCCATACCGCCCATGTCGCCGGCGCCGCCGTGACATTTGCAGTTTTCTTCCGGCTTGTCCGCAACCATAGCTTCGGTCGTGACAAGCAGGCCGGCGATTGACGAAGCGCTTTCCAGAGCCGTGCGAACGACCTTCGTCGGGTCAATGATGCCCGCTTCAAACATGTCAACGTACTTACCCGTCTGCGCATTGAAACCGGTGTTTGCGTTGCCGCCTTCCAGAAGCTTGCCGGCAATAACCGCGCCGTCTTCGCCCGCATTCGCGGCGATCTGACGGACAGGCGCCTGCAAAGCGCGGCGGATGATGTCAATGCCGACACGCTGATCGTCGTTTTCAGGCTTCAGAGCATCAAGGCTGTTCACCGCATACAGAAGCGCGGTACCGCCGCCCGTCACGATGCCTTCCTCAACCGCCGCACGCGTCGCATGCAGAGCATCGTCAACACGGTCCTTCTTTTCTTTCACTTCGACTTCGGACGCGCCGCCGACTTTGATCACGGCAACACCGCCGGACAGCTTCGCCAGGCGTTCCTGGAGCTTTTCCTTGTCGTATTCGGACGTTGTGTCTTCAATCTGCTTTTTGATCTGGTTGCAACGGGCTTCGATATCTTCTTTCCTGCCGGCGCCGTCAACGATTGTCGTATTGTCTTTCGTAATCGTGATTTTCTTTGCGGTGCCCAGCATGTCAAGCGTGACGTCTTCCAGCTTGATGCCCAGATCGGCGGAAACAACCTGTCCCTTGGTCAGGACAGCAATGTCTTCCAGCATGGCCTTGCGGCGGTCGCCGAAGCCCGGCGCCTTAACGGCAGCGACTTTGAGTCCGCCGCGCAGTTTGTTGACAACCAGCGTTGCCAGAGCTTCGCCTTCAACGTCTTCCGCAATGATCAGGAGCGGGCGCGCCGACTGAACAACGGCTTCCAGAACCGGCAACATCGACTGCAGGTTGGACAGCTTCGCTTCATGAATCAGAATGTACGGATTTTCCAGTTCGCAGGTCATCTTTTCCGCGTTCGTAACGAAATACGGGGACAGATAGCCACGGTCAAACTGCATGCCTTCAACGACTTCCAGCTCCGTGGACAGACCCTTGGCGTCTTCAACGGTGATGACGCCTTCGTTGCCGACTTTTTCCATCGCATCGGCCAGATATTCACCGATCGAGCTGTCACCGTTGGCCGAAATCGTACCGACCTGAGCGACTTCCGCCGAAGTGGAAACCTTGCGGGAACGGGCTTTGACGTCTTCGACAACGGCGGCGACGGCCATGTCAATGCCGCGGCGCAGATCCATCGGGTTCATGCCGGCGGCAACCGCCTTGCATCCTTCGCGGACGATCGCCTGAGCCAAAACCGTCGCGGTCGTCGTGCCGTCACCGGCGACGTCGGCCGTTTTGGAGGCCGCTTCCTTCACCATCTGAGCGCCCATGTTTTCAAATTTGTTGGCCAGCTCGATTTCCTTGGCAACAGAAACGCCGTCCTTCGTGATGCGCGGCGCACCGAAGGATTTCGACAGGACAACATTGCGACCTTTGGGACCCAGCGTGACTTTAACGGTATCGGCTAAAATGTCGACGCCCCGCAGCATGGCACTGCGTGCGTCAGTAGAAAACTTAACTTCCTTAGCGGACATGGTTGAATACCTTCCTTATATTTTGTTCATTAAAAACGGGACGAAGCGGAAAATTATTCCAAAACGCCCAAAACATCGGCTTCTTTCATGATCAACAGCTCTTCGCCGTCGATTTTGACTTCCGTCCCCGACCATTTGCCGAACAGGATGCGGTCGCCGACGTTCAGAGACATCGGCAGCGTCTTGCCTTGTTCATCACGGGCGCCGGGGCCGACAGCGATAACCTCGCCCTGAGACGGTTTTTCCTTCGCCGTATCGGGAATGATGATTCCTCCGGCAGTCTTCGTGTCTTCCTCAGTACGTTTGACCAGAACACGGTCAAGCAGCGGTCTGAATTTCATGGTGATAAACCCTCTGTATATGTGAAAACCAAAGCATTCAAATTCTGACGATATTCGAAAGTTTAGCACTCTCTCCTATCGAGTGCTAAAAACATATGCCCGGGGTTCCGCGATGTCAAGAGGAGGAAAATAATTTTATACAAAAAGAGTAGAACGCCCCTGAAAATCGGAAAAAAGCAATACGTTCGGCCATATCCGTCCGGTTCAGAGCGAAGCTCCCAGACGGCGCGCCTCCTCCAGGAACGGTTCATCTTCGATTTCATCCCGGTCAATGATGCCGCGGGCCAGAACGCGCCCGACGTCCTTCCATCCCAGAAAATCGGTGAATAAGCGCTCGTACAAAGCTTCGGTCAGGACAAACGTATCGTCATGGCCGTCCGCCGCCGTCGCCAGAAGAACACATTCCTTCGGAGGCAGGCGGAATCCCTCGGAAAAGCCGAAAGCATACAGGCGGTCAATCAGAGCCTTCATCTGAGCCGACAGGCTGAAAAAATAAACGGGAGAGGCAAAAACAATCGTATCAGCCTCGCGAAAGGCCGGATAAATCTCCTGCATGCCGTCCTCCTGCACACAGGGCGCCCCGCGCAGAAAACACTGGTTGCAATGCAGGCAGGGATTAACTTTCATTTTACCCAAATGCGCTTTTTTCACGGCGTTTCCGTTATCGACCGCCCCTTTGATGAAAGAATCCGCCAGAATGTCTGTACTGCCGCCGACGGAAGAGCTGCCCACAATCACCAGAATATTTTTAGTCATGTTTTTCCTTTTGGACTCAGTGAGCCATGAACAGAGGAATATCCGCGTTTTCGACCATGTATTTTGTTGTGCTTCCCAGGATCCAGCGGCGCATGTAGCTTTGAGTGTACGCCCCCATGATCAGAAGGTCGAACCGGCCGCAGGTCTGTTTGATCAGTTCGTCGCCCTGCGCGCTGACCGAAATGAATTCCGGCAGACGCATAACGGACGAAGAAATGTTATGCCAGCCCAGCCGCCGGGCTAAAGCCTCCGCCCCGGCCCACTCTTCGTTCGGCGCGGCCGTTTCCAGAATAAGGACTTCTTCTGCCCGGGTCAGGAACGGCATGGCGAAGGTCACCGCTTTTGAGGCTTCTTCCGAAGCGTCCCACGCGATTGCCACCTTTTTTCCCACAGAGACCGGAACACCGACCGGCGCGACCAGAGCCGCCGTCCCGCTTTCCATCAGCGTCGCATTCAGCGTGACGAACGCGTCGTCCGCCATCGCGGACGTTCCCGGACGCGGCAGAACCGTCAGGTCGGCAACACGTGAGCACCATGACAGCACTTCGTCGCCGCAGCCGTAAATTTCCCGGAATTCCGCCGTGACCGCATCCAGCCCGCTTTCGGGTTCCGTTTTCGGACGGATCCCGTGATGCTCCACGAATTTTTCAAAAACCTGCCGCATCTTGTCCGCGACTTTGGCAAAGGCGTTTTCCTCGGCCGTGACAACGTCATTGACGACGAACCCCGCCATGTCCGACGTGACGACCGGCATCGGCAGGACGCAGGACGGTTCCTGATGAACGTGGATGACGTTCAGGTGCCCCGTGAACGTCCGGGCCACCAGAAGCGCCGTCTGCAGCGCCGCGTCCGAATTGTCGGGCGTGTCCAGCTGAACCAGAATGTCTTTGAACGTATCCATCCGCCTTTATCCTTTCCTTAAATTTTTTCCGACAGCAGAGAACGGACGTACGCCAGAGTCGCCAGGCGGTCTCCGGAAGTGTCGACCCGATCCCATGTCACATGACCGACGTCAACATCCAGCTGGCGTTCCAGAACGCCGACGGTTTTGACATCGGAAGGATTTCTTTTGCGCGACGCAACGCGCTCCGCCCGGATTTCCAGCGGAGCGTCGACCCAGAATCCCTGGAATTTCACCCCCATATCCCGCGCCAGCTCTTCAATTTCCCGGCGCTGTGTTTCGTCGTGGAACAGAGCGTCCGCGACAACGGACTGCCCTGTTGCCAGAACGCGGCGGCATTCCCGGCACAGCAGTTCAAAAACCTTCCGTTCATTTTCCGGCGTATACGCTTCTTCACCCAAAGGTTCGTGCGGAGCAACGTTCATCATATTTTTACGCAGAACGTCGTCCCGGAGAATCACCGCCCCCGGAGGAGAACCGATAAACGGCGCGATTTCGCGTCCGATGCGGGATTTCCCACTGCCCGACAGACCGCCGCAGGCAATCAGCACGGGGGGCGGCGGGTTCAGGAAGCGGCGCGCCATCACCAGATATTCATATGCCTTGCGGCTCAGAAGCTCGGCTTCATTTTTATCTTTCACTTCCGTTGAACGCTGGGCGTAGACATAAGCGTTCACGGCCGCGCGGCAGGACAGGAACAGCGGCAACGCCGGAACGCCCTCCCAGTCCGCGGAATAGGCCATGTAATGATTGAACAGAATGCTGGACAGGCGGCGCAGCCCGCGGCTTTCCATATCCATCAGGAGGAAAGCCAGATCATACAGAATGTCGATCTGTGTCAGTTCATCATTGAATTCGATTGCGTCAAACAGCGCCGGCCGGCCGTCCAGCATGACGATGTTGTGAAAGTGCATGTCACCGTGGCACCAGCGGACTTTTCCCTCACGGCGGCGGCGGTCAAGCAGATCTGCATATTTCTCCAGAGCCGACAACGCGTCTTTTTTCAGGGCATCAATGTCTTCCAGGTCGAAAATACCCGGGACAAAGCAACGCATCAACTCGTCGTTTTCCAAGATTCGGCCGCGGATCATGTCCGCGCCGCCGCGGTGTTTGAAAACTTCGGCATTTTCATGCAGTGACACGATCTTTTCGGCCAGATCCATCATTTCGAAGCGATCCAGGGCGCCCTTTTCGGCCAAATTTTCAAACAGGTTCGCTTCATCAAAGCGATTCATCACCAGCAGGTAATCAATCACTTCGGCCTTTTTATCCGAACACGCCGAACCGATACGGATGCGGCCGTTTTTATCCTGCACCACCGTTTCCACGCCCGTACACAGGCCGGGCGCGGTATTGCGGCAGATCAACAGTTCCTTTTCACAGGCGGCGCGCCGCTTTTCCGCCGTTGAATAATCAACGTACGGATATTTGACGCCGCGCTTCAGCTTGTAAGCCTTGTCCCCGATCAGAAAGACCGTCGAAATGTTCGACTCGCGAACTTCAACCTTTTTTTCCCGGGAAGCATACGCTTCCGGCCTGGAAAGGGCTTCAATCGTCAAACTCTGGTCGTCAATCAGCACGGCGCACCTCGTCTGCGGAAAAGTTATTCGGGTTTATGGGAACACTTGACATTCCCGGCGTTCTGCGGCTGGCTGGCCAGCGACGAATTGAACTGCTGGGTCACACGGACAAACGTCGTGCGCTTGCTCAGTTCTTTCAAAGTAATCGCACCGACATAAGTACATGTCGAGCGGACGCCCCCCAGAATTTCCTTCACCGTGTTTTCAACAGGGCCTTTGTATTCGACCAGAACGGTCCGACCTTCGCTGGCGCGGTAGTCTGCGACGCCGCCGCTGTATTTTTCCATTGCGGTGTCCGAACTCATACCGTAGAACCGGCGGTATTTCCGGCCGGTTTCCTCATCTTCGACCAGATCGCCGCCCGATTCGTCGTGGCCGGCCAGCATGCCGCCCAGCATGACGAAATCCGCGCCGGCGCCGAACGCCTTTGACACGTCGCCCGGACAGGTGCAACCGCCGTCCGAAATAATGTGGCCACCCAGGCCGTGCGCGGCATCCGCGCATTCAATGATGGCGGACAGCTGCGGATACCCGACGCCCGTCTGGATCCGGGTTGTACAGACCGAACCGGGGCCGATACCGACCTTGACAATATCCGCACCCGACAGAATCAGTTCTTCTGTCATTTCCCCGGTCACAACGTTTCCGGCAATGATCGTCATTTTCGGAAAATTCGCCCGAACCTTGCGGACATATTCGACGAAATGCTGGCTGTAACCGTTGGCGACATCAATACAGATGAATTTGATGGCGGGGTTTTCCTGACAGATTCGGATCAGACGGTCGTAATCCCGGTCCGACGTCCCCGAAGTAATAGCCAGATGATTGTAATCACCTGCGGCACGTCCGTTGTTGAAATCGTGCCACTGCTCCTTGGTGTAATGTTTGTGGATGCAGGTGAACATGCCGAATTCCTTGAGAGCGGCAAACATCTCAAACGTCCCGACGGTGTCCATATTGGCGGCCATGACGGGAACGCCGGTCCATTCCATTTTTGAATTTCTGAAAATATATCTGCGGTTTAAATCGACTTCAGAACGCGAACGCAGGGTGCTGCGTTTCGGGCGGAACAAGACATCTTTGAAATCCAGCTTGATATCTTCTTCAATTCTCATTTCGTACTCCTTGCGAGATTTTTTAAGGGACCGGAGAGCTGTTCTTTTCCGGAGGTTCAAACGTATCGTAGCACCAATCGGGATGCTGCTCATACAGCCCGGCCGGGTCTTCGTGGATGAAGACTTCCGCGTTCGGGAATGCCCGACACAGAGAGTCCTCCACCTCGTCTGCAATAGCATGCGCACGTGAAAGAGTCAATTTGGGATCGATTTCCAAATGCAGCTGAATGAACCACTGTGTTCCGGACGAACGTGTCCTCAGATCGTGCATGCCGCGCACATCGGGATGATTCATCACGACCTGCGTGATTTTCCGTTTTTCCTCAACAGGCAGTTCCGTATCCACCAGCTGCATGAAGGATGTTTTCAGAATGCCTCCCGCGCTGAAAAGCAGATAGACGGCAATCAACAGGGCAAAGATGGGATCGGCGTACCTGAAATGAAAGTGTGCCCCTATAAATAAGGAGAGCATGACGCTCAGGTTCAGCATCACATCGCCCGCGTAATGGGCATAATCCGCGGAAATGGCGACAGATTTTGTTTTCCGCACGACGTATTTCTGGAACATAACCAACCCCAGAGTCATGAGAATGGAAATGACCATTGCCCCCATGCCGATTCCGACGTTTTCGACGACGCGGGGACGCAGGATATACTGGATGCTCTGAAAAACCAGAAGAACGGCGGAACCGATAATGAAGGCCGCCTGCCCCAGCGAAGCCAGAGGCTCGACCTTGCCATGCCCGAAACGGTGCGACCGGTCGGCCGGCATCAAAGACTGCCGGATTGCCCAGAAATTCAGGAATGAAGCCGCCGCGTCAAGCGAGGAATCGATCAGACTCGACAGCATGGCCACCGAATCGGTTGCGGCCAGAGCAAATACCTTGACTGCAATCAGGAACAGAGCCACACCGACAGATGCCGTCGAAGCGGCGCGCATTAAAAAGGACGGCTCGTTGATTCCATTCGCCGCCTGTTCGCCGGAAGCCGGAAGACCGGCGTGCTGGGACATTTTGAAACAGCCTTTCCAAAAAATACGGATGACGCCGGAGTATACCAGCCGTTCCTGTTTCTGTTAACTCCCTAATCGGTAAAAAGGTGATCGAAAAACCTTTTTAATAGGTTGTGTCGCGGCGCAAAGAATCCTATTTTAAGGGACGGAGTATTGTTTTTTTGATAAACGGCGGAAACAGCAATGGCTAACCCTTACACCCTTTTAGGCGTCCCCAAAAGCGCCACTCAGGACGAAATCAAACAGGCCTACCGCAAGCTTGCGCGAAAGATGCACCCGGATCTGAACCCCAATGATCCGAAAGCCGAAGATAAATTCAAGGAAATCAGCGGCGCCTACGATATCCTGTCGGATCCGGAAAAGCGGCGTCGTTTTGACAACGGCGAAATTGACGAAACCGGCAAGGAACGACCCGGTTACGGGTTCGGCGGATTTAATCCGGGCGCGGGCGGATTCCATCCCGGTGCGGGCGGAACGTATCAGGGGTCGGGATTTGAAAACTTTCATTTCGATTTCGGCGGGGCACAGCAGGGCGGCCGCAAACGTTCCGGTTTTGATTTCTTCAGCGACATGTTCGGCGGCGGCGGCAACGGCCCCGAAGACATCTTCACCACCGCCCGGAAACGTAACGCCCGTTCAAAAATCCCCGGGACAAACGTCAACTATGACCTGCCCGTTTCATTCCTGGAAGCGGCTCTGGGCAAGGACAAGGAGATCAAGCTTCCGAACGGCAAAACGCTGAATGTCAAGATCCCGGCCGGTGCCGCGGACAAAATGACCCTGCGCCTCAAGGGGCAGGGAACGCTTGGTCTGAACGGCGGCGAACCGGGCGACGCGCTGGTTCGTATTCTGGTTCAGCCGCATCCCTATTTCGTGCGGCAGGGCGACGATATTCTTCTGGACGTGCCCGTCACGCTGAAGGAAGCCGTGCTGGGAGCCAAAGTCACCATCCCTACGCTGGACGGCAAGGTTGCACTGACCGTCCCGGCCAATTCCAATTCCGGGACGGTTCTGCGTCTGCGCGGTAAAGGCATTAAAAGCAAGAGCCGCACCGGCGACCTTCTGGCGAAGCTCATTATCACGCTTCCCGAAAAACCCGATCCGGAGCTTGAGGCGTTCGTCAGGAAATGGACGCCCGCCGCGTCTTCTGACCCGCGAGCCAAAGCGGGATTATCATAAAAATGCGCCTTTTTTGTTTTCAAACGCCTTTTTTTTATGGTATGACCCTAGGATAATTTTTTACGTTTAAATAATGAACGAGGTTTCGTAACATGGCCACAGGACTTATGGCAGGCAAAAAAGGCCTGATTTTAGGGCTTGCTAATGACAAATCCATCGCTTGGGGCATTGCATCCAAGCTTCACGAACACGGCGCAAAGCTGGCGTTCACCTATCAGGGCGAAGCTCTGGAAAAACGGGTGCGCCCTTTGGCCGCGTCTTTGGGCGAAGACCTGGTTCTGCCGTGCGATGTGACGGACGAAGCGAGCATGGACGCCCTGTTCGAGGAAATTGAAAAGCAGTGGGGCTCGATTGATTTCGTCGTTCACGCGGTTGCCTTTTCCGACAGGAACGAACTGAAGGGTCGCTACTGCGACACGACACTGAAAAATTTCCTGAACACAATGCACATTTCCTGCTATTCATTTACGGAAGTGTGCCGCCGCGCCGCTAAAATCACGAACCCGGGCGGCAGCTTCATCACCATGACCTACTACGGCGCGGAAAAAGTCCTGCCGAATTACAACGTCATGGGCGTTGCGAAGGCGGCTCTGGAAGCGTCGGTCAAATACCTGGCCAAAGACATGGGCGCACAGAACATCCGTGTCAACGGTGTTTCCGCCGGCCCGATCAAAACGCTGGCCGCTTCGGGCGTCGGCGACTTCCGCCTGATTCTGAACTGGAACGAATACAACTGTCCGCTCCGCCGCAACGTGACGATCGAAGATGTGGGCGGTAGCGCGGTTTACCTGCTGAGCGATTTGGCAAACGGCGTGACGGGCGAAATCCTGCATGTGGACAGCGGCTATAATATCGTCGGAATGGTCAATCCGGACTATGCGCACGAAAGCGGCGACCTCCTGAAATCATTCCCGAAGCGCACCGCGGAATAACATGTCGGGGAACGGCTTCGGACAGATCTTCCGTTTCACCACCTTTGGCGAAAGCCACGGAGAAGCGGTCGGATGTGTGATTGAAGGCGTCCCTTCCCTTATCCCGCTGGAAGAAGCGGACATACAGACTGCCCTGGACCGTCGACGGCCGGGGCAGTCTTTGTTTACGACGGGACGGCGGGAAGCGGATTCCGTCCGTATTTTGTCCGGTCTCTTTGAAGGCCGGACAACCGGGACGCCGATCGGCCTGCTGATTCAAAATGAAAACCAGCGTTCATCCGATTACGCGGACATCGCCGAAAAATACCGTCCGGCGCATGCGGATACCGTTTATGACCTGAAGTACGGCCACCGCGATTATCGGGGCGGCGGCCGGGCTTCGGCACGGGAAACGGCCATGCGTGTTGCGGCCGGAGCCGTGGCGCGGAAAGTGCTGGAAAATTTTCTGAAGGATTCTTTTTCTGTTGAAGCGGCTCTGGTCCGCCTCGGCTCTGAAAAGGCAGAAAAATGGGACTCCGCGGAAATAAACCGCAATCCGTTTTTCTGTCCCGACCCCGATGCCGTTCCACGCTTTGAAGCGTGCCTGACGGAAATCCGCGCGGCCTGTTCGTCAATCGGCGGCGTTGTTGAAGTCCGGGCTTCCGGGTTTCCCGCCGGATTGGGAGAACCCGTCTATGACCGTCTGGACGCCGATATTGCCAAAGCGTTGATGAGCATCAATGCTGTCAAGGGCGTGGAAATCGGCGACGGTTTTGCCGCTGCTCTTCTGCGGGGCGAAGAAAACGCCGACGGAATGTTTGCGGATCCCTCTGCGCCGTCCGGCATCGGGTTTAAATCGAATCATGCGGGCGGTATTCTCGGCGGTCTGTCCACCGGACAGACAATCATTGCCCGTGCCGCCGTCAAACCAACGCCGTCCGTCGCTCTTCCCTTGAAAACGGTCACACGGGAACGGCGGGATACGGAAATCGTCACCCGGGGCCGACATGATCCTTGTGTCGGTATCCGAGCCGTCCCCGTTGTCGAAGCCATGATGCTGTGCACGCTGGCCGATCATCTTTTACGTTACCGCGCCCAATACGCCTGAGGAGGCGACATGCCCTTGTTTTCCGCCGTTTCATCTTCCGAATCCCCGTCACATTCCTCTTTTTTCAGGAAAGCGAAAGAGGCTTTGCGCCGTTTTTTCAACGTGTTTTTTTACGGTCTTGGAATCATCATGTTCCTGAGCATCTGCCTGAAAGTATGGGGCGCCGTTCAGATGCACGCGGCCATGGCTGTTGCGGACGGAACGGCTTTGCGCCTGGATCTGGACACCGACCTTTATGAAACGCGGCCGGACGATTTTATCGGCGCGCTCACGTTCGGAAACGCACCGACCGTTGCGGATGTGGTGACCGGACTGCGCCGCGCGGCCGAAGACAAAAAAATAACAATGCTGGTTGCCTCGCTGACCCGGTCAAACCTTTCCCTGGCTCAGGTTCAGGAAATCCGGAGCGCTCTGGCCGCATTTCGGAAAAGCGGAAAGAAAGCCATCGTTTACGCGCCGACGCTGGGTGAACTCGGCGGCGGTCTGAACGCTTATTATCTGGCAACGGCGTTTGATGAAATCTGGGTGCAGCCGACGGGAGAAGTCGGCGTGTCCGGCATGGGGTTTGAAATGCCCTACATCCGCAGGGCTCTTGAAAAACTCGGCATCCGCCCCTCATTTTCCGCCCGCTATGAGTACAAGACAGGAGCCGACATGATGACGGCTTCGCACATGTCCGAAGCCGAAAGGAAAAACCTGACGGATCTTTTGGACAACCTTCTGCAACGTATTGCCGCCGATGTGGCCGACGCACGGGGGCTGTCGGAAAAAGAAGCCCGCCGCCTGTTGACTTCCGGCCCTTATGATGCTCCCAAAGCCCGGAGCCTGAAACTGATTGACAAAGTCGAATACGTTGATGTTTTGGAAAAACGGGTGAAAGAGGAAAACGCCGACATCCGGGATTTCTTTGATTACGCGGCGGTGTCCGCACCGTTCATCAGCGAAAAGACACCGGTTGTCGCCTACATTCCGGTTCGGCGATTCCGTTTTCGGCGGCGATTCATACGCCTCCATCATGGGGACGGAAACTATCGGATCTCAGCTCCGTGATGCGGCCGAGGACGATGCGGTCAAGGCGGTCGTCCTGCGTATCGACAGCCCGGGGGGCGGCTATACGCCGTCGGATTCCTTATGGCGTGACCTTGTTTATCTGCGGCAGGAAAAAAAGAAGCCGGTCGTGTGTACGATGTCGTCG
>ENA-UOJC01003310-UOJC01003310.1-human-gut-metagenome-genome-assembly--contig:-C104-NODE-3310-length-15431-cov-4.073426_pt1 | contig 15431 bp, 13 predicted proteins | sample MGYA00242339_ERZ723886 | MGnify/ENA metagenome assembly ERZ723886 | reverse complement strand
CGGCGGAATGAAAAGGCTGGGGGCGTTTTTTTGAAACAGCCGCCGGAAAACCCGCGGCGTTCCCGGTATTTTTCCGATCCCGGGCAGAGAGGCTCTCCAATGCTTTGAAAGAATTTATTCTTTCGTCCGAAGCAGAAGCGGCATTGCAAATGCTGTCTTCAAAAGCAGGGGGAGGCGAACATCAAGCGCGAACTGGGGCATTTTCGGAGTTTTTTGCCGTTTTCCGGGAAGAGGCACCCAATATTTTGAAAGCATTCTTCGGCCGGATTATACCGTTTTCATGTTAAACGCAGGGGCCGGACGTCTGAAGCGCGTTTCGGGTATTTTCACAGCTTCCATATTTTTTTTACGGCTTTGAGGATGGCTTCATTTGCATGAGGCGGCATCATAAACGTCGTATCAAAAACGCGGGGATCCTTCAGATCCAGAACATATTTATCCCGGCATGAAAGAAACAGACGACGGCAGTCCGGACGTTTGAGCGGGTCAATCTCCATGTCCGTATAAACGGCCGTTTTGATGCCAAGGGCTGCTGTATCAGAAGCATATGAAAAGCTGTCCATTGTGGCGGCAACAATGCTGCTTACCGCAAGGATGGCCGGATAGATGTTCCCGAGCTTTGCCTCCTGTTCCCGGAATTCCGTCCGGTATTTTCCAGAATACAGGCGGAAATCAGCCTCTCCACGATTTGACGCTGCGATTTTTTTGGAGTTGTAAAAAGGAATTTCGGCGTCGCGGCATTTTTCAAACAGATAATCCGTAACATCGGACGGTGTGCGCGCGCTGTTCCCGAACGCGGCATTAAAGCCCTCACGCCGGAATTTTTCAGCATATTCCCAAAGGTTTCGGGCATCTTTCAACGTGAATTTAATTTCCGGTCCTTCAACACGTCCGCCCAATGAAAAGAAAACCGTCGGGCGTCCGTTTCTGAAACGCCGCAGTTCCTCTGCCTGTTTCGGAGAGCGGGCGGCCTGCATGATCCGGGCTTTGCTCAGAATGCCCGCAATCCCGAGTGTGGGAACGATTCGGCCATTTTCCTGTTCTTTCAGTGCGCGAGCCTGTTCCCGGTTCATCAGATGGAAAGGAACGTTTGCAATATCGACATTTTCATATTCATAATATGCGGACGTCAGAACAAGAACCGTCGGGACTTTCATCTTCCGGCTTTTGTGGTAATCCTTGATGAAGGCGGCAAGTTCATCGGTTTCTCTGCCGGCGCGTTCCATCCGGCCGTGGTCGAACGGCAGTACAAAGACGTCCGGATCCGGATTTCCCGAACGATAAAAGTCCAATGCTTCGTCAACCGCTTTTTTCAGAGACAGCCCGTCGGGGAAATTCACTCTGTTCAGGACGGCGCCGCCGACACTTAAAATCATTTTGTTCCTTGTGACGGGAACCTTCTCATCGGCTTCGGCATCCAAAATCAATCCCCTTGTCTGGCTGTCAGACCCCGGACGGCCGCTTGCAAAACCGCAGTATTCCAAGATATATTTTCCTTTTTCCTTCAGCCTGAAGGTAAGTCAATGTCCGGACAGAGTCAATTTTTTTGAAAACGCGAGCCTGAAGGCCGTCCCATCGGAAGGAAGGCGAAAAGACGGTTTCCTGTATCACCGGCATCATTCCCCGTTTTGAACAGGGCGGCTTTCCGGAATGAAAAAAATTCAGACGCGCCATAAAACCGAGGGAAGGGTGATTAAAGGGCATAAAAAATCCCCCGTTTCCGGGGGATTTTCTGATTGGCTCCGCGAGTAGGATTCGAACCTACGACCGATCGGTTAACAGCCGATTGCTCTACCGCTGAGCTATCGCGGAATAGGCTCTTTGGAGGCCGAGACCGGAATCGAACCGATATCAAAGGATTTGCAGTCCTCTGCATAACCATTCTGCCACTCGGCCTTAGCCGCCTTGTCCGAAGCGTTGCCGCTCAGAACAGAACCTTTATACAGAGGCTTTAAAATGACGTCAATAAAAAAATTAAACTTTTTTGACGAACTTGTTTGGTTCTTTGGACGGACGCCATTATAATGGAAAAACTTATTGGAAAAGAGAGTGTGCATGCTGCTTTCGCAAACGGAAATCGCTTTTCAGACAGCCCGGGGGAACATGGTGCTGGGACAGCTTGTCCCGAATCGAATCCATGAAACCGAAATTCTGGACGCCATGGGCGCCGTGCCCCGCGAAAAATTCCTGCCTCCGCGTCTGCAGGGGCGGGCGTATGCGGACGAATCCATTCTGATCCAGAGGAACTGTTTCCTTTTTGAACCGCTGGTGACGGCGCGTCTGCTTCAGCTGGCCGCCGCAAAGAAAACCGATTTCGTCCTTAACCTGAAGGCCGCAACGGGCTATACGGCCGCTTTGCTGGCTCGGATGTCAATGGCCGTCGTCGCCCTTGAAAGCGATTCGGGACTGTGTGACGCGGCGCAGGAACGTTTTATCGAAATGGAAATCGACAATGCGGCGGTTCTGAATATAAATCCGGAGGCCGGCTTCCCTTCCCAGGCGCCGTACAACCTGATCTTTATCGACGGGATCGTTCCGAACATTCCGGAAACACTGACGGATCAACTGGCCGAGGGGGGAAGTCTTGTCTGTGTCACCGTAAAGCCGTTTTCCCCGGAAGGCAAAGCGACGAAAGTCTCTAAAAACAACGGCGTTCTGTCCTATTTGAACGCTTTTGACGTCGCTCTGGACGATTTTATCCGACCTCGGATTGACAAAAATTTTATTTTTGAATCCGTTTCGTAAACTTATCTGTTGATATCCGCTGTGATTTAACTGTAAAAAAGGAAGAGTTTTTATATCCGTATTTAAATATATCCTGTTTCGGTGTTTTTCCGAAAGATAATGGGGGGCTTAAATGGTTCTGAACCGACAAAGTTTGAAAAGAGTGCTGTCAGGGGTTTCTCTGTCCGTTATGATGATTGCGGGCGGAAGCCTCCGGGCGGAAACTTTGGAAGAAGCTTTGGCCTATACGTATGTGGCGAATCCGTCCGTACTGGCGCAGAGGGCGTATGTCCGATCCGTTTATGAAAAGATCACGCAGAGCCAGTCGGGATACAAGCCGACGATCTCCGGCGAGGCCAGCTACGGTTACCAGTACAACCGCCTGCATGCCCGTCCGAATTTCGTGGAAACGGAAGACAAACCGTATAATCTGGGCGCGAACGCCGTTCAGCCATTGTTTTCCGGGTTTGAAACCATGTCATCGGTAAAGGCTGCCCGTGAACAGTTTGAAGCCGAACGCGCCAATCTGAAAAATATCGAGCAGCAGACGCTTATGAACGCGGTTGTCGCATATACCGACGTGATCCGCGCTCTGGCCGTTTTAAAACTGAACCAGAACAACGAAGCCGTCCTACAGCGCCAGCTGGAATACACAAAGGATCGTTTCCGCGTCGGCGAGCTGACCAAAACGGACGTCGCGCAGTCGGAAGCCCGCCTGGCCGGGGCGGTCGCCGCGCGAATCGACGCGGAAGGCAGCCTGAAGGTCGCGTATGCCTCTTATCGTGAAGTCATCGGCAAAATGCCCGAAAAGATTTATGAGCCTGAGGTTCCGGCGGCAAAACTGCCGCAGACGCTGAACGATGCTCTGGAACTTGCGGAAAAACGCAATCCCGTTCTGCAGGCCGCCGAGCTTTCCGCCAAAAGCGCCATGAGTTCCGTTGACGTGGCCAAAGCCGGTTATTACCCGACGGTTGAACTGCGCGGCAGCTATGCGCATTCCAAGGCAAAGGCACAGTTTGACGATATTATCCTGAACGGGAAGACGGACAGCTCCAATGTCATGCTGGTGATGGATGTTCCTCTGTACATGGCGGGAAATATCGCTTCGCGCGTCCGTGAGACCAAGCATCTGGCCGGACAGGCTCGCATCAACGTGGATACGACGCGCCGTGACGTTGTTCGCGCGACGACCGAGGCCTGGGAAAATTACCAATCCGCTGTCGCCAGTCTGGCGTCTCTGGAGGAACAGGTGAAGGCTTCAGAGCTGGCTCTGGAAGGCGTGAAGTATGAGGAACAGGCCGGAGAACGCACGATTCTTGACGTTCTGAACGCCGAACAGGAACTTCTGGACGCGCGCGTCAGCGTCGTTACCGCCAAAAAGAATCAGGTCGTCGCATCGTATCAGCTGATTGCCGCGATGGGCATGATGACTCCTTCGGGGCTGGGGCTGGATGTGGCGCGGTACCAGAAAAAGAAGGAAGAGCCGGCCGTCGTCAAGACAGGCGAGCCCGCTTCCGCCGGTGAGGATGCCCGCGGGGAGGAAACGCCTGCCGAAAAGGAAAACGGCGCCGAAGAAAGCGCTCAGTCCTGACCTGTTTGAAAAAAAGGGGCTTTTCGGGGATAAAATGTTATTCTCGGCTTGCCCCGCCGGATTCAAATGATATAGTAAACATAATGGTTTATGTGAAAATCGGATAAAGAATGACTGATCAGAACGAACCTTCAATGGAAGATATCCTGGCCTCCATCCGCAATATTCTGGCGGACGGAGAAGGCACCGCTCCGGCGCCCGAGGCGAAAAAGGACGCGCCGGCCGTCAACGAAAATGTTCCGGCCGTTCCTGTTCCTTCGGAAGAGGCTCCGGCGGAAGACGTGATGGAACTGACGTCCGAAATGATCGTTCATGACGCGCCGGAGGAAGAGGATGATTTCAAGCCTGAACCGGTCGTAAAACCCGAAGAAATCGAAACCATCGCCCTTGAAGAGGAATTGCCGGATCTGCCCGCCGAATCCGGAGAGGACGCTTTTTCCGAACGGGCTACCGTTGCCCCCGTCTCTGCGGATGACGGAGAGGCTCTTCTGTCCGCCCCGGCCGTTGAGGCCGCCGCCGCTTCCCTGAGCCATCTGACGAAGATGTTTTCTTCGGATCGTCAGGCGTCCGTCGGAAACGGCGCACTGACCCTGGAAGCGATGGTACGCGCCTTGTTGCGCCCGCTTCTGAAGGAATGGCTGGACAGGAATCTGCCGGATGTGGTTGAACGTGTCGTTAAAAAGGAAGTCGCCCGTGTCATGGACAGACTTGAGAAGTAAATCCGTTGTCTGTATACGTTTCCTCAAGTCCTGAAAAAACTTGAGGAATATTTTTTTGTGAAACTTGAAAAGGAGGGTCGGCGATGCTGGATAAGAACTAAAGCCCTGCCGCAGTTGAAAAAACGTGTTACGAAGAATGGGAAAAATCAGGTGTTTTTGCCTGTCATCCCGAATCGAAATCGGATGCTTTCTGTATTATGATTCCGCCTCCGAACGTAACGGGTAACCTCCATATCGGTCACGCGCTGACTTTTACGATTCAGGATATTCTTGTCCGTTACAAACGGATGAAGGGTTTCGATACACTGTGGCAGCCGGGGACGGATCATGCCGGCATCGCGACCCAGATGGTTGTCGAACGCCTGCTGGCTCGCGACGGCGTATCCCGCCATGATTTGGGGCGCGATAAATTCGTTGAAAAAGTCTGGGAATGGAAAGCAAAATCCAGCGGACAGATTCAGAATCAGCTGCGCCGCCTGGGGGCTTCTCTGGACTGGCCGCGGGAACGTTTCACAATGGATGAAGGCCTGTCAAAGGCCGTCCGCAAGGTGTTTGTGTCCTTGTACCGTGAAGGATTGATTTATCGGGATAAACGCCTTGTGAACTGGGATCCGAAGCTCCAGACGGCCATTTCCGATCTGGAAGTCGAACAGCGTGAAACCGTGGGCAGGATGTGGTACTTCAATTATCCGATTGAAAACCAGCCCGGGCGTTTTATCACAATTGCGACGACGCGTCCGGAAACACTTCTGGGCGATACGGCCGTTGCTGTTTCGGCTGAAGACGAGCGCTACAGGGATTTGATCGGAAAGAATTGCGTGCTTCCGGTCGTGAACCGCCTCATTCCGATTGTGGCGGATGAACATGCCGATCCTGAAAAAGGGACGGGCGCGGTGAAAATTACGCCGGCGCATGACTTCAACGACTTTGAAGTCGGGAAACGCCATAATCTGCCGATGATTAATATCCTGGATATTGAAGCGCGCCTGAATGAAAATACGCCGGAGCGTTACCGCGGCTTGACTTGCGCCGAAGCCCGAGAAAAGATTGTAAATGAAATCAAAGAGTTGGGGTTATTTGTTAAAGTAGAGGATAATCCCATGACGGTGCCGTACGGCGACCGGTCAGGCGTGGTGATTGAACCGTGGTTGACCGACCAATGGTTCGTTGATGCGCCGAAGCTGGCTCCGGATGCGATCCGGGTCGTTGAAGACGGTCGTCTGAAATTCGTTCCGAAGAACTGGGAAAAAACCTACTTTGAATGGATGCGCAACATTCAGCCGTGGTGTATTTCGCGCCAGCTGTGGTGGGGACACCGGATCCCGGTCTGGTACGGTCCCGATGGTCATTACTTTGTCGAGGAAAACGAAGACGAGGCGCAGAAGGCCGCCGACGCTCATTATGGCAAAAAGGTGGAATTGACACGCGATCCCGATGTCCTTGATACTTGGTTCTCATCAGGCCTGTGGCCTTTTTCGACATTGGGATGGCCCGAGGAGACGGACGCGTTGAAGAAATATTATCCGACGGACGTGTTGGTAACCGGTTTTGACATCATCTTTTTCTGGGTGGCCCGGATGGTGATGATGGGCATGCATTTCATGAAGGACGTTCCGTTCCGCACGGTTTACATTCACGCACTTGTCCGCGATGAAAAAGGCCAGAAAATGTCGAAATCAAAGGGGAACGTGGTTGACCCGCTGGTGCTGGCAGACAAGTACGGTGTGGACGCCCTGCGCTTTACGATGGCGGCCATGGCGGCTCAGGGACGTGATGTCCTGATGAGCGAAAGCCGCGTTGAGGGCTATCGCAATTTTGTGACGAAGCTGTGGAACGCGGCGCGTTTCTGCGAAATGAACGAATGCCGCCCTGTGCCGGGATTTGATCCGAAGGCGGTCAAGGCGGCGCTGAACAAGTGGATTATTTCCAAGGCGGCCGCCGCCGCGCACAAAGTCACGGAAGGTCTGGAAGAATACAAGTTCAACGAAGCGGCCAACGCAGCGTATCAGTTTACGTGGGGCAGCTTCTGTGACTGGTATCTTGAATTTGCCAAACCGGTATTTTACGGCGATGACGAAGCTTTGAAGGCCGAAACTCGGGCGACGGCCGCGTGGATTCTGGATCAGATTTTAATTCTTCTGCATCCGTTCATGCCCTATGTGACCGAAGAGCTGTGGGCCAAAACGTCGGACAGCCGGGCACAGAAGCTGGTCGTTACGGCATGGCCGGAGCTGGATGCTTTTGCCGATCCCGCGGCGGAGGCAGAGCTGGACTGGGTTGTTGACCTGGTGACGGCCATCCGTTCGTTGCGTTCGGAAATGAATGTGCCGCCCGCGGCCAAAATCACGATGTTCCTGAAGGACGCCTCAGCGGCCGAGGAGAAAAGGCTGGAAACCTTCAATACGCTGATCCGGACACTGGCTCGTCTGGAAAAGGCTGAAACTTCGCATTCGTCCGACGATGCCAAAGGTGCGGCGCAGGCCGTTTTCGGAACAGCGACCGTGCTTCTGCCGCTGTCCGGTGTCATTGACGTGGCAAAGGAAACGGAACGTCTGGGAAAAGAGAAGGCGAAACTGGAAAAGGAAATCGCCTCCCTTTCGAGCCGTCTGGGCAATGAGGGGTTTGTCGCCAAGGCGCCGGCCGCTGTTGTTGAAGAACAGAAAAAGCGTCTGGCGGAAGCACAGGAAGCCGCCGTCAAAATTGACGAGGCTTTGAAACGATTGAAAGAACTCTGATTTTACGCAGGAGGTGCGCATGAAAACGATCTCTTTCTTGAAACGGGCGGCGGGGATGGCCTGCTGTGCGTACGGATTGACATTTCCGGCTTTTGCCGCCGCGCCTCTTGCCGTAAAGACCCTGCCGCCTGTTGCATCGGCCGAAGCTCCGGAACCGACGGCGACCGAAACGATGCGGGATTTTATGCGTTCCGAGGAATCCCGGACATGTTCCGAACTGCGTCTGTTCGCCATGAATACGATTTTCAAGGATCCGCTGTTCATTGAAGCGACGCGGAGCCGCAGTACGAGCGACGTCATGGATGTGACGGACAAATACGGGACGATTCTGGAAAAGGATTTCGATGTCGAATACCTGTTCTATCATCCGAATACGCGTTTTTTTGTCCGCATCCGTGATAAGAACTATCGGGGCCGCATGCGGTTGCCGGCAGATGTTTCCGCGTCTTCTTCGGCCTGTTTCTGGGAACGCCTGCCTTCCGACGATGTCGTGTACAGCGTTCTTCTGAAAATCGATGGGGAGAAGACCGGGTATCTGAAAATGTCGAAAACGCTTCCGCGCATGATTTCAAATGTGCCGGACGTTTTGTCGAAATACGGCAAAGTCCGCGTTTATACCGCGTTGGACAAGATCGGCCTGAATAAAATGGCGTGGTTCAAAATGCGCCGCAAAGAACCGAACCCGGCCGTCGGAGCCGGATGGTGCACGACGGAGAATCTGGCCTTCCTGAGTGCGATCGGTCCCGGGCAGAAGCTTCCCAAGAAGACACAGAAAAAAATTCTGTCCCTGATTGACAGGAGTACGGATTTCAAATGGGAAGAATTGAATTTGCAGGGCGGTGCTCTGCCGATTATCGGTCTGGATCGCCAGAGGCTGGGCGCCGTGGTTTATACGCTGGAAGTGCCGCCCGTCCTTCCGGATGCGCAGGAAGAATAATGCTTCAAGAAAGCTTCCGGAAAAAAACGGAAGCTTTTTTTTGTGTTTCCCGGAGGATGAGCGGCCGGTAAAATCAGAGGTTTCTCTGATGGCCGGTTCGCCAATGTTCTGTGGGATGTTTCAGGGGACGTTTATTTTCCGGAATCGGGCTTTGCAATAAGAGGAGCGGAGGAGGCCTTTCCCTGCTTTCTGTTGTTTCCGTACTCTTTTTATGTATGGAAAAAAGCCGGCGATACGTTAAAATGAAAGCGGAGCAGGGAGGATAAAAATGCTGAAACGGGTTGGTTTGTTTCTGGGGATAAATTTTGCCGTTCTGATGACGATCGGTGTTGTGACAAAGTTGCTGGGCGTTGACCGTTACCTGACGGAAAACGGCGTGGATTATGTTCAGCTTCTGATTTTTTCGGCCATATTCGGTTTTGCGGGTTCCTTCATTTCACTTCTGATGTCGAAAAGCATTGCAAAAATGTCTACCGGCGCCGTGGTCATCTCTGCACCGCGTACGTCCGAAGAAGCGTGGCTTCTGTCCGTTGTACAGGATCTGGCGCGGCGGGCGGACGTCCGTATGCCCGAAGTCGCGATTTATCAGGGAACGGCCAATGCTTTTGCGACGGGAGCTTTTCGCGACGAATCTCTTGTGGCGGTTTCAACCGGTCTTCTGGAAACGATGACAAAACCGCAGATTCGCGCTGTTTTGGCGCATGAAATGTCTCATGTAAAGAACGGCGATATGGTGACGATGACACTTCTGCAGGGTGTTTTGAATACGTTTGTTTTCTTTTTCGCCCGGGTTATTGCAATATTCCTGCACAATCGCGGCGAAAGCCGGGATGATCGGCGTCAGGGGGCCGGGTTCGGCTATTACATAACGGTGCAGGTGTGTGAAGTGCTGTTCGGGATTCTGGCCAGCATTGTGGCCTGTGGTTTTTCCCGCCACCGTGAATACCGCGCCGATGCCGGAGCCGCCGAGCTTTTGGGCGGTCCCGAAGATATGATCCGCGCGCTTCAGGCACTGGGCGGTGTTGAAAAAGCCTCTCTTCCTTCGGAAATGAAAGCGTTCGGCATTGTGGATCTGCCGTCGCTGACGGAATTGTTCTCGACACATCCTCCGCTGGAGGATCGCATTCGTGCTCTGGCCGCAGACGCCGGGAAGAGCCGCCCGCAGAAGAGGACGGGCGGCCTGTTCGGAACAATCGAATAGTACCCTCCGCCTTTTTAAGGGCTTTGGAAAAAAGGGGGAGAAGGGTGAGGAACCTCATGCGAGGCCGCCGGAAACTGTAGGACGGCTTATGAAGCACCGTCGTGCATAGATTGCCCTTGTCCATTAAGCCTACTCGGACGTCTTGCTAAGCAAAAATTCCATAAGGGAACACCGTGTCCGTCATTTACGGCAAGGCCGGGGAACATGGGGTGGCAATAAACGAATATATTCACGCAAAGCTTAAAGCGTCATTCCTTCACAGCCCTGTCAACATTCCGGAACATTTCCAGAAACATCTCCGGCGTCAGCTTTCCCGTATTGGCGTTGTAGCGCGAACTGTGATAGCTGTCGATCAGGATGATTTTGCGCCCTTCCCATATCAGGTCGTGACGCACGTTATGCCCGAATTTGAAAAGGCTTTTTTTCTGGCCAAGGGCGGACAGAAGCGCTCCGTGAGCGACAGTACCCAGAGCCATCACGACTTTCAGGTTCGGCATGGCACGTATTTCGTTAATCAGGAATTGTCCGCATGTTTTTGTTTCTGCGCCTGTCACCTTGTTTTCCGGAGGGACGCACCGCACCGCGTTTGTCAGGCGCGCGCCGCACAGTTCCAGGCCGTCGTCGGGTCGGGCTTTGTATGTTCCGCGTGCGTATCCGAAATCGGTCAGAGTCTGATAAAGCAGGTCGCCCGCGAAGTCGCCGGTAAAAGGCCGTCCGGATTTATTCGCGCCTTTCAGCCCGGGCGCCAGCCCCAAAATCAGCAACTTTGCGTCAAGCGTTCCAAAAGACGGAACGGGCGCGTTCCAGAAGTCGGGATACAGACGCCGGTTCACATCAAGAAAAGCGGCCAACCGCGGACACAGCCGGCACGCTTTTCCGGGAAGAACGGGAAAGTCAGGGGACATAATCAGAATTTTCACCCATTTCGCCGAACAGAGCATTCTGCGCCTTTAAAAAAGCCGGATCCGGCTTTCCGCTTTGAGGGGTGCGCGAAATATTGGGTACCAGATCGGACAAATCCGTGAAGTGGTCGGCCTGGCGGCGCAGTTCATCGGCCACCATCGGCGGCTGTGACTGAACCGTGCTGACGACGGTGACGCGGACGCCTTTTCGCTGAACGGCCTCCACAAGGCCACGGAAATCCCCGTCGCCCGAAAACAGGATGGCATGGTCAATGTTTTCGGCCATTTCCATCAGGTCCACGGCCAGCTCTATGTCCATATTTCCCTTGATTTTACGGCGTCCCATGGCGTCGGTGAACTCTTTGGTCGGCTTGGTCACCATCGTGTAGCCGTTGTAGTCCAGCCAGTCTACCAAAGGCCGAATCGGCGAGTATTCCTGATCTTCGACCAAGGCCGTATAATAAAAGGCGCGAATCAGACGCCCTTTGGTCGAAAAGAAATCCAGAAGCTTTTTGTAATCAATGTCAAACCCAAGCGCCCGGGCGGCCGCATACAGGTTTGATCCGTCGATGAACAAAGCGATCTTTTCCCCGGCATAACAGCGCATAAATTTATTCCTTTCAATATGTTACTTTACACGTATGTTTTTATTCTCTACATTGCCAGAATAGTGCGAAAAAAGGAAAAAACCAAGATGATTCTCGTGGGAATGGGTGGCAATTTGGATAGTGTTTTCGGCTCGGTGTACCAGACGGCCGAGCAGGCTTTCGTGTTGCTGGAACAGAAGGAATGCCGCGTCGGACGCCGTTCGGGATGGTATAAGACGGCTCCGGTTCCCGTTTCCTCCCTGCCCTGGTACCGCACCCGGGTTTTTACGATTGAAACGGAAAAAACAGCCCGGGAAGTCCTGGAGATCCTGCTGTCCGTTGAAGCCGAGCTGGGACGCGTCCGCACGGTTCGGAATGCGCCGCGGGTGTTGGATCTGGATCTGCTGGCGTATCACGACGAAATTATTGATGCGCCTCCGGAACTGATCGTTCCCCATCCGCGGATGCACCTGCGGGCTTTTGTCCTGTATCCCCTGCAGGAAATCGCGCCGAACTGGGTTCATCCCAAACGGGGGCAGAATATCGCGGAAATGATTGAAAATTTACCGCCGGAACAGGAAATCCTGAAAGAATAGACTTGCATTTCCGGACGGAAAAACGATATAACAGTAAACCTTAAGGTTTTTGTGCACACACTCTAAATAAGAGAGAGAAAAATGGCTCGCGTCACAGTAGAAGATTGCGTCTTGAAAGTTCCCAACCGTTTTGAACTCGTTTTGCTGGCGGCCCAGCGCGCGAAGAACATCAGCGCCGGTTCCGCCCCGACGATCGACCGCGATCGTGATAAAAATCCGGTCATCGCTCTGCGCGAAATCGCCGATGAAACCATTAACCTGGATGAACTTGAAAACACGCTGGTTTCCGGCATGCAGAAATTCGTCAAGGTCGAAGAAGTCTCTGCCGAAGAAGACGAGATCAAGGCCGCCGAGGCTGAACTGGCCGCTCTGGATACCGAATTTTCCTATTTGAACGACAGTGAACAGGTCGCCGAATCCGGTTCTTTTGAAGTTTCCGAAGAACCTTAATCCTTTTCAGGCAAAGGATGAGCGTCCATGCTGCGGCAGTTTGAACTGGTCGAAAGGGTTCGCTCCTATGATCCCGATGTGGATGAAGAGGGGCTGGATCGGGCGTATGTCTTCGCCCTGAAAATGCACGGGTCCCAGAAGCGCGCTTCCGGTGACCCGTATTTTTCGCATCCGGTCGAAGTCGCCGGCATTCTGACAGAATACAAGCTGGATTACGCGTCAATCGTGACGGCTCTGTTGCACGATACGATTGAGGATACCGCAGCTTCGTACGAGGATCTCAAGGATCTGTTCGGCGAGGAAGTCGCCAAGCTGGTGGAAGGCGTGACAAAGCTGAGCCGTATCCAGCTACAGTCCGACCAGACAAAGCAGGCGGAGAATTTCCGCAAGCTCCTTCTGGCCATGTCGGACGACATTCGCGTTCTTCTGGTTAAACTGGCCGACCGCGTCCACAACATGCGGACGCTTCATTTCTTTAAAAATCCTGAAAAACGGCGGCGCATCGCGACGGAAACGATGGAAATCTATGCGCCGCTGGCCGAACGTATCGGCATGCAGGAAATGAAAAACGAGCTGGAAGAGCTGTCGTTCAAGGAACTGCATCCCGAAGCCTATGAATCAATCAAGGCGCGTCTGTCCTTCCTGCGTGAGCAGGGAGGCGACCTGGTATCCCGCATCATCAAATCCCTGTATGAGGATCTGAAGGATTCCGGTCTGGACATCGAAATCACCGGCCGTGAAAAGACGCCGTACTCCATCTGGCGCAAAATGCAGCGGCAGAATGCGACGTTTGAACAACTGTCCGACATCATGGCCTTCCGGGTCATTGTGCCGACAATTGCGGACTGCTATCACGTTCTGGGCATCATCCACACGAAATATCCCATGGTGCCCGGGCGGTACAAGGATTATATCTCGACGCCGAAGCCGAACGGGTACAAATCTCTGCACACCGGCGTCATCGGGCCGGAAAAGCACCGCATTGAAATCCAGATCCGTACCCGTGAAATGCACGAGGTCGCGGAAATCGGTCTGGCCGCACACTGGCGTTATAAACAGGGCGACTACAAGACCGACGGGCGTCAGTTCCGCTGGGTGCGCGAACTCTTGGACATTATGGAGCAGGCCGATAATCCCGAGGAATTTCTGGAACATACAAAGCTGGAAATGTTTCAGGATCAGGTGTTCTGTTTTTCCCCGAAAGGCGATTTAATCACACTGCCCAAAAACGCGACACCGGTCGATTTCGCGTATGCCGTTCATTCCGGGGTCGGAAACCGGTGTGTCGGCGCGAAGATCAACGGAAAAATCCGGCCACTACGGACGCCTCTGAATAACGGCGATCAGGTAGAGATCCTGACCTCAAAGGGACAGACGCCTTCTCCGGAATGGGAACGCTTTGTCGTCACCGGAAAGGCTCGAGCCGCCATCCGGCGGTTTGTCCGCGCCCAGAAAAGGGAACAGTACCTTGAAGCCGGGCGGCAGATTCTGCAAAGGGCGTATAAGGCCGAAGGATACGAATATACGGATAAAAGCCTGGAAAACGTTCTGACGAACTTCAAACAGGCAACCGTCGAGGATCTGATATCTTCGGTCGGAGAGGGAACCATTCAGGCTTCCGACGTTGTCGATTCCGTGTTCCCGGGACAGAAATCGCGTTTTGTCCGTGTCGTGGACGCCATCCGACGCGGGGCAAAGAAAATCAGCGACAAGGCCTCTGACCATAAAAAACAAACGCAGATCAACGGCCTGATCCCCGGGATGGCCGTCAATTTCGCCAAATGTTGCCATCCTCTGCCGGGGGATCGCATCGTCGGTATCGTCACAACGGGCAAGGGCGTTACGGTTCATACCATCGACTGTGTGACGCTGGAAAAATTTTCTGCCGAACCGGAACGCTGGCTGGACATTTCATGGAACGAAGACGTCGTGGCCGGCGAAAATCACGTTTCACGCATCCGGCTTGTCCTTGTTAACCAGCCGGGAAGCCTGGGGACGCTTTCGACCGTCATTGCCAAGAACCATGGCAATATCAGCAATCTGAACATCCTGACAAAGACAGCGGGCTTTTTTGAGTTGACCGTTGACATTGAAGTGCAGGATGTCCGCCACCTGAACGACATTATGGCGGCGTTGCGGGCGTGTCCCGGCATCAGCAATGTCCGCCGGTCGCAGGATTAACCATGATTATCGGTATTGGAACGGATCTGATTGATATCCGCCGGGTGGAACGTTCACTGGAACGGTTCGGCGACGCTTTCTGTGCCCGGATTTATACCCCGCATGAAATCGCCGCATGCGAGGCAAGGGGCGAAAAATCAGCACGCCGTCGGGCTTCGGCCTATGCCATGCGCTTTGCCGCGAAGGAAGCTTGCTCAAAGGCACTCGGGACAGGGCTCCGGCTGGGCGTTTTCTGGAAGGATATGGAGAACTCAAACCTGCCGACCGGACAGCCTGTCATGAAATTAACGGGCGGGGCGCTAAAGCGTTTGCAGAGTCGGGTACCGGCTGATATGGTAGCCCGCATAGACGTTTCCCTGACCGATGAATACCCGATGGCGCAGGCCGTCGTCATCATCAGCGCGGAAAAGAAATAAGAGGATGTGAGGATTATGGAAGAAAAAACAAATGCCGGCGGTTTCTGGGATACGGTAAAAACGGTTTTGTACGCCGTTCTGATTGCGCTTTTTGTCCGCACCGTTTTTGCCGAACCGTTCAGCATTCCCTCAGGATCGATGATACCGTCTCTGCTGGTCGGTGATTATCTTTTTGTTTCAAAGCTCTCCTATGGTTACAGCCGCCATTCTCTGCCGTTGAGCATGCCGCTGATCGGCGGGCGCGTTTTCTATACCGAACCCGAACGGGGCGATGTTATTGTGTTCAAGTTGCCCTCTGACAACCGCACGGATTACATCAAGCGCCTCATCGGGTTGCCGGGCGCCCGGATACAGGTGAAGGACGGCCGTCTTTTCAGAGACGGGAAAGTGAC
>ENA-UOJC01003306-UOJC01003306.1-human-gut-metagenome-genome-assembly--contig:-C104-NODE-3306-length-15453-cov-67.680153_pt1 | contig 15453 bp, 12 predicted proteins | sample MGYA00242339_ERZ723886 | MGnify/ENA metagenome assembly ERZ723886 | reverse complement strand
GATTTTACGAACACTTGCATAAATTTGCACTTGAGTGTTGAATTCACCGAATGTTGCGGAAAGTTAAATACGTTAAACTCCGACCGTACTTTCAGTTACCGGGACAAGGTCAACGAGCCGTTCGGAAAGTGCCGCATGTCCGATGTCTTACCACTCCCAGTCAAAACGTTCTATGTCTTCTTCGGTCAGCTGGTCGCCGCTCTGCACCTCTATGATGCACAAATCCTTATCTGCCATCACGGTGTGAAGCTGTCCCTTCTTTATACATACGACATCGCCACGGCCTACTTTGCGCAATACGCCGTCAAGCACCAAGCGTCCTTCGCCATCGACAAAGGTCCATATCTCATCTCTGTGACGGTGAAGCTGGTAACTGATATGCGCTCCGGTCTTTATATTGAGTTGTTTGGTTAATATGTTATGACCGTCGTCAAATTTCACACGGTCGATAACGCGATACGTTCCCCAGCGCCTTTCCTCATACATGGGACGGAGGGCAAGGGTATCAACATAATCCTTCACTTTGTCGGAAGCAGACTTATCGGCCACCAATATGCCGTCGGGGCTCGCAACGACCATCAGATCTTTTGTTCCGGAACAGAGCAAGGGTATGTCCAGTTCGTTGATGGCATGGGTGCCGCTCGTTGTATCGTCGAAGGTAACATTGCCATTCCGCACCTCGTCGAGTTCCTCCGACAATACCTGCCAGGTTCCAAGATCCTTCCACGATCCTTCATAGACGACCATTGCCCGCGACAAAGTACGCTCAGTCACCTCACAGTCAAAACTGGCGACGGGAAGTTTATCATAGTTTTTCTGAAAGTCTATGAAGTCCGAAACGGGAAGATACTCTTCCGCAAACTTCATCAAGTAACCCAAACGAAAGACGAATACACCAGTATTCCAATAGGCTCCCTGCTCCATCAGCTGCCCAGCCCGGTCAAGTGCAGGTTTCTCCACGAAAGTTTCAACCGGCAGGATGCCGTCGTTTTCCTCTCCTACAGCCGGAATGATATAACCTAATGTTGAAGAAGCTGTCTGCGGACGAACACCCATCAGCACCAGATCGGCCACACCGCTACGAACGGCATCGACCATCTTACCAAAGCTCTCGAAATAACTTTTGTCGGTATAGGCGTCACAGGGCATCACCACCACAACATCATCGCTATTGCAGGATTTCTCCGACTGCATATAGGCAGCCGCCAAAGCGATAGCCGGAAAAGTGTCACGGCGGACAGGCTCTGTTACGACATCCACATTATCTCCCAATTGATTGACAATGATGTCGCGCTGCTCAAGGCTAGTGACTGCCGTCAACTTCACATCAGGTACAGCCTCACGCAACTGGCGTACCATGCGCTGCATCATCGATTCCTTCGTTCCGTCGGGCGCCGTGAGCAGACGCAAAAATTGTTTGGAGCGCGTGCCGTTTGACAACGGCCAAAGACTTTTTCCGGAACCTCCGGACAAAAGGATTACATTCATTTCCGTTTATTTAATCTGATTAACAATAAAGGCCGAGGCCATACGCCGTCCGCCTGCTACTTTATTATATCGAACAAATATGTAAATTTCACAATAATGCTGCCATGATTGGAACGCGAGAACACATCCTTCTTACTATTATTAAAGATGTCACTCAGTCCATAATAATAACGCCCGTCTATCATGAAGTGTCCCAGACGCGTATTCAGTTCTACTCCCGCGCCTGCAGTAATACCATAATCGAACTTCTTGTCAATAGCCATATCATACTGGGCATACATGCCGTTAGGACGATCTGGATTGCCGGACGCATCGGTTGTCCACTCCGCACTCCGCTTCGAACTCTCCGAAAAACAATAGCCCAGTTGCGGACCGGCCATCACATATCCCTGCACCCCGCGCTGCTCATGTCCCCAGCCCAGCCGGGCGAGAAAAGGGAGCTGTATATAGTCCAAATCGCGACTGTAAGTATCGGGCAACGGTTCGTCCTTCCCACTATAAATATCCTCCTTCCAGCCAAGCCGCGCATAGTTGAGTTCTATCTGAAGAGCGCAAAGCGTCTTGAAGTATTTCTCACTCGTCATACGCAACGTCAAGCCGAAGGTAGGAGCCACATGCTGCACCTGTTTGATAGTCGGCTCGAAGGAAATGGTATTCATCACCACACCGCCGTTCACACCGACCGCCAGTGTCCGCCGCGGTTCGCCTACCTGGGCGACAGCGGCAATAGCAAGTCCCCACAGGGCGACAGGCAAAAACACTTTTTTTATCACTCTCATAATCATTTCACCGGCATTCAGTCCACAAAATCCTTATTCCAACCGATGTCACACTTCCATTTGCAGACAAACCGGCTCATTTCGACATTATACGGTCTATGACATGCTCGGGCCGATAGTGCAGAAACTGCATACAATCATTAACCAGTCCCATTCCGGGTACCGGCCGCACGAAGTGCAGGTAACTCTGCAAGCCGGCCGCCTTTATTTTTTGCGAGGCGAAATCTGCGCCATATTTCAACATGCCGCCGACGGCATACACGCAGACATCATGTCCGAGCAAGGCCATACGCGGCGAAACAGACAGCGGCGCAGTCTTGAACCACTCACGGTATTCACGCTCGAAAGACTTAGTCGCGGCATCATATACATTATAATAATAGTTGGCAAACACGTAAGTGTCGGCCGCATACATCTCTTCCTGTATGTCGGCGGTATATCCCAGCCATTCGGGGAAGCCCATCACTGCCGCCGAACCAACGGCACCGAGTTTCTTCATCCATTTCATTTTGTCAAGCACCAGACGGGCGTTTTCCACCGAAGAGTCATCGGGTACAAAGACCGTCATCCGGCCATTGCCGGCCAGTTCGGCACGCATCTGTTCGGAAGTATATCCGGCCGAAAGAACAGTGCAGGTATGACCGGCGGCAGTGAGCGCTGTCCGCAGTCCGGCTGCAAATGTCTGCTCGTTAGCTGCAGCGCTGCGAAGGAATACGACCTTGGCCCCTTTGAAGGCCTGCGTGAAAAGTTTCGCTACAAAGCGTGTCTTGCAGGTATCGGGCGCATTGACCATGAACAAATCGCGGTTGGAGCCGACCTGCGACACTTTCGACGAAAAAGGCTGTAACCATTTTGTCGACGGACGAAGTGACGAGAAAGAAGACACGGCTGCCATGTTCTGCGGATAAAGCGGACCGACGACCAGATGGATGTCCTTGCCGGCCATGTCGGCCACCACGGAGGTGATGCCCGATGCCGCCGCAGGCTCGTCATAAGCATAAACGTGTACATTCTTTCCGGCCTTCTTCAGCTCGTTCACTCCCATGAGGAAGCCGCGGTAGAACTCCAGACTACGCTCCGCCGCCCCGCCACCGGCAGTGAGAGGCAACACTACAGCCACATTGACAGTTGACAAGGCATCGGCACGCTCCACAGGCGCCTCGGGTTTCTTCTCAGGCTTCTGTGCATAGGGGATGCAAAGAAAACTTCCTTTCTTGAGCTTATAGCCATCCGCCTTCATCTCGGGATTGGCCGCAATCAGCTCGTCTACCGTCAGACCGTATTTCTGCGCGATGGCCCATGCCGTTTCCTTCCGCGCCACCTTGTGCATGGTACGGCAGTCCAGACCAGCGGGAGCCTGCGACGCTCCGGCTGCCGGAACCGGTATGATGATTTCCGTACCGGCCTTCAGGGATTCGCCGCGCAACCGGGGATTGGCGGCCACAAGGTCGTCCACCGAGATTCCATGCTTCTTGGCCAGCGAATAGAGTGTTTCACCTTTTTCCACCCGATGCCGCACCGCGTTTTGCTGGGCTAAAGTTCCGAAAGCACAGAGCAGCCACATCAGGAATAGAACGTATAAGTTTCTGATCTTCATAATCATTCATTCATAAAAAGATACCTGTCCAAAACAGCCGGACTGCCGCAGCGGACGCATAACCCACACCGAGCGGCCCGACGAGCACCGGCAATGTACGGTCGCCGGCAACTTCGCGGACAAAGGATAATCCTGCGCAAAAATACATAAAAAGTAGAGACTTTTGCAGGCTATTGAAAAGAAATACGTATTTTTGAAGCAAATAAACACTGACCGACATGACTAACAAACACAGATTAGTTTTTTTACTCCTTACTTTTTTCCTGGCAGCAGCTCCCATGAACTCGCAAAAAAAAGGACGCACCAAAAGGATAGCCCAAACGGAAAAGAAGGCCGAGAACACGCCGACCGTTCCCGAATTACTGCGCGAATACCGTTTCGAAGAAGCTGAAGAGCAACTGACCAAGGAACTTGAGAAAAACAAGAAAAGCGGAAAGACCGACGCCCGCCTCGAAGAGGATCTGCGACAGGCACAAATGGGCGCCGAAATGCTGCGCGGCACCGAGAAGGTAATTATCGTAGACAGCATCGTTGTCAAGCACGAGCAGATGCTGTCGGCCATAAGCATCGACCGCGAGTGCGGCCGCATAGGACGCCCCGCCGACATTCCCGGCCTTGCCGCCGGTACCCGCGCCGGCACGGCCTACATCAACGAGCTTGGCGACCGGGTCGTCTATGCCGCCCCCGACGCCACCGGACGCCTCCGGCTCGTCACATCCTACAAACTGGGCGACGAATGGGCGCCCTCCGTACCACTGCTTGCCAACAGCTCGCCCGACGAAGTACAGGATTACCCCTTCATGATGGCCGACGGCGTGACGCTTTACTTCGCCGCGCAGGGCGACGAGAGTCTGGGCGGCTACGACATATTCGTCACGCGCTACGACAACGAGAGCAGTTCCTTCCTCAAGGCCGAAAACGTGGGAATGCCCTTCAACTCTCCTGCCAACGACTACCTGATGGTCATTGACGAACCGAACAACATCGGCTGGTTCGTAACAGACCGCAATCAGGAACCCGGCTATGTCTGCATCTACCGTTTTGTGCCCAGCAGCACCCGTGAAGTGTACGACCTCGAAGCGGACGGCGAGGAAAAGGTAAGGCGCCTGGCCCGCATCTGCAACGTGGCCGAAAGCCAGACCGATGCGAAGGCTGTGGCCGATGCCCGCAAACGCATCGCCGAAGCCGGGAATCTGAAAGACGGCGGCACGGACGACGAGCACCGCTTTGTCGTGGACGATCACACGGTATATACCAAGCTCGCACAGTTCAGGGATGAGACCGCCCGACGCCATGCCGTGCAGCTGGTGATATGGCAAGGGCAGTATGGTGCCGGCCGACGCCAGCTCGACGCCATGCGCCGGCAATACGGCAACAAGCCTGAAGCAGGCCTCAAAGCCGACATTCTGAAGATGGAGGCCGACCTCGACGCGCTCCGCCGCAACATCGGAAAGGAGGAAGACGCCATGCGCCGTGCCGAGCAACAGGCTCTGAAACATTGAACAGTCCGAGGACTGAAAACAATACACCAACAAAAAAACACGAACCATGAAGAAGCATTTCGAAGACTCTGAACTTATCATCAATCCCGACGGCAGTATCTTTCACCTGCATCTCCGTCCGGAACAGCTTGCCGACAAAGTGATACTCGTAGGCGACCCGGGCCGCGTGGCGCTCGTGGCGTCGCATTTCGAAGAGACCGAGTGCGAAGTGGAGAGCCGCGAATTTCACACCATAACGGGCCGCTTCGGCGGCAAACGCCTCACCGTGCTATCGACGGGCATCGGCTGCGACAACATAGACATCGTGGTGAATGAGCTCGACGCCTTGGCGAACATCGACTTCGCCACCCGCGAAGTTAAACCCGCGCTGCGCCGGCTCGAACTGGTCCGCATAGGCACCTGCGGCGGCCTTCAGACCTACACGCCCGAGGGAACTTTCGTGGCCAGCGCCAAGAGCATCGGCTTCGACGGTCTGCTCAATTTCTACGCCGGCCGCGACGCCGTCTGCGACACCGATCTCGAAAGGGCCTTTGTAGAGGCCATGGGATGGCAGGGCAACCAGTGCATAGCCCACCCCTACGTGGCCGCAGCCGACGGTGAACTGCTGGAACGCATCGCCGCCGACGACATGGTACGCGGCATCACGGTGGCCTGCGGCGGCTTTTTCGGTCCGCAAGGCCGCGAACTGCGCATCCCGCTCGCCGATCCGCATCAGAACGAAAAGATCATGGACTTCGAACACGGCGGCCTGCACATCACCAACTTCGAGATGGAGAGCAGCGCCCTTGCCGGACTGGCACGCCTCATGGGACACAAGGCCGTAACGTGCTGCATGGTCATAGCCAACCGCCGTGCCGGAAAGGCCAATCCTAACTACAAGAATTCGATAGACAGTCTGATACGCCTCGTACTTGAGCGTATTTGAGCGGCACCTTACGGAGCCGCCGGCGCACCGCGCCGAGGAAGAGTGGGAAGCAATGGCATGAAAGTGGCATTGCTTCCCACTTTTGTGGCACGCCTCCCCACTTTTGTGGCAAGGCGTGCCACTTTCAAAAAGAATCCTTATCTTTGCACCGCGATACGCGCACTTTCCATTTTAATACAGACTGAAAGCGTTATGACCGTTACGGACTGAACTTTCCGACAATTCAGACAACGACCGGAAACGGTATAGTCGGCCCACGCCTACAAACAGAAAAAACTTGCAGAAGGGCCGAGAGCAAGACAAGAAACGAAACGACATGAAACTTTCAAGATTGGTAAAATCCGGTGTCCTTCTCTTTTTATTGGCGGGCACGGCGGCGCAAGCCCAGATAAACCTCGCCGGAATCTATGAGCTCAACCAAAAAGTCGATGGAGAAACCTACCAAATGTATCTCGAACTCGACTTCGTCCGTCAGCGGCCCGATTTCACACAAACGTTTACCGGAAAGACTGCCACGTTCAAATTGCTTCCGGCCGACTTTATGAATGCAAAAAAACTTACGAAGCAGTTCAAGGGGACAAAAGCCCCTGGCTTCGGCAGGTTCCGCGACAAGAGTTTTCTCACTCTGACGGATGAGTTCAAGATAACGAATCCGCGCGCAAAAGGCGGCGTAATCGTGGCCGACTGGGAGAACGCCCTGAACAAAAGCGGCAAGGTGGTCATCATACCCGAGCCCGACGGCGCGCTCGTCACCTACGGCCTCACGACCTTCAACCGCAAATTCAGTCCCGACGGCCTGCGCATCGAACTGGTAAAGGACCTCCTGCCGGCTAACACCGGAAACCGTTGGGGCGTAGCCGGCCCCGGCACGCCGCCGGCAGAGCCGAACGACGAGATGAAGAAGAAGTGCAAGGATGACCTGCCCGGAACCATCGAATGCCTGCTGAGACTGCCGGACGACACCACCGAACCCGCCCCAAGTTCTTCCGGGAATGGAACAAATCCGGCCCCCACAGGCAACAACGAGGGTGGAATAAACATAGAACTCTGGGGAGATAACCACGCTGTGACCTTCCACTTTCACACGATAGCCCAGGGCGGCGATTTCGGCAAGTTCGAGACGAACTCGCAACTGGACTTCTGGCCCGAAGACAACGGAGAGATATCCATGCGCATGTATGCCACGACCGTTTACGTAAACAGCGGAAACAGGAGCGAGTATGAATACATCTACACCGGCCGCAGAGAAGGCAACAAGATTATCTTCAACCGCCGCAAGGACTCGCTGAACGAGGGAGACTACGAACCGCTGGAAAGTTATCTGCCATCGGAAGTCATCATCAAAAGCCCCACACGAATAGTGTTCGACCGCTGCACTTACACGAAAAAGATTAACTGACCGGCCGAGACGCCGGCACTCTGCCAAGGCAACAAATGCACTGAAATGCCGCCCCAGTCCAGCATCCGCTAAAACTGGGGCGGCATTTCAGTCTTTGGTTTTCGGAAAAAATATATTACCTTTGCAAGGACAACGACAAAGGGGGTGCAGCCCGCCGCGGACTGCTGAGAACATACCCCACGAACCTGCCACGGCTAATACCGGCGAAGGGATTTGTCTTGATGCGCGCGACGCCGGCCAGGCTGCCGTGCCCTTTCTTCAAAGACCATTCTCTACCGGCAAAGTCCGCAGGAATCCGCCACACATTATATATAATAAGGAAAGAAGAATGGTTCCCGTACAATTCATCACCCATCAGACGGACAAAATCTCCTACGAAGAGTCGGCCCTGCTCGCCCTGAGCGGCGGTTGCCGATGGATACAGTTGCGCATGAAAGGCGCCTCCGATGCCGAGGTTGAGCCCATAGCCCGCCGCCTGCTCGCCCGTTGCCGCGAGGAAGGGGCGGTGTTCGTGGTAGACGACCGCGTGGAGCTCGTCAAGGCCATCGAGGCCGACGGTGTTCACCTCGGACGCGGCGACATGCCCGTGGCCGAAGCGCGGCGCGTGCTGGGCGAAGGCTTCATCATAGGCGGCACCGCCAACACCATCGACGACATACGCCGGCTGCACCGCGAAAGCGCCGACTACATAGGCTGCGGCCCCTTCCGCTACACGGAAACAAAAGCCAATCTCGCCCCGCTGCTCGGCATAGAGGGCTACCGCGCCATCGTGGCACAGATGTGCCAGGAAGGCATAAGCCTGCCGCTATGCGCCATAGGCGGCATACGGCGCGAGGATGTGCCCGAACTGCTCGCAACTGGAGTCAACGCCATTGCCGTGAGCGGAGCCGTACTGAAGGCACCGTCGCCCCGACAGGCCATGGCCGACCTTATCAATATGGCCTGAGCCCGTCAACAGAACATCTATTCCCCTGAAACAACCAAATACACTCAATATGAAAGAATCCATGCGCATCAAATATCCCTCCAGCGCCAAAGTATATATGCAAGGTTCCCTGCACCCGGAAATACGGGTCGGCATGCGGAAAGTCAGTCTCACCCCCACCGTAACACGCACCGCCGACGGCAAGAAGCACTTCACGGAAAACCAGCCGGTGATGATCTACGACACGAGCGGCCCCTACAGCGATCCCGACTGCGGGATAGACCTGCAGAAAGGTCTGCCGCGTCTGCGCGAAGCGTGGATAACGGGCCGCGGCGGTGTGGAGAAACTGCACGAATACTCCTCGGAATACTGCCGCGAGCGCATGGCGGATCACGGCCTCGACCATTTGCGGTTCGCGCACACCACCCTGCCCTACCGCGCCCTGCCGGGCCAGGAAATCAGCCAGATGGCCTACGCCAAGAAGGGCATCATCACGCAGGAAATGGAATACGTGGCCATCCGGGAGAACATGAACTGCCGCGAACTGGGCATCGACACGCATATCACCCCCGAATTCGTAAGGCAGGAGGTGGCGGCCGGCCGCGCAGTCATACCCGCCAACATCAACCACCCCGAGGCCGAGCCCATGATTATAGGCCGCAACTTTCTCGTCAAGATAAACACCAACATAGGTAACTCCGCCACGACATCGGGCATAGAAGAAGAGGTGGAAAAAGCCGTGTGGAGCTGCAAATGGGGCGGCGACACGCTCATGGACCTGTCGACAGGCGACAACATCCACGAGACGCGCGAATGGATTATACGCAACTGCCCCGTTCCGGTAGGTACGGTACCCATGTATCAGGCTATGGAGAAAGTGAAGGGCGTAGCCAAGAACCTTACCTGGGAACTGTATCGCGACACACTCATCGAACAGTGCGAACAGGGCGTGGACTACTTCACCATACACTGCGGCATACGCCTGAAGAACATTCCGCTGTCGCAAGGACGCATGACCGGTATGGTAAGCCGCGGCGGCTCCATCATCTCGGAGTGGTGTCTGAAGAACAACAAGGAGAGCTTTCTCTACGAACACTTCGACGACATCTGCGACATCTGCGCCCGCTACGATGTGGCCATATCGCTGGGCGACGGACTGCGGCCGGGCTCCATCTACGACGCCAACGACGCGGCACAGTTCGCCGAACTCGACACCATGGGCGAACTCGTACAGCGCGCCTGGGCCAAGAACGTGCAGGCTTTCATAGAAGGCCCGGGCCACGTGCCCATGCACAAAATCCGCGAGAATATGGAACGACAGATTGAAAAGTGCCACGGTGCTCCCTTCTATACGCTTGGTCCGCTCGTCACCGACATCGCACCCGGCTACGACCATATCACATCGGCCATAGGCGCCGCACAAATCGGCTGGCTGGGAACGGCCATGCTCTGCTACGTAACGCCCAAAGAGCATCTGGCACTGCCCAACCGCGACGATGTGCGCACAGGAGTAGTCACCTACAAGCTGGCCGCACACGCCGCCGATCTGGCCAAAGGACATCCGGGGGCACAGGTGCGCGACAACGCGCTCTCGAAGGCACGCTACGAGTTCCGCTGGAAAGATCAGTTCAACTTGAGTCTTGACCCCGACCTCGCGTTACAATACTACAAGGAGGCGCACTACGAGAACGGGGAGTTCTGCACCATGTGCGGCCCCAACTTCTGCGCCATGCGCATCTCACACCGGCTGAAGGACTGCTCGGAGCAGGAATAAGTACCCTCAGCCTCACAAAGGCTGTTCCCGTCATCAAGACTATACATCTATAATATCATGCAGGATTTCGTACATCTCCACGTACACACGCAATATTCTGTCCTCGACGGACAGGCCTCCGTTCCGGGGCTCGTAGACAAAGCCATCAGGGACGGGATGCGCGGCATGGCCATCACCGACCACGGCAATATGATGGGCATCAAAGAGTTCTTCAACTATACCCAGAAAGTTACCGGAAAGGCCAAGGGCGCACTGAAAGCGGCGCAAGAGAAACTGGCCGCGCTGGAAGACGGTACGTTTGTGCCGACGCCAGGTAAAGACGGCTCGAACCCTGACGCCGGAAAAACGACCGGGCAATTGATCGAGGAAACACGGAAAGTCATCGAAAAGCAAAAGAAGATAGCCAACTTCATACCTATCTTCGGCTGCGAGATGTACGTGGCACGCCGCGGCGACAAGAGCCTGCATGAAGGAAAAATAGACCAGTCGGGCTGGCACCTTATCGTATTGGCCAAAAACGAGAAAGGCTACCACAATCTCATCAAATTAGTGTCGCGCGCCTGGGTCGACGGTTTCTACATGCGGCCCCGCACCGACCCGGCCGACCTTGAGCGCTATCACGAGGGGCTCATAGTCTGCTCGGCCTGCATCGGCGGCGAGGTGCCGCGAAAGATAATAGACGGCCAACTGGAAGAGGCGGAGAAAGCCGTATTATGGTACAAGCGCGTATTCGGTGAGGACTATTATCTCGAGCTCCAGCGCCACGAAGTGAAAGACCCCTCCATCATGGCCAACCGTGAGACATTTCCGCTCCAGCAGGTGGCCAACGCGGGCATCATCGAACTGGCGCGCAAGCACAACATCAAGCTCGTCTGTACCAACGACAGCCATTTTGTGGACGAGGAGAACGGCGAAGCCCACGACCGCCTCATCTGCCTGTCAACAGGCAAGGATCTCGATTCGACCAACCGCGTACTTTACACAAAACAGGAATGGTTCAAGACACGGGCCGAGATGAACGAAGTATTCGCCGACATCCCGGAGGCACTGGCCAACACCTGCGAGATATGCGACAAGGTGGAAATCTACTCGATAGACCACGGGCCCATCATGCCCAACTTCGACATACCGGAGGACTTCGGCACAGAGGAAGAGTATCGCAAGCGCTACTCGGAGGAGGACCTTTACAATGAATTTACCCAGGACGAGAACGGCAACATCGTACTCACCCGCGAACAGGGAGAGGACAAGATAAAGAAGCTGGGCGGATACGACAAACTCTACCGCATCAAACTCGAGGCCGACTACTTGGGGCTACTCGCCTATAAAGGCGCCAAGCGCCGCTACGGCGACCCGCTCGACGAGGAGACTTCGGAACGTATCAAGTTCGAGCTGCACATCATGAAGACCATGGGCTTCCCGGGCTACTTCCTCATAGTTCAGGATTACATCCGCGCCGCCCGCGAGGAACTGGATGTATCCGTAGGCCCGGGCCGCGGCTCCGCGGCAGGAAGCGCCGTAGCCTATTGTCTCGGCATCACACAGATCGACCCCATCAAGTACGACCTACTCTTCGAACGCTTTCTCAATCCTGACCGCATCTCTCTGCCGGATATCGATGTCGACTTCGACGACGACGGGCGCGGGCGCGTGCTCAACTGGGTTACGCAGAAATACAAACCCGAAAACTGCGCGCATATCATCACTTACGGCACAATGGCCACGAAGTCGGCCATCAAAGATGTGGCCCGCGTGCAGAAGCTGCCCATAGAGATGAGCAACCGCCTCTGCAAGTCCATCCCCGACAAGCTCCCCGAGGGGCCGGACGGGAAAGTACCCAAAATGAACCTGACCAACGCCATCGCGTGCATACCCGAGCTGAGAGCTGCCGAAGCCTCGCCCGACCCGCTGGTGCACGACACGATACGCTATGCCAAAATGCTCGAGGGCAATGTGCGCAACACCGGCGTCCACGCCTGCGGCTTCATTATCTGCCGCGACGAAATATCGGACTGGGTGCCCGTATCGACGGCCGAAGACAAGGAAACCGGCGAGAAAGTGGCCTGCACGCAATACGAAGGGCGCGTCATCGAGGAAACAGGTCTCATCAAGATGGACTTCCTCGGTCTGAAGACTTTGTCCATCATCAAGGAGGCGGTCGAAAACATCTGGCTCAGCCTGCACATCCGTCTCAACATCGACGAGATAAGCATAGAAGATCCCGCCACCTACCAGCTCTACTGCACCGGCAACACCGTCGGAACATTCCAGTTCGAGTCGACCGGCATGCAGCGCTACCTGCGCGAACTGCAGCCCTCTACCTTCGAGGACCTCATAGCCATGAACGCGCTCTACCGGCCGGGGCCCATGCAGTACATTCCGCAGTTCATCAAGCGCAAGCACGGCGAGGAGCCCATCACCTACGACCTCCCCTGCATGGAGAAATACCTCAAGGACACCTACGGCATCACGGTCTACCAGGAACAGGTCATGCTTCTCTCCCGTGTCATCGCCAACTTCACGCGCGGCGAGAGCGACGCCCTGCGCAAAGCCATGGGCAAGAAACTCATCGAGAAACTGAACCACATGTACCCCAAGTTCATCGAAGGGGGCAAGGCCAACGGCCACGACCCCAAGATACTTGAAAAGATATGGGAAGACTGGCGCGCCTTCGCTTCGTACGCCTTCAACAAGAGCCATGCCACATGCTACTCGTGGGTAGCCTACCAGACGGCCTACCTCAAGGCCAATTATCCGTCGCAGTACATGGCGGCCGTCATGAGCCGAAGTCTGGCCGACATCAAGAGCATCACGAAATTCATGGACGAGTGCAAGAGCATGGGCATACGCACACTCGGTCCCGATGTCAACGAGAGCCGCCACAAGTTCAGCGTCAACAGCACCGGCAGCATCCGTTTCGGCATGGGCGCCATAAAGGGAGTGGGCGAGAACGCTGTCGCGGCCATCATCGACGAGCGCGAAAAGAACGGACTTTACAAATCGGTGTTCGACTTCGTAGAACGCATCAACCTCAGCGCCTGCAACAAAAAGTGCATAGAAAACCTCGCACTGGCCGGTGCCTTTGACAGTTTCGGACAAATAAAACGCGAACAGTTCTTCGAGCCAGACGGTACCGGCACCTACCTCGACACGCTCGTGCGTTACGGACTGCGCTACCAGCAGGACGCGGCCACCGCGGCCAACAGCCTTTTCGGAGCCGCCGAAAGCGTGGAGATAGCCAAACCCGCGCCGCCAACCGGCTACAAACCCTGGACCGACCTGAAGCGCCTCAACAAGGAGCGCGACCTCATAGGCATATACATTTCGGGGCATCCTCTCGACGAATTTTCCATCATCGTGAAGCACGTGTGCAAGATGAAGGCCGCACAGCTGGAGGATATCGAGACATTCAGCAGTCAGGATGTCACCATCGGAGGCATCGTCACCGACATACGCGAAGGGCAGACGCGCAACGGCAAGCCTTACGGCATCGTCAAGATAGAGGATTACTCCGGCGCGGGCGAGATCGCGCTCTTCGGCGACGACTGGGCCCGCTGGAGGGGCTATATGGCCGTCGGCAACTCCCTCTTCATCACCGGCCGGGTAGAGCCGAAACAATGGAACCCCGACTCGCACGAACTGCGCATAGGCCGTGTGGAATTCCTTTCGGATGTAAAGGAGAAGATGCTGCAGAAGATAACCATCACGGCACGCGTAGAGGATCTCGAGAGCGCCATTGTCAACGACCTCAACACACTCCTGCAGCAGGAGAAGGGCAACGCGGAGGTTTTCTTCCGCATCATCGACACGGAGCAGCAGGCCACCATCACGCTGAAGTCGGCTGCCCGCCGCATCAACATATCGAAAGCGCTCGTTGACTACATAGAGAACAGCCACGCCCTGACCTTCCAAATAAACTGACCGCAACATTTGTCCGTAAACAAATTAATCGCTACCTTTGTCACTGTGGCCCCAAAGCCACACCTGCCGGAAGCGTCAGCGGACAAAACGGCGCCAACATAAAAGGTTAAACTTATAAAAGAACAAGACTATGAGCAAAATCATCACCTCCGACAACTTCGAGAGCATCAAGGCCGAAGGGCTCCCCGTCGTAATAGATTTCTCCGCCACATGGTGCGGTCCCTGTCAGAAAATAGCCCCCGTCATCGACCAGCTGGCCGAAGAATATGCCGGCCGCGTCAACATCTGCAAATGCGATGTGGACCAGAACGACGAACTCACCGCGCAATACGGCATCCGCAATGTGCCGACCATCATCTTCATCGACAAGGAAGGCAACACCGTCGACAGGATGGTGGGTGCCGCGCCCAAGAAAGACTTCGAGGAAAAGATCAACGCACTCCTCTAACACGCAAGCCATGAGCTCATTCGAAGAAGAACTCCTGCTCGACGCGGCAGAAGACGCCAAGGCGCTGCAGTTCATACGCCAACGGCTCACCGAAGCCGAAAACGCGAAATTCACCGACGACCTCCTCTATTATTTCATCGACCTCATGGTGGAATATTACGCGGAGAGCGGCATTCTCGACGGTGCCCCCGACGCGGAAGGCTTCGTAGATATCAGCCTCAACGAGATAGCCATCTACATGGCCGACAAGGCGAAGAAGGAAAAGATCGGAAATTTCGACATCGACGAGTTAGTGCCCGTCATCGAGTACTACCTCGATTTTGAAGAAAACGAAGACGGCGCGGAGGACTGACCCTACCCCACGGCCTCTGCCCGCCGACAAGCAAAGTCCCGATCCGGTTCATTCCGGGTCGGGACTTCTTCTTTGCAGAAACAGCCCGCACCGCCGATCCCGCTGCGCAAAGACGACACCGACAGCGGAAACGGTCTTTGCGCAACGGGACACGCGCCGCAAATACAAGAGATGTTAAATATGTCGACCGCACAATAGCTTATGCCGCACCGATGTGCCTGAAAACACATTTGGACGGGTTGTAAAAATCCCCAAAGCGGACAACAAGATTAACATATTTAACCTTCCGCAACTTTTGGTGAATTCAACACTCAAGTGCAAATTTATGCAAGTGTTCGTAAAA
>ENA-UOJC01003293-UOJC01003293.1-human-gut-metagenome-genome-assembly--contig:-C104-NODE-3293-length-15504-cov-4.686970_pt1 | contig 15504 bp, 9 predicted proteins | sample MGYA00242339_ERZ723886 | MGnify/ENA metagenome assembly ERZ723886 | reverse complement strand
TATGAAGCCTTCCGGATACATCATAGTATTGGGGAGCCTGTTCACAACTTATCAACAAGATATTAACAAGTAAACAAAGAATGGAGAATTGACTTTTCATATTAGAACTCTGATGTAAAATGGAACTTAATATCCGGAAAATCCTGTTGGGCCATCATCAATACATAGCTGGAATCCGCTAAATAAACATCACGGCCTTCCTTATCCAACGCCATATATTGCGCCTTACGTTTCTTGAAATTCTCCAATGCCTCTTGGTTATCACTCTCGATCCAGCAAGCCTTATATAGGCTGATCGGCTCCCATTTACATTGAGCGGCATACTCATGCAACAGGCGGTATTGAATAACCTCAAACTGCAATTGTCCCACGGTACCGATAATCTTCCGGCCATTGAATTGATTGGTAAACAACTGGGCTACACCCTCGTCCATCAATTGCTCGATACCTTTGTTCAATTGCTTTGCCTTCATCTGATCGGCGTTCTCGATATACTTGAACATCTCGGGAGAGAAGCTTGGCAATCCCTTGAAATGCAATTCCTCTCCGGAAGTCAACGTATCCCCTATCTTAAAATTCCCGGTATCCGGCAAACCGATAATATCACCCGCGAACGCCTCATCCACCACTTCTTTCTTCTGAGCCATGAAAGCCGTCGGGCTACTGAAACGCATCATCTTACCGAAGCGTACATGCTTATAGTTCGCATTACGCTCAAAACGACCGGAACAAATCTTCACAAAAGCGATACAACTGCGATGGTTCGGGTCCATATTCGCATGGATCTTGAAAATGAAGCCGGTGAAATTATCCTCATTCGGGTCTACCACACGCTCTACCGCATGGATCGGACGTGGCGAGGGAGCGATACGGATAAAGCAATCCAATAGCTCTTTCACACCGAAGTTATTCAGAGCGGAACCAAAGAATACCGGAGCGATATCCCCATCCAAATACGTATTCACATCAAATTCGGGATAAACCCCCTCTATCAACTCTATATCCTCACGAAGCTTCGCAGCTTGCGTAGGATCAATATAAGTCTCGAGATCCGGACTAGTGATATCCTTGAATTCCACATTCTCCGTCACATATTGCTTACTCGGGGTATATAGGTTCAGTTTCTGCTCAAAAATATTGTATACGCCCCGGAAACGTTGTCCCATATCGATCGGCCAGCTCAATGGGCGTACCTTTATCTGTAATTCTTCTTCTATCTCATCCAGCAAATCAAAAGGATCTTTACCATCACGGTCCATCTTGTTGACAAAAACGATCACCGGAGTCTTACGCATACGGCAAACCTCCATCAACTTACGAGTCTGCGCCTCCACGCCCTTGGCGATATCGATTACGATAATAACGCTATCCACCGCCGTCAAGGTACGGAACGTATCCTCGGCGAAATCTTGGTGGCCCGGTGTATCCAAGATATTAATCTTATGATCGGAATAATCAAAAGCCATTACGGAGGTAGCTACGGAGATACCGCGTTGCTTCTCAATCTCCATCCAGTCGGACGTGGCAGTCTTCTTGATTTTATTAGACTTCACCGCTCCCGCTACATGGATAGCGCCACCAAATAACAATAATTTCTCGGTAAGTGTAGTCTTACCGGCATCCGGGTGGCTGATTATGGCAAACGTTCTTCTTCTTTCAATCTCTTCTGAATACTGGCTCATTCTATTTTATATGTATATATTGTTATCAGTTACACTTTGTTATTCATGCAGTAGGCCAAGCTAGTCTCCCAATGGGGAATCGTCAGTCCGTACGAGCTTTTTATCTTACCTTTATTCAATACGCTATAATGCGGCCGGCTGGCCGGTGTCGGATAATCCTTGGTCTCTATGGGTATCACCCGGTTATTCATACCTGCTATTTGCAAGATCTTTACCGTAAAATCATACCAGCTACACACCCCCTCGTCCGAGAAATGATAGATACCCGGTATAAATTTACCCGCCTCGGCACGTTCCAGCACGGTAAGCATAGCGACCGCTAAATCTCCGGCATAAGTAGGCGTACCCACTTGGTCGAATATGAAACGCAACTCATCCCGCTCCTTTCCCAAACGCAATACCGTCTTCATAAAATTGTTTCCATACTCGGAATACAACCAAGCCGTACGGATAATCACGGAATCCGGACACACCTCCATCAAGGCCTGCTCTCCCGCCAGTTTCGTACGTCCATATACGGAAACAGGACAAGTCGCATCGCTTTCCAGATAAGGACGGCAACTCGTTCCATCGAACACATAATCGGTAGATACATGAATCACCTTCGCACCTACGGCATGAGCGGCCTCACCTAAGTTCCGTACCGCATCCCGGTTGATGCGCATACACAAATCCTCATGCTCCTCCGCTTTATCCACCGCCGTATAAGCGGCGCAATTCATGACATATTGAACATCATTTTCCAAGACATATTTCCGGACGGCCTCCTTGTCGCAAATATCCAACGTATCTATATCCGTAAAAAGAAAATTATAGCCGGGATACTGGCTGATACGAGCGTGGATAGAACTTCCCAATTGACCGTTCGCTCCGGTTACCAAAACTGTCTTCATGTCTATATCTATTATTAATCCTCTAGTTTAAGTTCCCCTTTCATATCTTCCCGATATTTCTCGGCGAGCAACGCCAAGAAGGAGCTGATTTGTTTAATACCCTCTAACGTCTCCGCACTCACCTCTTTCCCTTGCATACGCAAAAGCAGATAGCCATATACGGCAGCGAAACAAGTTTCCAGCTCCGGCAGATCCTCTCCACCCGATTTAGCCCGGAGCTGTACGATATAAGGAAGCGTCTTATAATAAGCCGCGCTATAAACCATCTCTTTCGGAGATTTCAAAAGACGGAGATGCAAATCGGTCAAAGTAATAATCACATTCTTGTTCAATTGGATATGACCTTTCTCCATCACCCCTTCGCTACGCATCATCTCGATCAATTCCTCGTACCATTGAGCGATTTCCTTCTTCACCTCCTCGGGCTGGTCGTAATGGGCGATCACCGTGCGGTTGATCGAATCCATATCGAACTTATTCGCCCGGATCAAGTCCTCAACCTGCCACATATAAAGCAGATATTCAGCGATATTCTCTTTTCTTTTTTGTCTAGCTATTATCATATCGGCAAAGATAAACTATATTCCGATAACGCTTGATAAAAATCCGCGTCTTTAACGCCTAACTGCCGGCAAGCCAAACGTGCAGCATTCAGATTGATCAAGAAATAGCGATTGGGAATCCGTACCGGATAGTCTCCGTAGCGAGTATGCAAAAAAGTCTGCCCGTCTTTCTCCACGACCGGATGTTCCTCAAAAGGGATAGCGGTGATATCGCTCCGGACGTCCCCTGCCAACTGACTGACAGTATCATCACCTCCAAAATAAATCAATTTCCCTTCCCGCTCAATAGAAACGGAGAAAGACTGATAAGTGGATAAATAAGCCTCCGGAGTCGCATGATCCGTCTCGGTAGACCAAGATAAATTCGTCAGGATGGCGATATGCGGACGATAGAATTCCAATTGGAAACGCTTGTCCAAGGCAGAGGTGATATGCTCATCTCCTTCGATCAAAGCGATACGTGCCTCATAACTCAAATGTACCCGATTCGGAAGCGAGTCCACCTTGCTAGTCAACGCATAGTCGAACGCCAACTTTTGCCGGCGCAACGCACAGACCATCATGGAAATAATTGTCTTCTTTCCACGACTACCCGCCACAACAACCCGAGTTTTCGACCGAGTCCGTTGAAATATAAATTCCGGAATGGATTGGATTAACATCCCCAATTCCTTCGCACGCAATAATTCCGGGTTATCTTGCTTTACTTTAGCACCCAAAACCACCGAGTGAATATCTTTTATTAATTTCTCCGGAAACCACCCATCCCCATAACAGGTACAGCCCGCGTTATGAAGTCTTCCTATCATCTCTTCAGTCAGACCACAACCGGAAGCGCTTACCTCATATCCTTTTTCTCGAAGTGCTAGGGCTAGATCTAAAACCAAAGGTTCGGTTACGGAGATCAAATGAACTTTTCGCATCGTTTTGATTTTAGCGCAAAAGTACGACTTTTATAAATACCTTCGGCACAAAGAAGTGAAAAATTAGATGCCCTCGATATGTTTAATGGTCGTAGTGTCTTCTTTTCGTGAAGCCTCGACCAGCCTTTCCTTCGAGATTATAACCGGAGTATGTATAAATTCCGGAACATTAAACGAGAACAGGGAGCATTCATAATAATCCGGAGATGCTTGCGGTAACAAGAAAGGTTTACCGCACTGCCCCCGCTCATTCACATGTACCAAATACGGGCGTGTGAAAAGCCCATCGTCCCGGCGGCTGGAAAAGACAAACCAACGACTATTGCCGCTCCAAGAATGATAGCTCTCTACATCCGGGCTATTCACTTCCGGCAAAGAATCGATTGCCCCGGTAGACAGATCCAGCATATACAAATCCGCATCCTTATGCCAAATAGAGAAATTGCCATAATCGGACACCGTATAAAGTAGCCGCTTCCCATCCGGGGAGACTCTCGGGAACTTAACACTCCGGCCCGCTTCCCTCGCATTATATAAGGTATCCACTTGGGTTCCAATCGAACCGTCTTCCGGATCAAAAGCGACTCGTAGCAGGTTATACCGGACATCCCGATAATTTTCCGGCATACAGACAGAATCCGCCGAACAGAACAGCAGATAGTTACCATCCGGAGTAAAAGTGGGAAAAGTCTCATAACACGCCATGGAAGCCAATAATGGCGAACTGAATACCCTCTCCTTCTCCGTGTCATAGATCAGCACGTCCGATTCCACGTCATATACCTCAATCCGATTCTCATCGGAAAGATGGAAGTCTTGGTGGGTCTCATTGGTAGAAAAAGCGACATACCGGCCGGATGGATGCCAATACGGATAAACGAACGAAGCCAGCTTACCGTCCCGTTCCAACGCAATCTTCTTTACCTGCCGATGATCAATCAAGTAAGTCCCATTATGAGAACCCCTCTGATGAAAAAGCATTTGTTCCCCTTGTCGCTCACAAAAGGCATGGCAGTTCATACAACTATTATTTGTCGATTGGTTATCAAGAATAGACTTTTCAACATAGTTTTCAACACATCGTTGATAAATCCCCATCTCGTTCCACATCCGATATCCGGGAAAAATACGGCGATACACCAAATAAGCGTCAACGGAATCTCTTGACACATAGATAGGGAAACTCATTTGTTTCCAATTACTTTGAGGTTCTCGAAAATAAACCGTCACATCTATTTGTTTTCCTTGTGCGTCCTGCGACAGGGTCTTCCAATCCGTTTCCGGCAGGTTGAAAACACCATGATCGGCTGCGATTATCAACTCCCTATTCATAGTTTTCAACCGAGTTATCCCCTGTAGCTGTTGATCAACCAACTTGAAATTGGGAGGGGCCATATTGACCGGTACAGTAACTTCCCTGTAATCCGGAAACACGTCAGTTTCTCCTTGTTCCGCTTGCGCAGGAACTTCCGGCCTACAAGCCACAAGTCCCAAAAGACAACCTATAATCCAACAGATAGATAATCGCTTCATTGTTCTTCTCCTTTAAAGATCTTGAAATAGTAATAATACCAATAGGTATCTCCAAATTGTCGATACATCGAGGACACATCCACTTGGTTGGCAGATCGTCCCAAAACCTGCTTGAATTCCCGGTATCGGTCTACGATCTCCGGCTGTATGGAATAGGAGGAAAGCGATATACTGTCTTTGTCCGCCAACAACAATCCGGCTTCTTGGAAATGCCGGGGTATCGGTTCCCCCTTCATGAAAGATGTCTCTTCCAAGAATCGGCCAAATGCATCCAGCTTCTTACCCAACAAATAATAACATCCCCGGTATTCCCAACTGATCCGATGATCCGGAAGATTGTATCCACTCCATAAGGAATCGACAGGTACGGACAAACTCAGTCGATCCCTTTTCTCAACAGGCATATATTTGTCACTCAACTCCGGATCTTTATCCATTAATTCCGGATGTACCAGATAGATAGCATAACGGCAAGCCCAATCTTTATAGAATGGCATAGCGGCAAGCAAGTCCAAATATTTCTTGGCCAGCGCCACCTCACCCCTAATCAGACAAACTTGCACGAAACGTTGCATCATGCGGGCACTCCCTTTACGTTTGGCTTGCGTAAATCCGTCCATCGCAAAGCTTTCAGACAAAGAGACATCGCCAACAAGAAAATGAACATCGCTCAATAAACGATCCATGTAAAAGGTCTGATTCCAATCGGCACATAAGCTTTTCGTTCCTTTCTGATCGAAAGTAAACATCCGGTCGGCCAATTCTCCCTTATGGGCCAACGACATATTCAAATAGTTTAAGCTAACATAATTATAGATCTGCTTTCCCCGGTACTTATCAATAATGGCGTCCCATTGCCTCTCCCGGGCTAAGAAAGAGAGCTCGTCAAGCATCATGCGTTGCGCATGCCAAGGTTCCGGCAGGCAAAACCGGATGGATACCAGCGCCGTGATCAGACAAACAACAAGGGCTACCCGATCCATCCATTTACTCTTCTCGCCAATCACCGGAACAAAGCGAGCAAATAAAGCAACACCGACAATCGAAAGGGTAAAGAAAGTCCATACACGATACATATAATAATGAGGTAATCGCTGTATCTCCAGATAGGCTTCCGGCATCCATCCATCAGACAAAGGTACAGGAATCCCTAACCATCCGCTAAACAAATAGATAAAAAGCGCTGGGATCAAGCAGGCAGCGGCGGCCAATCTTTGCCGCGACGTTTTGTAGCGGAGTAAGGCTAACAGCGTATATAAGAAAGCGTAACAGACCGAAAGAAGCCCGGTCAGCCCACATAAAAAAAGTGTAGAGGCAATTCCGTATCCGGCAATAGAACCCGCCCGCCGCACCTTTAGCGAGACCGACAAAGCTAAAAGCATCAAAACCACGCCAACCGTCCCGTCCACCAAATACTCCCCATGAATACTCATCTTAACCAGATACAGGACCGGCAATAAAGAGAGGAACAGCAGGTAGGTCTTGTCAGAAAAACAACGCAAGATCCTATAGACCATAAACCCGCAACCAACGAGTAAAACCGTATGGAGAACCACCGCCGACATAGGCTGCCGGTAGTATTGAATGATCCATTGCCCGGCGACAGCGCAAAATCCTCCCGGCTGAAAAAGGAACTCCCGGATATACCACCACTCAGGTATAAACAATTGCATCTCCTCCTGACCGACAAACACAAACACGCCAAAAAGCAGGAAATAATAAAAAATAGCAGCTGCCGAAAAAGACCAGAAAAGCGTTTGTTTCCAGTTCATATACTTAATAGATTATTATTCCACCAACCATCGCTCGATGTTACGGGTCACAGAGGAGAAGTTCACGCCGATCTTAAAAACTTGCCGTGGATCACTCGCAAAGGGAAGCGCATACTGTCTTTCCTCTATCTGACGCAACGCCTCCTCGGCGGTGCCGTTCAGCTTGAATTCCATCACGTAGATATAGCGATCGGTCTTCAGAACGAGATCAATACGCCCTTGTGAGGTATGATATTCCACCTGCGTATAAAGTCCAACCAACTTAAATACGATAAAAAGCACGTTCCGGTAATGCAACTCCGTATCACGCTCCGGCTTCTGGCCGGCGATCACCTCATAGGGTGTATCAGCGAAGAAGCTTTGTAAACGGCGGAAGAACGCATCGTAATCACCGGAGCGTATCTCTCGTACGAGTTGCCCGATCTCGAAAGGGGTCTTGGGCGCACTAACACTCGTGTAAAATGGAAGGAGATATTTCACGAAACCTTCTTCCACTTCCCGGTTGGGGAAACCTAGCCGGTAGATACCAAATTCAGGATCGTAATCCTTGATCGTCAAGTAACCACTCTGGTAGATTACGGGAACGGGATTTTTCGAGGCAGCATCGATACTGTTCAACACATCCGCATCAGTCTCCGTGTTCGCCATCTCGTAAAGGTCGTAATGGGTATGCTTGAGTAATTCAACGAGGTAAGAGGGCGTACCGGTCTCGAACCAATAATCTCCGAACTCCATCTTGGCGAAGGTATTCAATAGGCTAAAGGGATTGTATATTCCCGCAGACTTGGCGGTAAAATGGTATCCGTCATAGCGCTCCTTGAGTTTCTGGCTGGTTTCCTCATAATCCAGTTCCTGTGTCTCAGCCAGCTCCTTCAACTCCTCTTCTAGGTAGGCATGTATCTCTTTCTCCGTGATGCCACATATCTCGACGTAGCGATTGTCCATCGAGATATCCATAAGGTTATTCAAATCGCTGAACACGCTTACCTTACCAAACTTCGTCACCCCTGTCAACAAAGCGAAACGAATGGCTCTATCCATCGTCTTTAACACGCCGTAGAAAGGCTTCAACATATTCCGCAATTGCGTTTGCGTCTTTTCATCGTGCAGGTTTTGCAGCAAAGGCTTGTCGTACTCGTCAATCAATATCACCACGCGATGCCCGGTCTGGCGGTAAGCCTGTTCTATCACATAACTGAAACGTTCCTCCAAGGCACGATCCTGTTTCTCCGTTCCATATAAAGCCTCCCATTTCTCCAAGAACTCATTCAAGATACTAGTCAGAGCGGCAGTATCTTTATAATGACGAGCATTCAAGTCCAAATGCAAGATCGGATATACCTCCCAGTCTTTCTCCAACCGTTCCATCGCCAACCCCTCGAACAGCTCCCTCTTCCCTTGGAAATAGGCCTCCAACGTAGATAGCAAGAGACTCTTGCCGAAACGCCGCGGACGACTCAAGAAATAGTAACTTCCGGTCTTAACCAACTGATAAATCAAAGCTGTCTTATCAATATAGAGATAACCGTCTTTACGGATCTTCTCGAAGTTCTGTATGCCGATAGGATAAATTGTCTGACTCATAACGATGATCGTTTAGATATACTTACCATGAACAAAGATAGACATTCCTTTTTATCAGAACAAGATAAGAACATATGATCTCAAAAACTTTCCTTGACAATACGCTTGACTGGCAGGAAAAAACGCTCGATCAAACGCAATTCCTCCCATTTTGAATAAGAACTAATAGCAGATCAAAATTATATGCCAGAAAACGCAGTAGTACTTACTTCGTCTACAAATATATACTTACTTGCCCGATGAAGTATATATTCTCCGGTTAAGTAAGTACTACTGCGTTTTCCACACCATATCAAAAAAAGGAGGTATGCCCAACTGACATACCTCCTTTTTTATATTAAGTTTAACTTATTAATATCCCGGGTTCTGTTCCAACAACGGGTTCGCACCCAATGACAATTGATGCAATGGATAACGATTGTATTTCTCATCGTTCGTAGCCTTATGATCCCACCAATCCTCTGTCACATATGCGTCCCAACGGATTAAGTCCGTGCGACGACGGGCCTCGCGCAAGAACTCTTGCATCCATTCCTTCAGCATACGGTATTTATCCAAATTGGCAGCGGTAACAGGATCCGGGTCGTTTCCACCCTCGAAGTTACGCTTACGGATGGAGTTGATGATATCGGCCGCACCATTCTTATCGCCCAAACGCATCTTACATTCCGCCAAAGTATAATAGATCTCTGTCAGACGAATTACAGGACAATCTGGGTTGAAACGTTCCTTGAACTCATCTTGATTAGGCAGAGGACTAAATTTAAGAACACGCACGCCTGAGTTCTCCTCTGCATCGGCAATCGTAGAAGTCAGATCCTTAAGACTGGCTACCGTATTGCCCACCTGGCTGATATGAGCGATCTGGTCTACGACATTCAAGACCTTGCCGGCATACTCGCGGGCACCCAGACATTTATACTCGGGGAAATCCGGGTTTTGCAACTCACCAACGATAAACATACCACGGTATTTGCGACCACCCTCATATACATACTGCTGCTTACGGATATCCTTGTCGTTGAATGTCTCGTATGGATTACCTACGTTAAACTTATACAAGTTACCCTCCGGATCGCGACTAGGGCATAGGCAAAGCCCATTATTACCACTAGCATCCTGCAAGCCCCCTAAGAAATCCTTGAAATTATAGGGAAGAGTGAAGGCAGTCAAACCACCATCCGTCTCACCTTTGGCATTCTCGGAAGGTACTGTCCAGATAATCTCCGGGCAAGTCTCATTACCCCAACCAAAGATCTCGGTGAAATGGTTGGCCAATTTATACTGACCATACTTTCCATCGATAATATCCTGACAAATCTTAGCGGCCTCCTCATACATCGGTTTATTGATATACGATTCAGCGTTGAAATACAAACGAACCTTCAAAGCCGCAGCCACAGCACGATGGATAACGTTCGTCTCGGGTGCTCCCAAGGTCTCCTTCAACGGAAGATTCGGCATAGATACATCCAACAAGGAGTCGATAAAATGGAAAGTCTCCACATCTGTAGCACGAGCCTTCACATCCTCCTTCGTAGATGTGTAAAGAGGCATACCACCAAACATGTCCAAACCATCCAAATAAAAAGAGGCAGCCAATACGTTCAACTGATTAATCATTGATACACGATCCTCCTCAGTCAAGCCCACCGATACGAAATCGATATTCTCCAAATCCTCCAAGGCACTCCACGACTGAGCCACACCCATCGTCGTCAAGTCCCATCCATCCTTCATCGGGCTCATATCATCCATAAAATGATGATGATGCATGTTCTGATAAACGGCGCCATCAAACCAGTCATTACCACGAGTAGGCACACACATAGCATCAGTTCCCACTTCCATCAAGCGCACACGAGCGTCGTTATGAGCTACCCACCAACGCCAATGCGTAAAAGGACGATTAAAACGCGACCAAATCGCGTCTGCATTCGTATAATACGTGTCGGGAACAACCTGCGAATAGAAGGTAGGATCCACATCACATGAGGTACCCAGCAGCAAGCAAGCAGCCCCGGCTACCAACCAATTTGTTATCTTGCTAATTTTCATTTTCTTCTTACATATTTAGAATGTAAATTGAATACCTAACGTATAGATGCGAACTATCGGATCACAGTTCCAAAACATATCGACACCGCCTTCCAAACCTGTAAAATTCACTTCTGGATTATGTCCGCTATATCCTGTAATAGTCGCTACATTGCCGACAGTTCCATATACGCGCAGACGCTCTGCCCATTTTGTATACTTATTCAACGCCAATGTATAACCTAACGTAATCGCATCAATTTTCAAGAACGAGCCATCCTCCAAGAAGTAGTCACAAAGCTGCTTCACGCCGCGAATGTCCTTATACTTCGGATCGTCAAGCGCCGGTTTCCAAAGATTCCACTGGCCGGCACCACTCTGTCCCTGGATACCCAAGTACATCGGATAAGTATTCAAGACATCGAAACCTATCCAACTACGCATATTAATACCCAAGTCAAAATTCTTATAAGTAAAGGTATTGTTCCATCCCATCATCACCTTGGGCAGATAATTACCGATATATTGTTTGTCGTCTACACTCTTCTGGGAAGCAGGTATAACCTCACCATCCTTATTGTACAAAAGGAAGTCTCCTTTATCGTCGAATCCAGCGAATTTCCACATATGGAACGCACCGATCTCTGCCCCCTCTTCAATACGAGCGGCATCGCCCGGCCATCCCGGTTCATCCATAGCGTTACCATCCATACGTGAATTGTTGCCATACATCGTAAGGATCTTACCCGAGTTATGGCTCATATTCAAGCTGGAAGTCCAAGTGAAGTCCTTATTCTGGATGATGTCACCACCAACCTCGAACTCCCATCCTTTACTCTCCATCTCGCCAATATTCTGCCATTGCTTGCCATTTGGATACGGTGGCTGTGGAACATTCACCTCGTAGATCATACCATCGATCTTACGACGATAGTAATCGAACTTACCATACATACGGTTGCCAAAGAATGAGTAGTCCACACCGATATTCCACTCCTTCTTCTCCTCCCATCCCAAATAAGGATTCACGTTAGAGCTCGGACCATAGACATAAGCCCAGCTTCCGCTAGGAAGCATCCAGTATTGGTCGCGGCTCAACGTATTAGCCATATAGGAAGCATCGAAGTCGTTATTACCTGTAACACCATAACCAAAACGAACCTTCAAGTCGCTCACCCAGTCAAACTCCTTCATGAACTCCTCGGCAGATACACGCCAACCTCCGGACAACGCCCAGAAGTTACCCCAACGGTTCTCGGCGGCAAACTTTGATGATCCCTCATGACGGATTGTGGCAGAAACCATATATTTGTCATTGTAAGAGTAGTTGGCACGAGCATACAATGCAAACAGGCGCTCTGTGATATTCTTACCTGATCCCATGGCAGCCTTACCATCTGTCAGATATGAACCCGCACCTAAGTCCCAATATTTCAGTCCCTCAACACCGAAGTCATAGTTCTCAGCATTGAAATTCTCTCCATTCTTCTCGAAATAAGAGTAACCAGCAACGGCATTCAAGCTATGGCCACCCTTGAACTCCTTCAGATATGTGAAGTAACCCTCAGATGTAAGGTGCTCAGTCTTTGAGAACTCAAGTTTAGCCCAACCGCCACGGTTGTTTGTCACCTCATCGCGGTGGTAACGAGAGCGGAACTGGTGGAGCTCCCACTGACGGTTCTCGTAACCCAATGTCTGAGAATAGCTCAATCCCTCAATGGGCTTGATGTTCAACTTCATTGTAACCTCAGGCTTGAACCACTTGTCCAATCCCTCATAGTCGGTCAACATACGGTCGGCTACGATATTATAGTCCAATGTCTCGCCAGTCCACACATTATAGCCTGTCGGGCTTTCCGGGTCAAATGGCGAACGAGTCGGGTTATTATACAACGCCTGCTTGAAGTTTGCCTTCTTATCCTCATCCGATCCATCGGAAGTACGAGCAGTCTGACGATAATCCACGATCGGACGGATCTCTAACCAACCATCGAACAGCTTAAAGTTTGCATTCAAGCGTCCACCATAGTCCTTACGGTTATCCTTAATCGTGATGCCTTCGTTGGTCTCATAGAAGAAAGAGGTGTACACTTGTGCGTTCTCGGTACCTAGCTCCAAAGAGAGGTGATGTTTTTGCGAGAAGTTATCCTTCTGCAAAAGAGCGTCCCACCAATCAGCGTTCTGCCCGTAATCAATGATATTCACGTCCGTACGATTACGATACTCATCGGCGGTCATCATATCTGGACGGCCATAGTTTTGTTTCTTCGAAAGCTCAGTACTATAATTCAATTTTACTTTACCATTCGTGTTAGAACCACTCTTCGTTGTGATCAAGATCACACCCGAAGCAGCACGTGTACCATAGATCGCACCAGCGGAAGCATCTTTCAGCACATCGATAGATTTGATATCGTCTTGGTTCAAGGCACGAATATCACCTCCCGGGAAACCATCGACAACGATCAATGGAGCCTTACCAGAGTTGATAGAGGTCAAACCACGCAACTGGATCGTGGTCGTACCATTGGCACTACCATTATTTTGCAAGATCAAACCGCTGATCTTACCTTGCAAAGAGCTGGTGATATCGGCACCACCCACACCCTTCATCATATCGCCGGCAGACAATGAGGTAACGGAGCTGGTCACTTGCTTCTTCTCCATCGTACCGTAACCTACGACCACGACCTCTTCAAGAGCCTGGGAATCTTCCGACAACGTAACATTTATAACACTTTGACTGCCAACCGGGACTTCCTTGGTCGTGTAACCGATATAAGAGATTTCCAAAACAGCGTTTGCGGGCACATCTTGCAACGTAACCGAGCCGTTCATGTCGGTTACGTTACCGATAGTAGTTCCCTTGACCAACACGTTCGCGCCGATCAACTCACCCATTGAATCTGAAACCTTAACCGTAATAGTCTTACCATTTTGCATGACCGATTCAACATTCGGTCCGTAGTTGTGCGAGGGTTCCACAGCCGCCAATCCTTGAAAGGAGGCCATACATAGGAATCCCGTGGTAAGCATCATAACACTTGGTTTGAACAAGCTTAAACACAATTGCTTGCTCTTCTTACTACATTTTTCCATCTTTATTATTAAATGGTTATAATTAATTGAGATTAACAATATTCAAACACCAAAAACCTACTTTCTGCTATCTCTGAGCGCAGTCCCTAATAAAAATGACTAGCTAAAACGTTGGTTTAGACTAGTCATTTTGATGGATGGGATAGTGCATTTGACACAATTTTAATATTGGATGTAATGTGTTGATTATAAGTCTTATTACTAATAGAATCGAAAAATGATTTAAATGAATGTTGCTTAATTTAAATTAATGGTTAACTTCGCGGACGACTAGTCTAAACGAACGTTTAAACCAGTCATTTTCACATTTATTATACTATTGAGTATGATAAAAACCATACCTTTACTCCCCCAAAGAAAGAATGCAGAAACCATGAAACTACAAATCATCGATACCGGCTACTTCTACGCCGACGGAGGCGCCATGTTCGGGGCCATTCCTAAAAGCGCTTGGAGCCGTCGCTATCCGAGCGACGAGACAAATGGTTGCGTGCTCGCCATGCGTAGCCTTGTCATAAAAACAGATGACGGACGCATCGTCCTAGTAGATAACGGAGCGGGAAATAAACACTTAAAACAACTAAGTTATTACCGCTTCTTCAACTTGATAGACCTCGGCACGGAACTACGAAACCGGGGAATTCAACCGGAGGAAATCACGGATGTTGTCCTCACTCATCTCCATTTCGATCATTGCGGTTATACCACGCAAAAGGATGAATCTACCGGACATTTATTTCTCTCATTCCCAAATGCGAACCACTGGGTTAGCCGCAAGCAATGGGAGAATTTCCTTCATCCGAACGCCTTGGAGAGAGATTCCTATTTCATCGAGAATATGCAAGCCGTCGCAGACGCTAATTCCTTACGGCTGCTAGATGCCGACACATCGATTTGCCCCACTATAGAGCTACGCCTGTACGATGGGCACACTCCGGGACAAATTGTTCCCTATATCCATACGGAGGACCGGACTTTTGTCTTTGCCGGGGATGTTATCCCCCTTGTAGCCAGCGTATCTCCGGAATGGATCTCGGCTTACGATACGTATCCGATCACGTCATACAACGAGAAACTGCGCATACTTGCTGAAGCCTCCCGAAAAGGGCAAGCGCTCATCTACTGCCATGACGCTTACATCCGCTGCACAACCGTAAAACGTGTGAATACATATTATAAGAAAGACAAGGAAATACCTCTCAAGAAGACGTTTCTTTTCCCTTAGTCCCTAGCCCTTTTCCCTTTAGACCTTAGGTGTTTCTTCCATATTCCTTAGACATTTCTTATAGAAGTATTCATCATCCAACAGCCGTTTCATGATCGTCCACCAACTGGTGGCTGTTCATGCCACAACTGGTGGTCGGTCATGCACCCGTTGGTTAATAGTCTCGAGATATAGACAAAGTCCCTAAGGTTAT
>ENA-UOJC01003290-UOJC01003290.1-human-gut-metagenome-genome-assembly--contig:-C104-NODE-3290-length-15528-cov-28.885672_pt1 | contig 15528 bp, 23 predicted proteins | sample MGYA00242339_ERZ723886 | MGnify/ENA metagenome assembly ERZ723886 | reverse complement strand
TGGCAACATCTTACAGAAAGAGTTTGGATTTTATTTTAGTTCGGATAACGCAGCTCAAAACCATGTGCATTGTTCTCAAAGCCGATGGCATAGTAATCTTTGCCATGTAGTCGGTATTCGACCTGTACACACCACCGTTGGGCTATGTTCCGGGGAATACCTCTGTCAGCGAGATATTTCAGCAATGCCGGCGATTCGAGTTTTGAAACTTTCGCATCTTCAAAGGTAGACTGCTCGATGAACGGAACAGGCTTGTATGGATTTTCAATAGGCATACTCATTTTCTGAGCTATGAACTCCGCCTGCCGGATGAAGTCGGTGGAGTTGCATAGTTCACCTGCAAGAGTAAAGATGTCGCCGCCGGCTCCACTGCCAAAATCGAACCATACCCCCTTGCGGGGATTGACATGGAACGAGGGTTTGCGCTCACTTCGGCAAGGAGAATAAAACCACAGACCTTTACTGTCACGTCCGGTGGGCTGATAGCCCAACTGATTAAGGAACTCTACAAGCGAGATTTTCCGGATTTCGTCGATGTTCATAGGCGCATCTTACGTTTCGGTTTGTCAGGCTCCTGCTCCTGTTGGGGAGGCTCCACCTTCTGGGACTTCTCCATGCCGGACATCTGTCCTGCAATGTATTGGTTCAACTCCGACATATTGCACGAGCCTGTCAGCTCATAGGCGAGGTCATAGATTCCACCGTATGCGCCGGACTTGGTATCTCGCCATAGGTTTGTCTCGGTGTTGATTACCATTGTCGGGCCCGAATCGGCATTGTATGGAGCATTGTAAATCCTCAGATTGCCGTCGGCTGCCACGGGGTGTTCTTGACCGAGAGCCTTCATAAAGTCGGTGAGCTTCACCTTCTTTATGTCGAGGCTGATAACCATCGGCTCATGCGGACGACGTGCCATTGCCGAAAGTTCTTTGCCCTGCTCATACTCGTTCATATATTTGAGAATGAAGTTCCGTGGATCCGTGTAGAGACTGGGATTCATCTTCAGGGCGGCAAGGTCGATTATGTCACCGCTCTGGTCAGTGGCGTGGTCATACCATCGGTTCGTGTTGGTATCTACCACCAGCATCGGCTCAGGGTCATCGCGCTGCGGTGCATAATATAGTTTCATATCCTCGAAAGCCTTGACCGGCTTTTCGCCGAGAGCCGCCATGAACTCTGTCAGCGGTATATTCCGGATGTCATTCTTTGTGTATCGCATAAGCTAAAACTGATATTTGAGGTGTAAGCCATAGGCAAAAAGGAAATGCCCCGTGTCATTGCCAAATACAAACCGCTCCTTGATGTGCGCTCCGAGTGCCACATGGTCAGAGAGACAGAAATCGGCTGACAGCGTTACAGCACCGCCATAGATGAAGGCGTCTTCTGCCTGAATGGTCGAGCCGTCGGGCAAAAGGCGTTTGCCCCAGTTGACTGTCTCATATCCGGCAAGTGCCGATAAGCCTCCGTAGAGGTGGAAAGTCTGCGAATAGTCGCTAATGATATGGAGATTATAGCCGACCTCACCTGTGAACTGCGCCACAGGGATGCGGCCCTTTTCACCGTATGGCTTATAGGTCTGGAGATACTCTCCGCCGAAAGACCATGTATTGGCGTTGTTGCCCTTGATGACGGAGTAGAACACGCCGATATTATAGCCACAGTTACGGGAGTTGCCGGTATAGAAACCGTTTACCATATCGGCGCGTACTTCAACCGCCGACATACCGGGGAGGCATCGCTGGGCCATTGCCCGCCCTCCGAAGAGGGTGAGCATGGCAGAGATTATCATTATCGCTTTTTTCATTGTTTACTATTTTACTGAATTGATAATTCGTCGATTACGTTTGCTCTCACGATGTCCTCGTTAACGACCACAAAGGACTGATGGCGGCCGCCTTCCTTCTCGGCGACCTCTATAACGAGCTGCTTGTCGTCAGGAATGGTGAATTTCTCCAATGCAAACACAGTCCTTTCGGAAGACTTGCCATGCACCACCGTCACATAGTTCTGGGCGCGGAGCGGTTCAAGTACCTGCTCCTGCATAGCGGTTCGCTTGATGACCTTCTTGTCCACAATTTTGAAACTCACATAGTCGATGTCGAAAGCGATGTTGGATGTATTTTTCAACTCGGTGTGAAAATAGAGAAGTCCATTATTGGTATAGATGGATTTCAGAAGGAACTGCACCCCGAAACGCTTAGAGCCGATATGCTTGATTTCGCGCTTGTTCTGCTTGTGGATTGACTTCATAATCAACTTGACAAGCATCGGCGACTCCTGCCCGAGTTTCTCCAGATATACCTCCTGTGCGTTGTTCGGGCGGTTGACAGCCTCCCCGTCATGGAGGAAGTCGGTCATCTCAATACTCAGAAGCAGAGGCTCTTTTGCAAATTTTACGTTGAAGGTGTAATATGATCCATCATCGGTGATTACCGAAAGGTTGGTCTCCTGCTTGAACGACTTGAAGGCTGATTTTACGCGCAGCACGTTCTTGGCACCGTCGGCAAGACCAGCCACGAGGTTCTCGTTGCCGAGGTCCACATATACCACTTCGGCGGGGAAGATGATATGAGTGGTTTTCTCGAAACATACCTCTAAGGCGTGAGGGGGAATCATGCGGTCGAAACCCACCTTGCGGGTCAGACCGTCGAACTTGTCGCCGTTGGTGTAGTTGGAGCCATACACGTTAATGTCGTGTTCGGCTACCTGTTCAGTGTCGGAAGACATGTTGTTTTCGGTGTTTTTGGGTGCCTTGTCTTTGGCAAAGGTGGGGGTTGCCATGCCGAGGACGGCTATGGCTGAGAAAATAAATGTTTTCAGTTTCATAAAAATTTACGTTGGATTAAGTGGTGTTTTTAATTATTTTCGGGCTGGTAGAGCATTACCCTGTACCCGGATTTCAGATGCACCTTGACAGTGCGCATCTTCTTTGTGAGATACTGGCTTACGCCGTTGATGAGACCTCTGCCTACATCGGAGGCTATCTGTGCGCCGGCATCGGTAGAGATGTTGATTGAGCTTCCCATCGTGCTGCCCATGTTGGCACCGATTTCGTGCAGGGCGTCCGACTCCATAGAATTGGGGATGTTGATACCCTCCTGACCGTCGGAGTCATAGACTTTCAGTTCAACCTCATAGATCGAGCCGTTTGTCTCAACCGATGTAATCTCAATCTCCAGACGCTCGTCCTGCAACCTTGCGGCACCGACAACAACGGTGTTCCGGGGAATAAACCTGCTACCTATCCACATTGGTTCGGTTGTTCTCAACTTCACCGACTGGCCGTTGGTTACGGACTGATTTCCGGCTATTACAGCGGCTATTGTATTCTTGCCGACCGACCTTTTCATGCCGACCGAGGTGTTGAATCCCCGCTCATTTGTGGTGGCACTCAGTGTCGATACCACATTGTGGGTCACATTCTGAACCGGTTGCACATTCCGCTTTCCTTTTTCATCGGACGGAGGCGGAGCCTGATAATTGCCGTTGCCATTGCCCATATACTGCGCGGCAAGCTGATACGACCTTTCAAGAAGTTCCATTTCATCTGGCTGTTGTGTCTGCTGCTGAGCCATAGCGTTCTGCATCTCCAGTTCGTCGATGCGGGCCTGTAACTCCGCCACCTGTTCGGTTTGGCTGTAATCGGGAACATAGAAGTCCTGCAAGGAAGCCTGAGCCTGTTGGTAGGCGTTTGCCGAGTTCTGGATTTCATCGGGAACAGATGGTTCTGCCGGAGCGGTTACGGTGTCGAGCTGGAGAGTTACCGCATTGATTGTGCTGTCGTTCTGCGCTTTCTCCTTTTTCATTGCCTCCTGTTCGTATGCCGCGAGTTTTGTCTCAGGCATACCGTCGGTTGTCCCGTCGGGCAGTTCGGTGTTAGCCTTTCCCTTGACCGTCTGGTCATCACCGCTTGGAGCGAAGATGAGCCAGAGACAGACGAGACACGAGAGGGTAAGGAGCGTATAAACCGCCAGTCTTTTCAATCGTTCACGCTCCGCGGGGGTCTTGGGCGTGAGCTTCGCTTTGAGGTCATCGAGGAGCTTCATCTTTGGTCAGTTTAAGTGAAACATCGGGATTGTTTTTAGCCGGAAGTTCCAGCTGACGGATATGCTCTACCTCGATAGTCTGGCGGGCGTGTCCGGCTCCCATCTTGTAGCAGGCGTGACCGAATACGAAGAAGGCTATGAGTACAAACGCCGAAAGAAGCACGGTTACAACCGTAAGGCGTTGACTGTGGGGCATCTCGTCGCAGGCTTTCTTTACCCGCTCACGGATTTTCCCCTTTGGCCCGTGCCACACCTTATTATATAAGGGTGACACGAGATTGCTGATTTTCTGTTTTATACTCATTGGGATAAGGTGCGTTTTGTGGTTATCAAATCTTTGTTTTCAAGAATTGTAAGACCCTCGATCATGAAGCCGTTGGGATTGTCGTCGGAGCGTGAGGTATTGACCAGTCGGCAATTCGTAATCAGCGACCTTTCGGTCACGTTACTCTGACGGATGATCATCTGCCGGGCATAAGTGCGGACATTGTATGGATAGTCGTTGAAGTCGGCGACTATGCTGTCCACCTGCAACACCTGAGTGATGTTTCCGGCGATGATGCGGTTGTAGTATCCCTTCTCCACATAATCGGAGTAGTAGTTGTAGGCACTCTTGTCGGCCAGTGATAGGGCGCGGTTGATGTTGTGTTCAATCGCCGACTTGTCGGGCGACAGGGTGAAGAACAGTTCGTGGAAACGTCGCACGTGTTCGCGTGCCTCCGCCGGACGGTTCTGACTCATGTCCTGAGACAAAGCAAGCATCAGAGACTTGCCGTTGTCGAGGACATAGATTTTCTCGCGCTGCTTTTCGGCGAAATTCAGCGACAGCACCACCGAGCCGATGGCGATAAAGGCGCAAAGCGATACCATTACGATGCCGAACAGCCTTATCTGCCTAAAAGAGGATTCAATGTTTTTTAATGACTTAAATTCCATGCTTATTTTACTTTAAGAGTTTGCCAACGCGCCCTGCAACATTGCCTGCCACACCACCAGCGACACTTCCGGCCCATGAGCCTCCGGTCATGGCGGTGTTGTTGATGGAGCGGTTGTAGCTGCCCATGCCTCCTGCCTGAATAATCCATCCTGCTACAGTCGGAATCGTAAAGTAACCGATTATGCCTATCAGCATAAAAATTGTATAAGCTGTGTTGCTCCCATCAAGGTCAACATTCGGATTGTTAGTCAGTTCCGAAATGTCGTTCTGAAGCATCAGGACTTGGATTTTGGCGAGTATTGTCGAGAACAGATCCGCCACAGGCAACCACAGATAGGTCTGAATGTATCGGCATATCCATTGGACGAGTGTGTTCTGGAATCCGTCCCACACAGATATTGCAAAGGCTATGGGCCCGAGTATCGCCAACACGATGAGAAAGAATGTCCTTATGGTGTCAATCGTGAGGGATGCGGCTTGGAAGAGCATCTCAAGCAGTTCGCGGAAGAAATTCTGGATTGCCTTCTTGACCTTATACATTCCACGCTCAATATACATTCCGGCGGCGGTGCCAATCTCCGTCACGCCCAGTTCATCAATCTGCCTGTCAAATTCGGCATCATCGACAAGATAGGCGGTCGAGGGGTCTTTCATCATCTGCTCATATTCCAGCCGGTCTTTCTCTTCTCGGTACTTCTGCATATCCAGTGTCTGACCTTCAAGCATCGAGGCGGTGCCTTGGACTATCGGCGACATTACCGAGTTGATTGTGCCGAGAACGACCGTCGGGAAGAACATTATGCAGAATCCGATGGCAAACGGACGCAGAAGCGGGAACACATCCACCGGTTCGGCTCTTGACAGTGCCTGCCATATACGGTAGGCAACGTAGAACAATGCGCCGAGTCCGGCTATGCCCTGTGCCACTCCCGCCATGTCGCTGCACAGCGGCATCATCTCATCGTATAGCGACCGGAGTATGGAGTGGAGATTTGTGAAATCAATAGCGCAAAGCATAGGCATCACCAGTATTTTTCGGAGCCGTCGCCGTAGAGACTCACAACCCTCTGGGTGTCCGCCTTTTTCTTGGCTCTGAGGTATGAAACACTGATATTCTTGTTTGTGAAGTACGCCGTCAGGTTCTTCAACCTCTTCATCTCCTTGTAGCAGTCATCGACCACATCCATTCTGTCCTTGTCGGTCATACTTAGCGTCGTGATGTTGACCACCTGTTTCAGATCGCCGAGGACTCCGTTGGCTTCTTCGAGTATCCTCGTATAGCCGGAGGCTATTGCCGACAGTTCGGCACTTGTGAAGTTGGGGTCGGTCAGCATCTTTTTGAAGTTATTGACGTAATAGCCGGAGATGTCACCGAGCATCAGGACTGTCTGTTGCACCTTACGGGCATCGCGGACGAGATTGTTGACTGCCTGGAGTGCATCATAATACTTCTTCGCCTGCTGGTAAATTTTCACTGTCTCTTGAAACGACTTGACCATGTGGGTTGCAGTCTGCGACTCCTGAACGAGTGACTTTGAAGAGTTTACGATGGATTGGGCGATGTTGGACGGGTCAATGACCGTCCACTGGGCGGAAGCCCTGCTTGTGCCTAACAGGAGGCACAGGGCAATGAGGGGGAATATAAATTTTAACTGTCTCATTTTTACGTTGGATTAAGTGGTGGTTATCGGATTTTGGAGGCCATGCCTCCGATTATTTTCACTCCTACATAGAGTAGTAGAAACGGAGCGGTGACAACGGCGGCAAGTCCTATAAACAGACCAGCCAGTATCACCCATAGCACATAGAGGACTTTCATAGCGACAGCCATTGTGATAGGTGGTTAACGATGTTTGTAATCACGTCTGTGACAAATGGCTTCGCATAGATAATAGCCTTGTAGGTAGCCACAAAGACTGCGGAGAGAACTGCAATGCCGGCGAGGAACAGGATAAATCCTATCAGCACTCCGAGTATCGGGTGGAACACTTTGGGTATCTTCATGTCGCACCCTCCTTTCTCTCGTTGGCGAGTAGCCTGATTGCCGACTCCACGCTGCCACCGAGCTGGGCGGCTTTGTTGAGTACCTGAATCTTCTCCGTTTCCTCGGTGGTGTAGCATAGGTATTCCTCGGTAGATACCTCAGTGGCATAGACGGCAGACTGTGTGCCGCCTAAACCTATCCACACCTCTTTATAGAGGCGGTTGGGATTGTTGGCCATGTTTATACTGAGTATCTGGCTTTTCTCCTTGTCGGTCAGACCGAGCAGTTCCTGAATCTGGTCAAAGCGGTTCATGTACTTGCGCTGATCCAAAAGAATCTTGCAGTCGGAGTTATTTATAATGGTCTCCTTAACAATCGGTGATGATATTATGTCGTCAACCTCCTGTGTTACCACCACAGCCTCGCCGAAATACTTTCGGACGGTCTTGAACATATATCTCAGATATTCAGCCATATTCGCCGAAGAAAGAGCCTTCCAAGCTTCTTCCACCACCATCATCTTGCGGATACCCTTTAAGCGTCTCATTTTGTTAATGAAGGCTTCCATAATGATGATAGTGACCACCGGGAATAATTCTTTGTTATCTTTCACGGCATCAATTTCAAAGACCACAAACCGCTTGTTGAGCAGGTCAATGTTTTCTTTGGAATTGAGTAGAAAATCATACCGGCCTCCGTGGTAATACTGGCGCAGCGTCGTCAGGAAATTATCGACATCAAAATCCTGCTTGTAGATGGGGATAGGACGCTGTGCCATTTCAGCACGGTATTCATCGCGCATAAATTCGTAAAACGAATTAAAACACGGCACTATATCCTTATCAACTCTCATCCTGTCAAGGAACATAGACAACGCCGAGCCAAGCTCACCCGATTCAGTTTTTGTAACCCTGTCATCTTCTGATTTCCAAAGCGTCAACAGGAGCGTTTTGATGCTATCCTTCTTTTCGACATCAAAAATGCCGTCATCCGTATAGAAAGGATTGAAAGATATTGGGTTATCCTCCGTGTAGGTGTAATAGATGCCGTCCTCTCCGTGGGTACGGTTGTGAATCAGATTGCACAGACCTTCATAGGAGTTGCCTGTATCAATCAGCAACACATGGGTGCCTTGCTCATAATATTGGCGCACCAGATGGTTGGTAAAGAATGACTTGCCGGAGCCTGACGGACCAAGAATGAACTTGTTTCGGTTGGTAGTAATACCACGTTTCATCGGTTCATCGCTAATATCCAAGTGGATAGGTTTTCCAGTCAGTCTATCAACCATCTTGATGCCGAAGGACGAAAGGCTGCTTCGGTAGTTGGTCTCGGCAGTGAAGAAACAGGCGGCAGGCTCGATGAAAGTATAGAACGATTCCTCGGCGGGAAAGTCTGCCTCGTTTCCGGGCATCGCCGACCAGAACAGTGTCGGACAGTCGATGGTGTTGTGCCTCGGCATACATCCCATAGTGGCAAGCTGACCGCCTACATCGTTCTTTATCCTGCGCAGTTCCTCGGCGTCGTCGCTCCACGCCATTATGTTGCAGTGGCACCGCACCGAGGTAAGTCCGTAGCTGTGTGCCTCATTCAGATAGCGGTCTATCCACTCTTTGTTAATGGCGTTTGAGCGTGAGTAGCGGCTCAAAGAGTTCATGTTACGCGCCGTCTTTTCAAACTTCGCCAGATTCTCGTCGTGGTAGTCAATAAACACATACTGGTTGTAGATATGGTTGCACGGTAGGAGCAGGCCCACGGGTGACGCAAATGAAAGACGGCAGTCGCTACGGTCAGTGGATAACCGTTCATATCGGTTGTCGGTGCTTACCTTTGCCGGAAGATCATCCGTGTCGGATAGCGTGTGCAGACAGAGCATCTTGTCTCCGATACGCATCTGACGCGCCGACAGGTCTATGTCTTCCAGACAGCTCACATCCTCCATCGTAAGCGACATATACCGCTCTATAAGACCGGATTTATCGTCGGTGCCGACAATCTCATCATCTGTCAGGCGGTGCAGTCTGATATAGCCGGTGTCGTTGATGATGCGCTCGAACTGCTCCACCGCTTCCATAAACTTGACAATCATCTCGTGATTGAGTTCCTTCGGCGTGATACGCCCCCGACAGAGTGTCGAGAAGTTGCTCTGCTGACGAGCCCTTTCTTTCGTGGTCTTTGTCAGGAACAGATAACATTTGTGGGCGAGATATGGACGCTCATTGAAATGGCGTTCAAAACTCCTATCTAAAAAGGATAAATCATCCTTCTGGAGTTCCGGCCGGTATTTCTCGCTGACGAACCAGTCCTGCTTATGCACCACCGAATAGTGCGGGAGAACCTTGATCGCTTTGCACCATGCTCCGTGCATGGCTTCATACTCCTGAGAGGTGACGGTGAACAGTTCCGGCAGAGCAACCTCGAAAGCGACTGTAATATCTGCATCTTTCGATATGATGCAGCCGTGTTCTACGGCAAGGAGCGGCAGCTTTGATTCCAGTGTTGTGGCTTTAAGTGTATTTCTCATTTCTTACCTTTAATCAGTCGGTTAAGGCGGAGACGGTTGATGATGTAGCGGGGGTGATATTTCACCGCCGTCAGTTTCATCAGACCGTATTGCCCGTATTTGGCATTGAGGTGGAAGGTGAGCCACACAAGAGCTGAGGCGGCAGTAACGCCGAACCCGATGCAGAACCATTGGGAAACGCCGGAGATATACATGATGACATACACCACGAACAGGGCAAGCAAGCCCCCGGCGAAAATGAACAGATACTGCGCCTTCAGACCCTTGTATTCCACCGACCGTCCTATGCCTTTGTTTATAGCATATTCGGCCATTGGCTCGGATGATTAGAGGAAGAACGAGCGGAGGATTGTGGCTGCCACGATAAGGAAGATACACGCTCCGAACCACGAGGCGGCTGTCTTAGTGGTATCGGGATCACCGCTTGACCACTTGGAATAGACCTTGACACCGCCGATGAGACCGACGACCGCGCCGATAGCGTAGATGAGCTTGGTGCCGGGGTCAAAATAGCTGGTTACCATAGAAGTAGCCTCATTGATACCGCTCAGGCCGTTGCCGGCGGCAGCGGCACGGAGACCGCCGAGAAGTCCGGCAATGAGAGCCACCATGAGGCGGCACTTGATGATTGCATACTTGTTTTTGAGATTCTTAAACGTCATTTTCATGTTCTTGTTTCTGTTTTTTTGAAGCATAGGCAGCCCCCGACCGCTCCGCAACCGGGAGCAGCCCATACTTCGGGTTTAGTAAATTGGGGTTGGATTTTTTTGCCCTTTCGGACGTGGAATTTAGTGGTGTCTCATAGAGACATGGATTCAGTGGTGGTTGGTAATTATCCTATAAAATCGTCAAGATCAAAATCATCAGAGTTCAACTTGTTGAAATCATATTCAGCTTGTTTTACTGTCTCTTCGGATTCAGGATTTACCGGAGCTTCCGGTGGAACCGGTGATGATGGAGGCTCTTTCATCTCATTGTTATGAGAATCTTTCTTGGATGGTTTGAGCTTCATGGACAATTCAGCTCGAAGAGCAAGTGTCAGACAAAGTTCTATCCGACGGTCAATCTCCTCGTTGGTAGTGATTGCATCAAACAGTTTTGTAACAGTATAAGGCTCAATGACCTTTCCGGCTTTTGCCAAATCTTCGTCAGATGAATTCTTGTCCATAGCAACATCCATTGCCTCTTCTAACTCGTCCATGGAAGTGCCGGTCGCAATCGGCTCTGAAGGTGGAGTGTCATCAATATTGCGCAGGTCTGTGTTGAATGCGTCATCGGTTTCATCCTCGTTTAGAGCCTTAAATTTTCGGGGGACAAATTCTTCGTCATCATCAAAGCCTTCTTCAAATTTAATATCCGAGATTTTGACTTCCCCAATCGCATCCTTCAATATCTTAGGAAGTTCCTTCCGGACATCGGAAATAACTTCCGATGAAATCTGAGCCATAAACTCATCGACATTGAATTTACTGGGCGCCACCACATGAGCGTTGTCTGATGTCGCTTCTTCTTTTGGCGATACCTTTTCTTCTTTATCTCCGCTTGCCTTCTTTTGAGAGACCGGTTTGATTATACCTGTCAGTAAAAGCAGACAGAAGATGGCAATCACCAAGAACCCGCCACAGAAGAATATTTCAATACCTGTCATATCCTCTGAGTATTTTTTCACTTCCTCGCTCAGCCAAAATTTTTATTTCGTCTGAATGAGTCTTGAAATGTTCGTTGATGATATTGTAAGCGACCGCGCTTATCGAAAGAGGTTCAATGTCCTGGCTGCCGCTGGCATTGGCATACGCCAGAGAGTGAATAGTTTGCCACAATTCAGGGGGAATCGAGATGCGTTTGACGCCGATATTATTGAGGCAGATGTCGGGACGTTTCAGATATTTGTCAGAATAATCAGCAACCTGTACGTTGCTTATATCCCGGACTTTATCCTCAATCGACTCTTCCTTGAAAGCTTCTTGAAATGCCGCCTCTATTTCCTGTATTTCTAATAACTCTCTGTCTGAATTGGATTGCGGAATAAAGAAATCATCCGGACAGAATTGTATAGCTTCTTGCTTTAAACTCTGATCATTTGATTCATTAGCCGTTTCTAACAGCTCAAAATCCCGGATGCTCTTTTCATAGTTTTCTTTCAGACATTGTTTTACAGTCTGTTGGACTTCACTCTTTACCTCAGCGACTCCCTTGGCGGTTTTCTTACTCCACACCCGACACCTGTCAAGCATGAGGAAGATAAGCAGGAGCAGCACCGGCATAACCACGAGCGAGCCATAGAATATATAGGCGTATATCGCAGGATTCATACCAGAACTGTTTTAGCACCACGCTCAGTCAGCTCATTGATGACATCGCGATTTGCCACAAGGTGAGTAATCAGGATATTTGTCACATAGGCACCGATTGTAAGGTCGGGATTGCCGAAGAGGGACACTGTCTTCGCCAGTTTCTCGACCAGTTCACGCGGTACGAAGATGCCTTTCCTTGCTCCTACGGTGTACGGAGCAAGATATTTGACGCGATAGGCAGCAATATCTTTGTCTATCGGCTGGCCGGATTCGACCTCCTGTGCGACCTTTACACCGCAGGCGTTTAAGTCGCAGAATCTTGGATTGTTCATGTTTTTGTTTTTGGGGGATTTAGCGGTTGTTTAATTTAGTGTTCTTGTTGAGAAGTCCGGTTATCTCAGCTTCATGCAGGTCAAAGTGTTCTTTCAGCATATTATTGATTATGCCTCCGATAGTCACATTATTACCATGCAAAGCCCGAAGTATCGTAATCAGTGAATGATATTCCACATCAATCGGCACTTGTTTACCGGACCTCCCGAAACCTACATCGACATTGTCAACAAGGAAGTTTTCTACATAATCAGCTTCTTTGTCGCTAAGAGTGGAGATTACGGCTGGTTTGCTTCTTCTCCGATTCCCTCTTTTGGCGCCGGCGGGTTTCTCTTCAGAAGAGGACATATTTGCGTCCGTTGTCGTCTCGTCAGGAGGGTTGACCTTGGAAGTCGAACTTTGTTGCTCTTTCTTGCTGCCAACACTCGGGGAGAGATTGTCCTCGTAGTCATCGAGGAACTTTTGAGGATCAAATTTTGACTTTTCATCCTTGGGCATAGTTTTTAGATTTTGATTACTTCACGTATTTCTTTGACCAGATCCGGGAGGTTGCTATCTTTGAGCAAGCGTCTATCCGGCGGGAGTAAAGTGGAACGAAAGATTGTAGGTGAAGTACCGGCTGTGCCTCCATCTTTGAAATACTTGGTGGCATAAGTCATGACGGTATTCAGTGATGACAGTTTGAACTCTGCCAGATAGTTGTCTATCAGTTCGCAGATTTTCGTTTTCTGTCTTCCCGGAACCCTGTTCCATACCAGTCTCATGTCCTTGATGGATGTGTCACCGGAGTCAATCATCCGTTCCTTTACATTGACGGCAAAGCGAAGAGAACTTTTCAAGTCTCCGGTATCCGGGGATATGGGAACCAGCAGATAGTGCATGGATGAAATGAGATTGATGATCTCAAGGTCATTGATTGTTCCCGTTATGTCAAAGAGTACAATTTTGACCTCCGGATTCTGCTTCACATATTCTTCCGCATCCTCAACAGCTGCGCCCGGAGTAGAGTAGATAATCTTGTACGGTCGCTTGTTGAATTTTCCGTAGAAATTAGTGAATGTTTTGTTGATAGCAGGATTCTCCTTGATAACCCGTTTATCGTTATCGCGGTAATCCTTTTGGGTATGCTGACGAGGGTCGCAGTCCATGACAAGCACGTCCACCCCGTCAAGGTAATAGAGGTAGCTTGCCGCGAGTGCCGTCAGCGTCGATTTACCTGAGCCTCCTTTCTGGGAAGCAAAGGCGACGAATACGGTGTCGCTCATTTAGAAGATTTTGAGGGTGAATAAATGATGATTAGGAGGGTCTATGCCATTGGGTGCCGTCGGGTTAAGATTACCTAGCGACAGGCTCATCATCGTCACGATTGGGTCGAAGGGTGTGACTGTAAAATGATGTAGCAAAAGTAACAGCTTTCAAGTCTATCTGTCCGAGAATATCCGGAACCGCCATACCATACACCAAAATGCGGCTCTTTCAATCTCTTCAAGCATTTGATTTACTCGCTTAATTCGCTTGATTGGCGTTTGTAAGGGAAACATAGCCGTTTGCGAAAAAGTTTATAATTTGATTCCGATTGTCATCCATAGCCAAAAGTAGTTCATGAGCGGTCATTTGAACGATTATTCATTCATACGATTGATTGTTTGATTTATCGTTAATTCTATTGATAATCCGTCTGAACGTCTGAACCAATGAGCGATTGAACGTCTGAACAGCTGAACAACTGAACCGATGTTCAACTGAACGCCTGAACAACTGAACGTCTGAACGACTGAACCGAGGAATGACCAGACATTAAAATGTATGTTCGTTCATAAAGTCGAACCAGTGTACAGTCTCTTGAACACGGTTTTGAAACATTGTCTGTTTGAGAAAAGTTTAATTTCTAATCACGATTTTCATCCATAGCCATAAATAGTTCATATCCGTGCATATCAGCATTTTGCAGTGAACAATTTGGCAAGTATGCAGTTATTGATTTTACAACGGATAAACTCCCCGTGGTGCTTAAATCAAGCATTTCAGACCTTCTATTATGATGCTCCTTATCCAATTCAGTCATGGGTCGGACTGATTTTTAAGTGAAGACATTCCATTATATATATGTTTTCACAGCCCGGAGTATTGTTATCTTCCCATCATAGATTTTTCAATCGAACAGGATGCACAAACGTGCATTGCAAGGTATGGTTTACGCTGCATGAAACTCATTTTGCAGCATAAACCGCCTTGCCATTGCATGGGGCTTGCGATTACTCCAAAGTCGTAATCGCCGAAGGTCTCCCTGCGGGGCAGTTTCTCCATTTATCCACTAAATTCCATCCAATTTATGAAACAAGAAAACTACCGAGGAGGCCGGCATAAGAAGGCCGCCCCCTCAACTGCATTCCGATGTTCGGTAAACTTCACGGCATCGGAACAGGCAAAATTACTTGCCATGCAAGAAAAATCAGGCGTAGAATCACTATCGGCATTCATCAAAATGCAGGTTTTCGGAAAGACATTCCGAGTACATTACATTGATGACAACAGCCGAATTTTCATCAGCAATCTCTCCGATTTCAATAATCAGTATCGTCGGATCGTGAATAATTACGACCTGTTGGTACAGACATTAAAGGAGAATTTCACCGAAAAGAAAGCTCTGAAATGTCTTTATTCACTGGAGCAGGAGACCATCAAACTGGTTCGCCTCAACCGTGAGATTGTCGCTCTCGCCAAAGACTTCGATGAGCAATGGTTGCAAAAATCTCAGTAGGCGATTCTCTTTACGGAAGCTTGGTATATAACGGAGAAAAAATCAACAAGGAGAAAGGTAAGGTGCTTGCCACCAACAAAATCTATAATGATGGCAGCGGCACCATCAATATCCACCGTGTTTTCGAGGACTTCAAGATGTGGATGCCTCAATCCACCAAGGCGGAGAAACCGATGATGCACATCTCCTTGAATCCGCATCCGGACGACCGTCTTACAGATTCAGAGTATGCTCAGCTGGCACACGAATATATGGAGAAAATGGGATTCGGCGATATGCCTTATCTTGTGGTGAAGCACGAAGACATCGACCGTCACCATATCCATATCGTAGCTCTTCGTGTGCGGCCGGACGGCACTGCAATATCTACCAAGAACAACTTCTATAAAAGCAAGGAGATAACCCGCGAACTTGAAAGGAAGTATGGACTTCACACTGCCGAACGCCAGAAGATTACTCCCGATATGCCAATCACCAAGGTTGATCCGAATGGTGACATCAAACGTCAGGTGGCTATGGCTGTCAAGATGGTCGGTATGCGCTATAAGTTCCAGACATTAGGCGAATATAACGCTATTCTCTCCTTATATAATATAACGTGAGTTCGATATAAGGAATCAGAACAACGTCAATTGATTGTCCGACACGA
>ENA-UOJC01003285-UOJC01003285.1-human-gut-metagenome-genome-assembly--contig:-C104-NODE-3285-length-15552-cov-4.926244_pt1 | contig 15552 bp, 5 predicted proteins | sample MGYA00242339_ERZ723886 | MGnify/ENA metagenome assembly ERZ723886 | reverse complement strand
TAAACAAATGTCCCGTCTTTTTTTATTTTGAAGAAGCCATTCCCACTCTCATTCTAAAACCAGGAAATCGTACCGGTTCCTGTTGTATTTATATCAAATGAAACGGTAAATGTATGAACCGTTTCTTCCGGTATCCACTCGATCTGGCGGGAAGTTGTCGTTCTTCCCAACTCACAGGATGTCCCCTGTACACGTTTAGGCAATGGTTTTCCTGCTTCCAAGGCATCAAATAAAGAAGGAACTATAGCATAACAGAATTCTTGATGTCCGGCTGAATTGGGATGATATGCATCATTTTCATATCCACTGGCCCAACGGCCTTTACCGTCGTCAATAGCTCCCAACGTATTGATACTCGGTAAATCCCATTCATGTATCAGCAAATTCAGCTTCTTTACATAGTTATAATCGCTTTCATTGTAATCGGCACGTGTATAATTATTGGCCATAACCGGTACGATTCCGGCATCCTCTGCTTGTTTGATGGCTTGCAACATGCCGTCACGATAACTGTTATAGGCCGCTTCGCCACGGTCATGTACACCTTCATTACCTAACGAAAGCCCGTAAATCACATAACTACTGCAATTACTCAATAAATCACGTTCCCATCGATCCAATAAATTAGCAGTTGTATTTCCTCCGATAGAAATATTTGAAGTCTTCCAGTCCAAACCGCGTCCTTCTTCATGACGTTTGGTCAGCAATTGAGTATACATATAAGCATATCCATGCATATCCGGTGTTCCCGATCCGTTAGCAACCGAAGAGCCCATATAGGAAATCTTCAACGCTTCTGTTTCACCGCAACTTACCGCATAAGTATATTTTCTCAGATTGACTTCTACATAAAATTCACCACCATTCATGTTGGTACGGATGTCTTCTAATGACATACCATACGATTCACCTTGTGATTGCTTAACCACCCGATTAGTACCCTTTATACGTTTCAAACATTCTGTTGCGTCCTTATTTATTATAAAATTAAACTTCGGATCACCACCATTCAATGTCAACCGTGCAGCCCATATGCCTTTACCCTGATACTCTAAAGGCAATCCTTTCGTTACATCAGCACCGGTAGAAGTGGAAGTCCCCACAATGTTCAAGGAAGTAATCGGCAAAATCTCATAGGTATTGTCGGTCAGATCAATACTAATGCGTACAGGTCCTGTAATATCCGTTTGAATAGGCTCCCCATTTTCCATCAACGAGCCTTCAGCTTTCCCTTTACCATACACTACTTTTTTATCATTACCCAAGTCACGATAAAAACTGAATGAACCTGTCCCCTTTAAAGAGGTATATATTTCAAAGAGATTGGTGATGGTCCCCTGTAAATCAGTAATCATTTGCATCTCGGCATCTTCTTCTACAGCCGTACCCGTAAAATGAGCACTACCTAACTGACCACTAATATTTATTTCAATTTCATCAGACAGAGTTTTTTCATCATATACAATAGATGCGGTGACTTTCACCTTCCCATTAGTCTTCGGATACACAATTCCCTGATTATCAACGCGAGCTATCGATTCGTCATCTACACTCCATCGAATGGCCGGAAAGATGGCCCCTTCGGGCAAAACACGAGCCTGTATCTGGGAAGTCTGGCCAGACTCCGTAATATCTTGTCCGGTCAGAGTGATTGAAGTAGCTTTTATTACAGGGTCATTCGTACATTCCTCTATCTTCATAGTATTGATATGTGCAAACTTATCAGCATAAAGATCGATATTGAAACGAATACTGCCGTTAGCATCCGGATAAACAACATCCGATACATAATTACGATCGGTTGTATGGTTTATACCGTTCCCTCCACTATTTTTTCCCCCCATTTTATAAGTTCCGGTACTGCTATTCTCTCCAGAGAATGTAAAAAGTCCCATACGATCTGTTTCCGTATCCCTGCAACCAAATACATGGAAACGATAACCGGACTTCGGATTCAAATTATTGAAATCGATAATACCCGGAATATCCGTTCCTCCATTTTCAATAAAAATATAATCTTCTGTAGCTGTCTCAATGGCCAGATCCCCTAAAAGCGCCACATCCGGATTAAGCAAGCCACCATTCAACCGTCCGTTGGAACGGAAGCCTGATCCTAATTTCATCTCGACCCCGGTCGGTACATTGGCAGAATTTACCAACTTCAGCATCGCACCCTTACTAACAGTAAAATTATCTTTCTCAAAAGCGTTATTCCAATAATGATTGTTTACATCGGCTCCGATTGTATGATGTCCGTTCGTTCCGTCACTGCGTCCGAAGTCAATATAAAAATCTTGTTTCACAGCCAACGGATCAACCTCTCCATATTCCTCTATCTTCATTGCATTAATATGAGCAAAGCCACCGGATTTTATTGCTAATTGAAAGTCAACTTCCCCTTTAAAATCCGGAAAAATATAGTCGGTGACATAAATATCACCCGTGTTCTGGTTTTCCCCATTAGTTCCGATTGCTTTGCCCGTCATACGATAAGTGCCATGACTTCCTGTTGAACCGGTAAATGAAAGATATCCTATACGTTCTTCATCTCCAGTCTGCGCACGACTGCCAAACACATAAAATCTATAAGCACGATTCTTGTTCAAGTTTTTAATGCGGAAACTACCATTAGCACCCGCACCCTCAATATAAAAATAATCTTGTGTGGCTGTAGATATTGCCAAATCACCTAATTCTGTCTGGTCCGGTACAAGAAGTCCTCCATTACGAATACCATTGGCCAAAAACTTTTTAGTAATCTCCATAATAAATCCGGTACTCTCATTGGTTCCGCTCACCAGTTCCAATGTTTTTCCATATTCCGTTTCTATGGCATTGTTCCAATAATGCCCGTTTTGATCCGGCCCTTCCGTCACATTTCCATCCAAACCATTGTTTTTACCAAAATCAATATAAACAGATTGTTTCAACACACCATTATTTGTGTTTTTTACTGAATCGGCCGCCCTTGCTGAAAGCAACCAACCGATACAACATAGCAATAGAAATACAGTAATTTTCCTCACGTTTTTTGATAATTAAAAATTATGAATTTACAGGTCCGACAAATTATCGAAATATCTGCCAGACCTGTATAAGTCATTAAATTATTTTCATACAGTCATTAAAATTAATTTCAAGGAATAATCACTTTTTGCGAATAAACTTCTTTATTACATTCTAATGATACGGTATAAATTCCCTTATGAAGATTACTCCCTATATAAAAGTTTCCACTCTGTTTTTTTTTGACTACAATTGATTTTCCTGACATATCAAACAGTGTAACTATGTCAGCCCGATAATCATTTTTCAATTGTACTCTAATTCTTCCCTCATCAGGGGTTAATGTGAAAAAAGAATTATCCTGATTTAATTGTGCAACACCGACTCCACTTGATTTTTCCAGAACAATGCTAACCGTTTGTTCTCCTGTCAAGTTTTGAGGTATTTCAGGAGTATCCATTGCAATGCCATTGAGTTTAAACTCTTTGATCCGGTTCCCTTCGCCTTCCAATTTAACGTTAAGTATCATGTTCCCATAGTTCAACCTGGTAAGTTCCAATGAATTGACTTCTTCAGGTAAAAATGGTTCGAAACGTAATTTTTCGTCCTCAAAACGCATACCTACAAGACCATACCAAACCATACGCAATAATCCGGTTGCCGACCAAGTCTGATGTTGAAGTCCCCCCCAATGGCTACCGGTCTGCCATCCTCCATCAGGATGTCCGTCTTTCGGATCATAAATTTCCCAAAAATCATTCCCACCTTTATTTAAACCAAGATCTACTAAATTAAACAGTTCGAATGTAAATCTTTCATAATCACCGGTTCTGGTACAAGCATCCGCATAGAAAGCATTTACAAATGGCCAAATCATCATATTATGGCGTCCCGGCTTCTCATCGCTGAATCGTTTGAAATGCGGATAAATAGAAGGCAGGCCAAATTTAGTAACCTGCATTTGGGATATTATTTTCTCTGCCTCCGCCGGTGATACAATGTCAAACAATATTGCAAACGAATTACCCAAACCTTCTTGGAATGAATGCAGATCTCCATTCTGATCGATCAGGTAATTAAATTTACCGGTTTCTCTGTCAAAGAGATGGGTACGTATATTAGTTTTTAAGTTTTCAGCCTTCTTCTCCATTTCAGTAGCAGTCTCTTCTTCTCCCAAAATAGTTGCGATATGTGCCAATAAACGATACGCCTCATAATAAATACAATTCGTACTTAAACATTTTATTTTATTATGTGCCGGATGACTGACAACTGCTCCCCCCTTAGAATCACCGGACCATACAGGCTCTTCATATCCGGCAATACCATCATTAAATACAGAAGGACCTGTAAACAGCCCGTATTGAGAATCATATACAGGGTTATTATCACGCTTCATTTCCTCCAACTGATGAATGGTGTTTACCCCACTCTTCAATATCTGGTTCAAAAACTCTTTATCGCCAGTCATCTGATAGTACATATAAGCACCTTTTACCCAAATTATCTTATCCCAATATTCTGCACCGATGTACTCTTGTTCGTTATCTTCCAATAAATGCAATAATGAATTCTTCGAGATTTCCGGCTGTAACAACGGAAAACCGTTCCATACATTAATAGACAGATCGCGTGTCCAGTTTCCATCATAACGGGCTCCCGCATTCAGAATACCATTTTGAGTCGTATTGATATTCACTGTCCATAAAGCTAATTCATAGGCAGCTTTCAGATCCGCATTATTAGATATGATTTCCGGTTGAACAGCCGGTTTTCCATAAACCTCGAATTCACGGATACGCGCCAATCCTTTTTGATACTCCGAAGGAATTTCCAATTTCAGGAAACGGCTGGCAAAAGGTTCTGCCGGTACACCTTCTTTACGCACCTGCATCGCTTCAAACGTTCCATCGAAAACCAATTTCCAATCTTCATCCGTACCGGCAAAGCTGCATGCATATACTTTATATCCTGTCAACCATTCTTCACTATCGATCAACGCGAACTTATTGATTTCATATTCCTGCTCCAGGTCGATCACAACCCAGCCATCCGTACCTTCTTTTTTTCCGAAAGCCCAAGGGTTATTAGCATCTTCTCCATCGACAGCATCTGTATTTCCATCGATAATATTAGCCGGTGTTTCCCGATTACTCCAACTATTATGATAATCGACTATCGTTTTCCCTGTACTGACTATTTCTTCATTCAGTGGCCGGACATATGATCCGTAAATGTCTACACCATAAATACGTACATAAGAATCCCTGGTATCTTTTACCGGTACAAACTTAATATAACGCGCTTCTACCGGAGTAATCCGTTTCACTTTTGTATCCAGATCACCAACATTAGTCTCATGAATAATCTCTGTCCAATCAGCCTCTGCTGTTCCGGTAGTACTAACATATACTTTATATTCCGGAAGATTATAGACATCACTTCCCGTCTCTAAAATTCTTCCATCGCGAAAGCCAAATTTATTGATAGAATAAATAGCAGGTAAAGAGAATATTACCCAAGGATCATCACCTTTATACGCCCATTTATTACTCTTATTATTGTTTATTTCATCCTTATTTAACAACAATTTATAAGCATTCTCCGAATCACTTGCTTTCCCACTGCACGAATAAATATTCACGATTCTTTTTCCACGACCATCCAGAGCTGAAACAGAAATCAAATCGTCCGGTGTCACAATCATAGTCATTTTTCTGGTATCGATCGTAATCTTGAACGATCCTTCGTCATTCATGATAAATTTATAATCATCATTAGTTACACGAGAATTTTCGACATGCCGGATTTTATGTTCTTTTCCGATCACAACAGCTTCATTCGCCACTTCGGCATTCAAACAGTCAATCCATATATCATTCGGATTGGTTTTCAGCAAAAATTTAAAATCATTGCGTTTCATTTTTCCGGTCCATGTAAAAATACCGTTACCCTCATCATCCATCAAATAAGCTTTTTCAGCAGTCCAGCCACAGTCAAAAGCAGCACCTACCACATAAATTTTAGAAAACTCTTCAGCTTTAGCTATCAGAGTAAACAGGCATAAAAATAAAGTTAATAGTTTTCTCATAACATGTTTTTTTGGGGTTCATAATTTAAGATATAACACACTCTTTTTAATTTACTCATCCGATGCCAATATCACTTTACAATAAATTTTCCATTTATCTTTTTATCATTAACACACATGTGGACAACATACATTCCTTGTGTTAAACCTGTAGTAGGAATACGATCCGTATTGTAAAGATTGGCCTTTAATACTCCCGAAGTATTGTACACATCGGCCTTGGCAACAATGCCAAAACTGATGTTCACAGACTCACCTGCTTCCACTACAGTAGGAAGTAAGTAAGTCTTATCAACGAAAATATCCGATTGGAGACCTGTAGGCTTCTTTATCACTACTTCTTCTTTCAATAGCAATTCATCTGCAGAAAAGCCTACGCTTATATCATAACTACCTTCGTCTACAACGAAAGAAACTTGATCCACATCATAGTAAGAAAAAGCATCCTCCGATAAAGAGAATTCTACTTTCTGCGATTCACCCGGTTTCAAGTATACCTTTTTGAAAGCCTTTAACTCCTTCAAAGGACGTTCTACCTTACTCTCCCCTTTTTTACCTACATATAATTGCACCACTTGTGCGCCGGCAACATCCCCTGTATTTTTTAGTTCACATATTACTTTCAAAATAGCATCGGCACCTATTGCAGGCTCTACAGTCATCTGTGACAGATTAAATGTCGTATAGGAGAGCCCATACCCAAAAGGATATTGTACCGTTTTTCCGGATTTATCATACCCGCGATACCCCATAAATATACCCTCGGTAAACTCTACATGTTTGTCATTATCCGAATCATAATAGCTATTATAAGTCGGATTATCAGCCCAGCGCTTTTCAAATGTCACAGGTAATTTTCCTGACGGATTTATGTCACCGAATAAAATCTCTCCCAAAGCCGTTCCACCTTCCTGCCCAGGATACCATGCCCATAACAACCCATCCAAATGCCGTATCCAAGATTGCATTTCCACATTACCACCGGCAGTAACCACACCGACAATAGGAGTGGTAGTCTTCGATATGACTTTCGTGATCAACTCTTTTTGTTTAGAAGGTAAAGCAAAAGTACGATCCCCGCCTTCTGCTTCACTGCCAGAGTCATGTCCAAAACATGCAATTACCACGTCTACATCATTCAAACTTGCTTGAAAGTAATCATCTGCGCCCACTTTCGTCCAATAAAAATCAATAATAGCGGCACCCGTCCCCTGATAATATTCTATTTTGACTGCATAGGTTTTGCCTGCAGACAACCTCATCTCGTAAGTCTTATATCTTTCTTGACCGGGATTCCAATCATCAATAACCTTTTTATCATCAATATATAACCGAAAACCATCATCACCACCAAGATGGAAAACATATTCTCCGTCTTCCATTGGTCGCAATTCTGCTGTCCAACGTACACTATAATTAGAAGTACCAATTCCCTCGACTCCCGTACCGTTCTGGAAATTAAAGTTTATATTGGCATCCACTTTCGTAGCAATCGGAGCACCTGACAAATCAGTATTATTGAAGTACTCTCCGTTAAAACCGTGTTCATCAGAACCGGATGCCACATATACATCATCATCCAAATGATCATATTCATCTATATATTTCACCTCAACACCTTTCTGTGCACCGACTGCTTTAATACCTTCATAAAAACTCACGTAATGGATAGGTGTAACTCGCCCGCTACCACCTCCGGTGAGATAACGCAAAGCATTCTGACCGACAACGGCTACCTTTTTTATTTTATCTGCTTTTAAGGGCAAAAGGTTCTCTTCGTTTTTTAAAAGGACCATACCTTCACGGGCCACATCCAAAGCTGTCTTTACAGAAGCCGGATTATCTTCGGGAATACTGGAATCCAGTTGTTCATTATCCATAAATCCGAATTTTATCATCGTTTGAAGTATATGTTGTACTTTTTCATCAATCACATTCATATCCAAATCACCCCGGTTGATGAAATAGCGCAAACTGTCAGGATTCATTTTCTCACCACCTGCCATTTCCAGATCCAATCCGCCCTGAGCAGCAGGTAAGCAATAATGAGTAGATCCCCAATCGGACATCAGAATACCGTCAAATCCCCATTGATCACGCAATACGGTACGAAGCAACCAAGGGTGATGCGTAGTCCACGTACCGTTCAAAAGATTATAACTACTCATCACACTTCCTACTTTGGCTTCCTGCACCGCAGCTTTAAAAGCAGGAAAATATATTTCATTTAATGTCCGCTCATCAATATCCGAACTTATATAGTTCCGGTCATATTCTTGAAAGTTAGCCGTAAAATGTTTGATAACAGCCATTACCCCATTTGCCTGTAGCCCATTGATATATCCTACTGCCGTACGGGAGGTCAGGTACGGATCTTCACCCATATATTCAAAATTACGTCCACACATAGGAGCACGATGAATATTAACTGCCGGTCCCAACAATATATTCACCCCTCGTGAACGGCAATCAAGCGCCAAAGCCTCTCCATATGAATGCGCCAAATCCTCATTCCAAGTAGATGCCAAACAAATACCACAAGGATAAGCCGTCGAATTTCCCCAAGTACCTACTCCTTGAGGGCCATCAGACATCTTCATTTGAGGAATGCCCAGACGGGGAATAGCTTTCGTATACATCCAGTCAACACCACCTACATACGATAATTTTTCACCTTTTGTCATCAAACGGACTAATTCGGAAGCACGCTCCCGCGGATCTGTAGAAGGTGTTGAAGGTACTTCCGGAGCTACAGCAGGACCACCCGTCGGTTCACCGAAAACCTGTAAATTAGCCAATTGCACCCGGTCACCGGCATGTACGCTCGAAACTTCCAACAGAAAAGCAGTGAACTCCTTTTCCGAATCTATCTGAAATTTCATAGTGGTGTATCGCCCAGGAAAATTAAAATCTCTCCGTTCATCTAATTCAATCCATCCTTCTTCTGGATTATAACCACTTAAACTCCATAATTTAGGATCACGCTCAGAAGCATCATTGGCAGACGTCACCGTATAAGAATTAAAACGATAAGCTTTATCCAACACACACTGCACATAAAAACTCGTACCCAATGCACAATATTTTGTTGTCAATTGTTTATCAAACAATTGCATAATCCCTTCATTTGTCCCCCCTTCCGGATAACCGGAAATCTGCTTTTCCAAATTCAGCCCTTCTGTCACATCTGCAGGGAAATAAGGTTTCTTACCCGCTGTATCAAAAGCGTAACCAAACAATTGCCATTCAGCAATCCGTATGTTATCAGTTCCGGTAGCTGTAAGTCGATAATAACGCGCACTATAGGTGCTGCTTGTTACAACACGGTTGTATGTAAACAGTGCCATATCTCCCATCCCTATCATCCGAGTAGAGGCAGGCCTAAACTGTCTCCATGTCTGACCGTCCTTTGAATATTCTACTTTCCATTTAGTTACGTCCACCCCTCTACCAGCATAGAGCAGCATACCCGTAAGTACCTTATCTTCTTTACAATCTACCGTTATTGTTGTTTCAGTAATTCCCGATACTTCATAAAAAGTATTTTCATTATTATCTGTCAGAAAAGCCAAAGTAGCATTTGAATGCTCTGCCATAATCTCAGCCTCATCCGTAAAATCATACGGAAAAGCAACTGTAACTTTACGAGGCTTCTCTATTTTCACAGAGGTAGCATGAATTTCAAATTTATCAATATTGGGGCCATTTTCAAATTCGGTACCCATTTTTATGACATTAGTACCGGCATCCAAATAGATATATGCAGAAGAAACCGATGTAGGAGGTGCATTCCAATCTGGAGAGTCGCTTGTACGTAAAACGATTCGTTCATAATCATTTACTTTAATATAAAAAGGACGAGCTGTACCTGTAGTAAATGCTTTTAACTCATACGTCCCGGCTTGGTCCACTTCTATATTCTCATATAAATAATAGGAATCGGAATTTATATGAAAATCATGAACATACTTATTTCCGGAAAAACCGGAAACTTGTTCAACTTTTAGCTCACCAAATAATTTTGCATCTTCGGCCTCCAAGATAATAGGAAGTTGTGCCGCCTGGGTTGCAATCCCCCAAAACAACACCGATAAAAGAGGAATTCTCTGTAATAATGTATTCATAATATTACAATATTAAATAAAAGATCCGGACGGATGGCCACATCCACCCGGATCTAATAAAAGTATCAAACATGTAAGTTAGTTAGTCCGTCACAATTACCTTGGTTCTATTTACAAGGTACAGACCGGGAGCGATTCCTGTTATCGAATTACGTCCTTCATTCAGCATAACAGAACGTACCAGACGGCCGTCAATAGCATAAATATTTATTTGAACCGCTTGTGAAGCAATCATTTCGATACCACCACTTATAGAATAAACAGCAATATTTTCTAAAGTTTTTTCGGTAACCATACCTACCGGGTCATCTTTAGTCCTAAACACAGGATAACCCTCACTTTCTGCTATTTTCCAAATTTTGTCAAAATCCCATCCAAGCGTTTCTTTATAGAATTCTAAAGATTTAGCATCGGCATCATCGAAAAGATCCGTCCCATTACGGTCATCCGTACTTTCCCAACCACCACCGACTGAAACTGTAGTACCAATAGAATAATTGTTAATAAAATGAGCCATCGATGCTCTATTTCCCCAATTTCCAATGCGGAAACGATGCCCGCCTGCAATAGAGGTTGCCAAATTCAAGCAATTCTGAATTGTAATCTCACCGTCACGGTCTATTAATCCGAGTATAGCACCTACATGACCGAACTGGCTCGTAATAGTTCCATCAAAATAACAGTTGCTAATAGTCGCACCACCATCAAAGGAAGCAGCAGAGATACCACCGGCCTGATGAGTCCTTGCTTTAATTGTACATTGAGCTGCGTAACAGTTTTCGATTATCACACCAGCCGAAACACGGGCAGCAATTGCCGAAACACGGTCTCCTCCTTCAATGTTACTGTTGCTGACATAGCAGCGTTCTATCTTTCCTCCATCTGCAATACCCACCAATGCACCTGTATTATCACCACCGACAATAGCAACACCGGTCATACCGAGATTCTTAATCACAGCACCGTCCATTCTTTTGAATAATCCCATCGTTCCGACATTCGAATCATTAAAATTCCACCCTTTTATTATATAGCCGTTACCGTCAAATGTACCTGTAAACGGATTCTCTTCAGAACATAAACCATTAAAAGTAGTATTTGCCAAATCAATGTCATTTGTCAATACATAATCACGGGTAGGGAAATTATCGATAGTCAACAAATCGTCCGCTGTCGTTATTTCAACAACTCCCTCCGCAGGAATCACTTTACAAATATAGGTTACCGGAGTAATTTCAAACCGATCGTCAATCCCTTTCACTGTTTCCATTGCTACAACAGATGAGCCGATAGCAACAGGAGTCAACGTTTGTTCTTCAATAGTAACAACTTTCGTATTATCCGACAATAATGACAGTGTGAGACCATTCGTTGAAATAAACTGTGGTAAGACATAACTATCCATTGAGAGATATAATCTTTCTGTAATCTGAGCCGGCTGAACTTCTATCCCGACATAAAGCCCTGTCTGAATTTTACTCTCTCTCTCTAACTGCCATTTCAAAACAGGATAAGACTCACCATCCAATGGAATAATCCACGTGCTTTCCATATCCCATTTTAATGTCTCGGCATAGAAAGAAGCAGTTCGAGCCTGTTGCAAGGAAATGTCAGCTCCATCCTGCCCGATTACATCTTCACTGATAATCGTAACAGCTTCTACCACATTCTTACCAATGCGGGTAGAAAGCAAAGAATAACTATTATCCACTTTTATTCCTCCATCTCCTACAACCCGTTTGGGAGAATCGGCACCTAATATATAAGAAGCCAGATTCACACTGTTCTTCACAGAATTACCGGTTTCATCTCCACCATTTTTCAAACCTACAATACCGCCTGTCCTATTCCAGTTGCCCACAACGACACCGGAAAAATAACTTTTATCAATAGTAGCGTTGTTTATAGATCCAACCAAACCACCAGCCTGCCAGCCTGTAGTTTGTACATATGCTGTTGAATAACAATTGCTCATTAAAGCTCCGGAATTCAACTGACCAACTAACGCTCCAACATGATCTTTGCCAACAATACGGCTATTACCGACATAACATCCATCAATATTACCACCATTCATTTCGCCGATAAAACTACCGATGTGCTTGTTTTCTTTAGTACCGATCACAGAATTTTCAATACCCAAATTTTTTATCTCAGCACCGATAGTCGACAGGAATAAGCCTAATTTCCCTTCTCCGGCACGTTGAATATTCAGATTCTTTATAATATGTCCGTCACCATCCAGTTTTCCTGAGAAGTTTTCAATACCATTAAATGAAACATTTGCAAAGTCCAGATCGGCTGTCAATTTGAAACTGCCATCTGTTGCAGCAGTTATTCTTGAAATAAAATCTTCTGCCGTAGCAACCGGTATGATGTCCGGTATAATGGAAATACTAATCTCCGCAGCTTTAAAACCAGACACAGAAACAGATACGGTAACAGTTTCCAGATCGGTTATCTCAACGTCTTCTGTTACAGATATAATACTTCCATCCAGCTTCACTTTACTATTTGCACATGAATATGATAAAATACCTCCATGTCCGGAAGCATAATATTGGCTCAGATCGATGCTACTTCCCTTTCTTAAAGACAAAACTGGTATAGACTGACTCAAATAAATCAGAGAAGTAGTCGTTTCAGCCTCCTTCTGCCATGCCAAAACCGGATAAAGTCCGTCTATCCATTTCCAAGAACCATCATCAAAATTCCACTTCAAATCTTCCGAATAAAATACTTCTTGTTTAACCCTCTCAGCAGTAACATCAATTCCTTTCTGGGCATCATTACCATTTGGTGCAGGCAACGTATTCAAAGCATAATTATTATTCAATACAGATTTACCGTCACGTGTACTGGCTATACGATAAATCTGATCACATTGCAACTGAGCGGCCAAATTGACACAATTTTCAATTGTAAGTACGTCATCACTATCCTGTAACCCCAAAATTCCTCCAATACGCTGATTTACAACTTCTACCCGTCCGGAAAAATAAGAATTCCGAATACTTCCGGCCCCTGCAGCAGATGTACCGACAAGACCACCGGCCTGGAACTCGCGAGAATAAACATTGGCAGCTGCATAACAATTATTAATCTGGCTACCCACTCCTTCATTACCTTCCATCTGTCCGATCAAAGCACCGACATGATCACGACCTGATATACTGCTATTAGCAACATAACAATTCTCGATAACTGCACCATGGCTCTGTCCAGCCAAAGCACCAATATTACTATTACCTAAAATAGAAGCTCTTTCGATACCTAAATTCTTGATAGTAGCGCCCCTAAGGTGCCTGAACAGGCCAAGTTCTCCGGAATCACTCTTATCGATAGTCAATCCGTAAATAATATGTCCTTGTCCATCTAATGTACCGTAATAGCTATCTAATACACATTCGTCCAACACCACTCCGGTAAGATCAATATCAGCAGTCAACACATAATTAATATCCGGATCCATTTTCAATAAATCACGAACATCCGAAATTTCATCAACCAATACTTCACTTCCCGGTTCTTTAGCTACTATCTGCAAAGCATTGATATAATAAAATTTATTTTTATGATTGTTATTTTCACCAGGACTGACAGTCAGCCTGATTTCTCCGTTTGCAGTAGGACGTACGCCTTTAATAGTAACGGTTTCCGTTCCGTTTCCGGCAGTGTTCAGATAACCGATTCGGGTATTCTCCCCTGTTAATGTATAGGTAGTTTCCCGATTATCGGTAGCTCCTTTACGAGAACCGAAAATACAGAAATCATACACAAGATTTTTATTTAAATGAAAAAATATAAATCCACCGGTAGGCTGCTGAGGCTTGTTTTCAAAATTCCCTTCGGCGTATCCCCACCAGCAACTTTTGGCTACATCTGCAGGCATATCAAGCACGGTAGTCGTTTGTTGGACCCCTTCTCCATTAGTTCCGTTAAATTCATCGTCCAATATCGTTACGATCTGGGTATCATTTCCATCCATATCTTTTAAACCGAAAACAGATTTACTGGAAGAAGAAATATTATTCCACAATGCAGATTCGCTGACTGATCCAAGATTCACATTAACCGGTTTTACAGGCACCACTGTATTATCGCCCTCATAACCTATATTCTCTAATGATGTCACCTTATCAGGTGATTCTACAGCCGCATGAGCAGCCTGTTGAGCAACCATAGCCACAACATCGTTTACAGCCGAGGGCTTATAAGTTTTCCCCACAACACTCTGTCCGGTTATAATTTCGAGCCATGTACAGGCCGCAGTATAACGTCCCATCCCGTAGTCAAGATGATATCCGTCACGATTGAAGTTATCCCCTATAAAACTTGTACGACCATTCTGAATAGCCGTACCGGAAGGAACTATAAAACTAATTTCACTATGATTCTTTTTTGCCTGATTTACAGCATCCACGATTGCCTGGTACATCGTCTGCTGATTATTACCATAGTTAGCAAACCCACCATGAGTAGAATTCTTTGCATAAGCCCATGTCTGATGTAATCCGAATTTCACATTATTATTAGTAACAATCCCTTTCACATAATCCAGTAAATTGCCTAAATAAGGTTCATACGTTTCTGGTCTTCCCGAATCTTGACTTACTTGTTGAAAGGTTATATAATCCCATGGTTCATCTTTCACACACGCTTCGAGGGTTCTATTGGTATTATTCGTTTTTTTTCCATCAACTACCTTCCGATACTCAAAAGCCGCATCATTATTAACAACCACATTCCAATGGGATTCTAACCCTTGGCCACCCCGATAAGCATTCCCGATAATCAAGTTATCACCACCTTCAAGAGCCAGTTCATATAGATACTGTTCGATAGCGTCCTCCGAAAAGCTATTACCAATAGCTAAAATACGTATATCTTTCCCCTGACCGGGTAAAGATAAAACTAACATAAATAAAAAAAAGAGTAATTTTCTCATTTTCCGATTCGATTTAATTAATAAATAGGATTAACAAATATTTATCTACATAGCATAACTTTATAGGTAGCCATCCGAGGAATGTTCTCTGTTTCCACCCCAACCAGATACACTCCATTAGTATAATTCATCCCAATCGTAAGCTTGCCCTCCGATTGATAGTCAGCCAATATGTAACCACCCACATTCATCACTTTTATTACCGCTTTACCCGGAGTACATACGGCAATCTCACCATTGGAAATAGCCGGATAAACAGAAATTCCGGGAATATCAGTCACCGGAATAATGCTAACTTCACCGAATTTTTTAAATCCGGAAAAACCATACGTGCCGCTTAACAAAAACGATGCGTTTCAAAAAGTACAAAAACGACGCGTACA
>ENA-UOJC01003282-UOJC01003282.1-human-gut-metagenome-genome-assembly--contig:-C104-NODE-3282-length-15563-cov-16.739038_pt1 | contig 15563 bp, 10 predicted proteins | sample MGYA00242339_ERZ723886 | MGnify/ENA metagenome assembly ERZ723886 | reverse complement strand
CCAAACGACCTCCTTCCAATGACCGCTCAAACGGCCTTATATTTGCGTTCTAACGTCACAAAAACGTTCATACGCCCAATCTATCCAAAAGAGCGAGAGAACGCCACAGAGCGCTTGTTTACAGTGCATTCCGGTCAAATCCCTACCAGCCAGCCTGGCGCCCGCACACCCACACGTAAACCCCATGTAAACCGATGGTGCGCCCTGAGCAAACTCTGCCTCACTCGGAAACCCCAAAAGTAAACCAAATGTAAACCTATGTAAACGCTTCGTTTTACGCCGTTACTTCTATCAACATCGCCTAACCAACTGAAACACAAATCGTTCACTACTTTTTCGACCAGCAGACACTTATACGCTTCGTTCTGTGCCCCATACAAGTAGTTGAACGTACCGTTGAGGCTGCACTCCTTCGGGAAGAGCGACGGGATTCCCTCCGAACCCATCTCCCCTTCCGTGATGAAAGCCACCATGTCATATTCGCCCTCGAATCGGAATCTTCGGATTCTGCCCGTACCCTTCTCGATCGTCACCCATCCTCGGCGTAGCAGTTGGGTGTTGCGTATGCGACTTTTGAAGAACAGTCGCAGCAGTCCGTCCTCGTCCGTCCGTGTGCGATAGCGGTAGAAGCTGCGGTTCTCCGGACAGAGCGGCGAGAGAATATGCCCGGCAAACAGTGTGGGTTCGTAGGGAGACGGTAGGAGATAGACGCGCAGGTTGGGGAGCGTTCGGTGGCGGTTGTAGATGGTTGAGAGATAGAGCAACGGTTCGATGACGTCGTCTCGGTCGCGGTGGTAGGTGAGCCGCACATAACTTTCAGAGAGAAAGTGGCGGCGGTTGTCATGCATCAGATAGAACAAGGTAGGCGCGGTGGCGAGTGTCATGTTGCGCCGATCGACGTTGATCAGCACCTTGGCATAGCTGAAGGTGGTGAAGGAGTCGGGTGGGGTAGAGCATATCAGCGCGGGATAGGAGGCCACCAGGTTGAGCACGTCGTCCGTCTTTGCGTGCCGTTTTGCTTCCGTCGTACCCCATCCTGCCAGCAGGAGTAGCAGCATGACAGTTCTCCCAATGGCTTTCCCTATCGCTTTCGTTTGGTGGCGCACTCTGTACATGATGCCGCAAAATTACCGTTTTTTATAGACATAAGTGCTTTTTAAGTTCAAAAAAAGATAAAACGTGGTTTCAAAGAAGCGTCTTTTACTTGATTTTAGCTACCTTTGCACTCGCTAATCGAATAGCAGTATATCATGGTAAAGAAGAAAAGACGCTCCACCCGACGCAAGGGAAGTTCCGGTAACAAGTGGAAGGCATTGGCCGTCGTGGCTGTTGTGCTCGCCGCTATCGTCTATTATTTGTTCTTTTCAAGTATGGCTGGTGGTGCTGGCAACACCTGCATCCGTATTGATACTGACGACAACATCGATTCCGTGTTGGTCAAAGTGAAACGCGTTTCAAAGCCCGTCCCCTACCAAGTGTTCCGCAGGCTGCTGCTGTGGTCCGACTATGCCGATAACATTCAGACCGGCCGTTACCGCGTGGGAAGTGAGGGTGCGCTTCAAACCTACCGCCATATCCACAATGGAGCCCAGGCCTCGGAGACGCTGACGTTGAAGTCGGTGCGCACGAAGGCCGACTTGGCCCGCGAGGTGAGCCGTGTACTGATGTTCACCTCTGCCGAGCTACTCGACTCCCTCAACGATCCGAAGGTCTGCAAGCGCTACGGGTACACCCCGGAGACCGTTGTCGGAATGTTTATTCCCAACTCTTATGATTTGTATTGGGACATCAGCGTGAGCGATTTTCTTAAGCGGATGGACAAAGAGAGCAAGCGCTTTTGGAATGAGGACCGCATGAAGAAGGCCCAGGACATGGGACTTTCGCAAAACGAGGTGATTACCTTGGCGAGCATTGTCGATGAGGAGACCAATGATGAGAGCGAAATGCCGAAGGTGGCGGGTATGTACATTAACCGCCTCAACGATGGCATGCGCCTCCAGGCCGACCCGACCGTGAAATTTGCCACGGGCAATTTCAAAGCCAAGCGCATCTATAAGGAAATGCTTTCCGCCGACAGTCCGTACAACACCTACCGCCACAAAGGACTTCCACCGGGCCCGATTCGCATCCCCTCCGTGGCAGCTATCGACGCCGTGCTCGACTATGCGCACCACGATTATATGTATATGTGTGCCAAGCCCGACTTCAGTGGGTCCCACAATTTTGCCAAGACCTACGAGGAGCACCAGCGCAATGCGAAGGACTATGCCGATGCGCTCGACAAGCGGGGCATACAATAAAATATAGGTAAAAAGAGATTTTTGGTAGTGATAGTATACACTTCACCCATAAAGGATAATCAATGACAAGCAATGGGGCTTAGCGGCAAGGCAGATTGACCTTGTCCGCGCCCCGACTGTCGCAAGGGCCTACCACGCCTTGCGACGCCGCAGTAAATAATGGTTTTAGTTTTATATGGAAGACAATAAGGTAAAGAGAGAACAAATCTTGGTTAGTATAACGGGTGTGGACCGTCCTGGTCTGACAGCCTCCATCATGGATATTCTCGCGCAGGGCAATGCGCAGATTTTGGATATTGGCCAGTCTGATATCCATAGTACGCTCTGTCTGGGCATATTGTTTCGCATTGACGAGCAGACATCGGGCAATGTGATGAAGAACCTGCTCTTCAAGGCTACCGAGCTGGGTGTGAACATCGAGTTCGAACCCATTGGTGACGAGGAGTATGAGAAGTGGGTGGACCGGCAGGGCAAAAACCGCTACATCCTTACGATCATCGGCCGCGGCTTGTCAGCCAGTCAGATTGCTGCTGCCACCGACGTCGTGACCCGTCAGGAACTGAATATTGATGCCATCCGTCGCCTCACAGGCCGTCAGAGCATCGTCCATCCGCAGAAGAACATGCGAGCTTGTGTGGAGTTCTCATTGCGTGGCAATCCCCGCGACCGTGAGGAGATGCAGCGCGAACTGATGCGCTTGTCTCAGGAGAAGGAGATGGACTTCTCTTTCCAGAAGGATGATATGTATCGCCGCATGCGCCGTTTGATCTGCTTCGATATGGACTCTACGCTGATTCAGGCGGAGTGTATCGACGAGCTGGCGCGTCGCAATGGTGTCTATGACGAGGTGGCTGCCATCACGGCGAGTGCCATGCGTGGCGAGATAGACTTCAAGGAGAGTTTTACCCGTCGCGTGGCTTTGCTCAAAGGTCTTGATGCCAGTGTCATGGCTGAGATCGTGGACGAGATGCCGATCACGGAGGGTACGGACCGCTTGATGCGCGTCCTGAAGACCTACGGCTACAAGATCGCTATCCTCAGTGGTGGATTCACCTATTTTGGCGAGGCCCTGCAGCGTCGCTATGGTATCGATTATGTCTATGCCAACGAGCTGGAGGTGGGAGAAGACGGCAAGTTGACCGGTCGCTACCTTGGCGAGATCGTCGATGGCAAGCGCAAGGCCGAACTCTTGCGTCTTATCGCCCAGGTGGAGAAGGTCAACCTTGCCCAGACCATTGCTGTAGGCGATGGCGCCAACGACCTGCCGATGATCAGCGAGGCCGGACTGGGCATTGCCTTCCATGCCAAGCCCCGTGTCCAGGCCAATGCGCCGCAGAACCTCAAGACGATTGGTCTCGACGGCGTGCTCTATTTCCTTGGTTTCAAGGACAGCTACCTGGGCGACGCAGGCAAGATGTAGTCGGTAGAACAGATACCCTATACGAAGAGACGGGCGGTTGCATGATAGCAGCCGCCCGTCTGTCGTAATGATGTCTGTCGTTGTGATTTATGTCGTAATGATGCCCGGCGCCGATGCGCCGAGCATCAAAGAAGTTTACTGTATGTCCTTCTTGCTGACCCTGGACGCAAAGACGAAATAGATGATCAATGCGATGTAGGCCACCAGTGAGAGTACTTCTGAGAGGTGGTTGTTCCACCAGTCGGTGTAGTCAAACTCCACGCCGCTAAACTTCAGCAGGGCGGAGACCACACCCATCAGCGCACCACCGGCGATGAAGCCCGACGCGATAAGCGTACCCTTTTCGCCACGCGCCTTGTTCAGCTCCTCGTCCTTGCTGCGTGTGGTGACAAACCAGTTGACTGCGCCACCCACGAGCAGCGGCAAGTTGAGCTGGATGGGGATAAACATACCGAGCGCGAAGGCCAGTGCAGGCACCTTGCAGCGGTCGAGCACCAAGGCCATGACGGCGCCAATGCCGTAGAGCAGCCACGGTGCGCCCTGTCCGCTCATCAGCGGCTCGATGACGGCAGCCATGGCGTGGGCCTGCGGAGCAGCCAGCGCGTCACCCTTGAAGCCGTAGGTCTTGTCCAATAGCATCATCACGCCAGCGACGGTGGCGGCAGAGATGATCGTGCCAAGGAACTTCCAGGTCTCCTGCTTCTTCGGCGTGGTACCGAGCCAGTAGCCGATCTTGAGGTCGGTGACGAAAGCACCAGCCATAGACAGTGCCGTGCAGACCACGCCACCCATCAGGAGTGCTGCCAGCATACCAGCCTTTCCCGTCAGACCGACCGCCACCATGACGACCGAGGCGAGAATCAGCGTCATCAGCGTCATGCCCGATACTGGGTTGGAGCCGACGATGGCAATGGCGTTGGCGGCCACGGTGGTGAACAAGAAAGCGATGATAGCCACCAGGAGAATGGCCACTACAGCATGGAGAAGGTTGAAGTTCATCACGCCAAAGTAGAAGAAAAGGAAGGTGATGATCAGGGTGAGGACCGATCCCACTGCGATGATCTTGAAGGAAATGTCGCGCTGCGTGCGGATGACGTCCTTGTCAGCGGCGCCTTTGCCCTTCATCTCGCGTGCCGCCAGGCCCACAGCACCCTTGATGATGCCCCAGCTCTTGACGATACCGATGATGCCGGCCATGGCGATGCCGCCGATGCCGATGGAGCGGGCGTAGGAAGTGAAGATCTGCTCAGGCGTCATATCGCCCACGGCGGTGGTGATGGTCGGATCCCATTGGTTCAGTACCGTGTCGGGGAAGATAATGGCCATGGCGGGCACGATGATCCACCATACGCAGATGGATCCCATGCAGATGATGAAGGCGTAACGGAGGCCGATGATGTATCCCAGTCCGAGCACGGCAGCACCCGTGTTGAGTTTCACGACCAGCTTGGCCTTCTCGGCTATCGTCTCGCCAAAGGCCACGGCGCGGCTTGTCACCTGCTCGTTCCACCATCCGAAGGTTGCCACGGTGAAGTCATAGAGTCCGCCGATGATGCCTGCCAGCAACAACGGTTTGGCTTGGCTGCCGCCCTTCTCGCCCGAGACGAGCACCTGGGTCGTAGCCGTTGCTTCGGGGAAGGGATACTTTCCGTGCATGTCCTTGACGAAATACTTGCGGAAAGGAATCAGGAACAGAATACCCAAGACACCACCGAGGGCCGCGGCGATGAAGATCCTGAGGAAGTCGGCATGCAGGTCGAGCATGTAGATGGCCGGCATGACGAAGATGCCGCCTGCCACGATAGCGCCCGAGCAAGCTCCGATACTCTGGATGATGACGTTCTCGCCGAGAGCGTTCTTGCGCTTTGCCGCCGAGGAAAGGCCGATGGCGATGATAGCGATGGGGATAGCGGCCTCGAAGACCTGGCCCACCTTCAGTCCCAGATAGGCAGCGGCGGCAGAGAAGAGCACCGCCATGAGCACGCCCCAGGTCACAGACCATGCGTTGACCTCGGGATAATTCTTGTCCGGACTCATCACCGGCTCGTACTTTTCGTCCGGTTTGAGCTCGCGAAACGCGCTCTCGGACAATTCGATTGGTTTTGTTTCTTGATTTTCCATTGTTGCTATTTTAGATTATTTGATGCGCTGTATGGATGTCTGTCTTTAGATTGTTGTTCAACTTGCGGCATGTGTTTGAACGCAGCGGCAGCCAGCTTCGTGTTCCGTCCACCGGGGTGCCCAAACGTTCTCATGACCGATTTCCGATGCAAAAATACTTAAAAACATCCATATCTGCAAATCGTAAAGCCTCTTTGTGAGCAATGAATGTGCAAAAAACGCTCCAAGGCCCCGTGCAAGGGATGGTGCACTATACCTAATCATGGGGATAAGGCACATTGTTTTGTGTATATTTCCCTGCGAAGAGACTTCGGAAAAAGAGTTTTTTCGTACCTTTGCGGACGAATAATGCGGTGGCTTCCTGTGAGGAGGCTTCGTCGAAGGACGATTTCCACCGACAGGGCGCGAAGCTAAAATACCCATAAATGATGATTGTATAATAGCAGGAAATTATGTTACTTTGCAACGTGAAATAACCCCTGCAGTGTAGGCAAAAGAAAGAACAAGATGAAAATTCAGAAAACATACCAGGAAGAGGATAAGATGATCAGCCTTATCCGCGACAATTACGACTTGCTCCAAAGTCTCGGCAGCTTTGGCATCCATCTCGGTTTTGGCGACAAGACGGTCCGCGAGGTCTGCGAGCAGGAGCAGGTAGATACCTATACCTTCCTCACCGTCGTCAATTTCACGATCAATGGCTATCGCGACTTCGACGATACCGACCGCATTTCCCTGCCCACGCTCGTCAAGTATCTCCGTGCGAGCCACGAGTACTACCTCGACTACCAGCTTCCGGCCATCCGGCGCGAACTGGAACGCGCCCTCGACGAGAGCAACAACCTCGCTCGCTTGATCATGAAACTCTTCGACGAGTATGCCCGCTCTATTCGCAATCACATGCAGTTTGAGGAGAAGTCCCTCTTCCCCTATGTCGAGCAACTGATCCAGGGCAAGGCCAGCGACCAGTACGACATCCACACCTTCTCGCGCCACCACGGACAGAACGAGTTGAAACTTCGTGAGTTGAAGAGCATTATCATCAAGTATCTTCCCTCCGACAGCCTCCACAACAACCAGCTCACCGCCACGCTTTACAATCTATATAACTGTGAGCGTTGGCTCTCCTCCCATGCTGAGGTGGAGGACCACATCTTCATCCCCGCCGTACGTCGCCATGAGAAGAAGTTGAAGCGCGACGACGTCAGCGTCAAGATCTCATCGATGCTGGGTCAGAATGCCGACAATGGCGAGGCCCTTTCCGACCGCGAGCGCGACGTGGTCATCGGAGTCGTCCAGGGAATGACAAACAAGGAGATTGCCGACCACCTATGCATCTCGACCAATACCGTCATTACCCACCGTCGGAATATTGCCCGCAAGCTACAGATCCATTCGCCGGCCGGCCTCACCATCTATGCCATTGTCAACCATCTGGTGGATATCTCTGCCGTGAAACTCTGACGCAGTCGCCTTGGACAGTGTGTGGGCCTGGTTACTCCGGTTACCGCCCTCTCTCTCTTTCGTCCTCGTCTGCCTGCCTCTGTGCCTGCTCAGAAAAGAGAAAATGCGTTTCCTCGGGGAGAAAATTTTGCAACCTCGTGATGAAACAAAAATGCGCACTTCGGCAGTCGCTCGCGCGCCCTCGCTGCCGATGGCGCCTGTGTCGCCTCGTGGTCCTGTGGTGATAGGGGTGGATGGTGGCTTTTGGACGAGAAAAGCACAGAAAACGCAAAATAAATAAGGAGAAAACTGCAAAGAGAAAGATTTTTAGAAAAAAGATTCCGATAAATTTGGCGGGACGAAAATAAATGGCTAACTTTGCACCCGCATTTGAGAGACAATGCTTGGCGATTCGGTAACGAACTCTGGAAGGATGGGTGAGTGGCTGAAACCAGCAGTTTGCTAAACTGCCGTACGAATTTCTCGTACCGGGGGTTCGAATCCCCCTCCTTCCGCCAGGATTCTCAAAGATGTCCGTTGGTCGATTCATCTAATGGTTAGGATACAAGATTCTCAATCTTGGCATAGGGGTTCGATTCCCCTATCGACTACTTGTTAAGTATACCCTAATGGGTAAAGTGTTTGTGGTATAACCTTAGGGTCGATTCATCTAATGGTTAGGATACAAGATTCTCAATCTTGGCATAGGGGTTCGATTCCCCTATCGACTACTTTATGGTTTAAGGGTTTTAAAATGAGGCTTTTCGTAGTGCCGTGATGGCGCTCGAAAAGTTTTTTTTGTTATGTAGTCCTGTTATCTTTTCTTTCCGCCGTCTTTTCTCCCTGTCATATTTTCTCCCTGTCATATTTTCTTCCTTTTATATTTGCGTATCTCGCAAACTTACTGTAACTTTGCACGTTGAAATACAGATATTAAGATACGATTATTACAATGAACATTTTATTCATAGGTTTTGTCGCGCTCCTTCTTGTCGCGCTCGCCGGATGGGCGATTGCCGAGTTGAAAGGCCGTATGGGCGACTATCAGAATGATGCCGAGGAGGCAGAGGAGTTGGCCGCGTTTGTCAAGGCTGGTGGCTACACCGAGAAGACCATCTACGACAGTCAGAAGAAAAACTCCATCAAGGGGTATCAGTCCGTAGGATAACTGCTTCCGTCGCGCCAGGGTGTGCGAAGGACTTGGTTGCTGCCGGCAAGAGGTAGTAGTATGATGGGGGGTGCCGTTTGCGCTCCTCCCGCGGATGGTTGCGCTATAGCCCCGAAGCTCAGTGGAGAAGGCAATGACCGTGCGCAACAAAGAAATGTTAAAACTCATGCCAAAATGAGGCTTCCTTTGTTGTCTTCCAATTATTTTCACTACCTTTGCACACACAAATCAACATTCGAATCGCTCGGTTTCAGTTCTGAAACCAGCATCATACATCGAAAAATTTCCCTACACATATAACATATATGTTGAGTAAAGAAGAATTATTGACCAAGGATATTTCCGAATTGGAAAATATCGCCCAGTCTCTTGGTGTCACCAATGAGTTTGATGACGACAAGGAGGGACTCATTTATGCCATCCTCGACCGCCAGGCGGATCGTGGTGCCGCCGAGCAGGCCGCGCCACTGAAGCGCAAGCGTGTGAGAATAGCCAAGAAAGATACAGACCGTGTCTATACTGTCAATGGCCGCGAGGGTGAGAATTTTGACGTAAAGAAAAACAAGATAAAGAACGAGGCTCCCTCCCTCTTCAAGGATTTGCCCGCTGGGCTGCCCGAGGAAGAAGAGGAGCCCGCAGCAGAGGAAGAACCGATTATGCTGAACGAACAGAATTGGGATAACATGACCCCTGAGGAAATTATGGCCTCTATCCCTAAGCATAGGGGACGCAAGTCAAAGGCCGAACGAGAAGCCATCGCGCGTGCAGAGGCTTACATCCAGGCTCGCGAGCAGCGCGCCGCCCAGCAGCCCAACGACGAAGCGGATCTCCAGCACGAGTCTGAGGAGCCTGCCCAAGAGGCCCGCCCAGTGGCAGTGGAAGTACCCGACTTCATCCAGGAGCAGGCGGCAGCACGCCAAAGCGAGATCGAGGCGGCAGCGGAAGAAGACCACGCGGCCACGGACCAGGATCACGATAATCTCTTGGCCCAGCTCCAGGCCAAGGTCAACGACCGCAAGGAGACTCCCAAGGAAGACCCAGGCATGACAGAAGACGGTGTCTGGGCAGGCGATCCTGGAGACGGCACGGATTTCATCGTTGTCGAGGACCTGCCGATAGAAGACCAGGGTGCGCTCCCCACATTCGATATCTTTGATCGTCCGACGACGCAGCCAGCGGCTGCTGCTCCAGCTTCCTTCAAGCCGGTGGCCGCCGCTCCCGCACAGGCAGGTGTGGAAAAGTTTGATTTTTCCGATTTGTTGAAGGCTAATGGCGTTCTTGAGGTGATGTCCGACGGCTATGGATTCCTTCGCTCTTCCGATTACAATTATCTTTCTTCCCCCGACGATGTCTATGTCTCCGTCCAGCAGGTCAAGCACTTTGGTCTCAAGACGGGCGACGTGGTGGAGTGTCATGTGCGCCCGCCCCACGATGGCGAGAAATACTTCCCGCTGACGAGCATCGACAAGATCAACGGGCGTGTGCCCTCTGAGGTGCGCGACCGCGTGCCTTTCGAGCACCTCACGCCGCTCTTCCCCGATGAGAAATACATGCTCTGTGGCAACCGCGCCACCACCAATCTGAGCACGCGTATCGTCGATCTCTTCGCCCCGATTGGCAAGGGTCAGCGCGCGCTGATCGTCGCCCAGCCCAAGACTGGTAAGACCATGCTCATGAAGGACGTGGCCAATGCCATTGCCGCCAACCATCCCGAAGCCTACCTGATGATGCTGCTCATCGACGAGCGCCCTGAGGAGGTCACGGACATGGCCCGCACCGTCAATGCCGAGGTCATCGCCTCCACCTTCGACGAGCCTGCCGAGCGCCATGTCAAGATCGCCGGCCTTGTCCTGGAGAAGGCCAAGCGCATGGTGGAGTGTGGCCACGACGTGGTGATCTTCCTCGACTCCATCACGAGGTTGGCGCGCGCCTACAATACCGTGGCTCCCGCCAGCGGCAAGGTGCTCACGGGTGGTGTCGATGCCAATGCCCTTCAGAAGCCGAAGCGCTTCTTCGGTGCTGCGCGCAACATCGAGGGCGGCGGTTCTCTGACCATCATCGCCACGGCCCTGATTGATACGGGTTCCAAGATGGACGAGGTGATCTTCGAGGAGTTCAAGGGAACGGGCAACATGGAGTTGCAGCTCGACCGCTCGTTGAGCAACAAGCGCATGTTCCCGGCCGTCAACCTCGTGGCCTCCAGCACGCGCCGCGACGACCTGCTGCAGGATGACACCACCGTGAACCGCATGCGCATCCTCCGTCAGTATATCGGCGATATGACGTCGATCGAGGCGATGAACACCATCCATGACCGCATGATCAAGACGCGCGACAACGAGGAGTTTCTGATGTCCATGAATGAATAGTGGTGCAGGAGCGTGTCTGTCATAATCAAGACTTAGAAAACTGGTAATAGATACTTTTTTAAGGTTTAAAGAATTTAGAACGATGAACATCAACGATTTCAATTTCGCAGGACACAAAGCTATTGTCCGCGTTGACTTCAATGTGCCATTGGACGAGAATGGCCATGTTACAGATGACACCCGCATTCGTGGCGCGTTGCCTACGCTGAAGAAGATTCTCGCCGATGGTGGCGCGTTGATTATGATGAGCCACATGGGCAAACCGAAGGGCAAGGTCAATGCCAAGCTCTCCCTGAGTCAGATTGTCAAGAACGTCAGCGACGCCCTCGGCGTGGACGTGAAATTTGCCAAGGATGCCGGCAAGGCCGACGCCGAGGTGGCTGCCCTCCAGGGTGGCGAGGCGCTGCTGCTGGAGAACCTCCGTTTCTATGCCGAGGAGGAGGGTAAGCCCGTTGGTGTCGAGAAGGGCACCCCGGAGTATGACCAGGCCAAGGCCGAGATGAAGGATCGTCAGAAGGAGTTTGCCAAGAAGCTTGCCTCCTACGCCGATGTCTATGTCAACGATGCCTTTGGCACCGCCCATCGCAAGCACGCCTCTACGGCTGTGATTGCTGACTACTTCGACAAGGACCACAAGATGCTCGGTCTCCTGATGGAGAAGGAGGTGACGGCCATCAACAACGTGATGAAGAACGCGCAGCATCCTTTCACCGCCATCATCGGTGGTTCTAAGGTGAGCTCCAAGCTCGGCGTTATCAAGAATCTGCTCGACAAGGTGGACAATCTCATCATCGGTGGCGGTATGGGCTATACGTTCATCAAGGCTCTTGGTGGCAAGATCGGTATGTCGCTCCATGAGGACGACCTCATTCCCGAGGCACTCAATGTGATTCAGACTGCCAAGGAGAAGGGCGTCAATCTGAGCCTCTCTGTGGCTACTGTCTGCGCTCAGGAGTTCTCCAACGATGCTCCCCGCAAGATCTTCCCGATCAATGATATTCCCGACGATTGGGAGGGAATGGATGCTGCTCCGGCCAGCCTCGAAAACTGGGAGAAGATCATCCTCGCTTCCAAGACCATCTTGTGGAACGGTCCGGTCGGTGTCTTCGAGCTTGAGAACTTCTCTCATGGCACGGGTGAGATTGCCAAGTGCGTAGCCCAGGCCACGCAGGAGAATGGCGCCTTCTCGCTCGTTGGTGGTGGCGATTCCGTCGCAGCCGTCAATAAGTTCGGCCTTGCCGACAAGGTGTCTTATGTCTCTACCGGTGGTGGCGCCATGTTGGAGGCCATCGAGGGCAAGGTGCTTCCCGGCGTGGTAGCTATCGAGAAATAATAGCTATCGATCATTATTAGCAAATCGAATCCTATAGTAGCAAAGGGTGGTTCCATTTTGGATCCGCCCTTTTGCGACTTCTGGTAATTCCACTTTCTGTAATTGATCTGATCCAATTGTTTACCAAGCTGGTAAACAATATATAAAACAAAGAAGCATCCCTTTTGAGGATGCTTCTTGCGGTGCGTACGAGATTCGAACTCGTGACCTCCTGCGTGACAGGCAGGCATTCTAACCAACTGAACTAACGCACCATTGGTTGCAATATGAAAGCGGTGTGTACGAGATTCGAACTCGTGACCTCCTGCGTGACAGGCAGGCATTCTAACCAACTGAACTAACACACCATGCGTTGTTGCGCTGGGCGCTTTTCTCATTTGCGGGTGCAAAGGTACTATTAATATTTCACGTGACCAAATTTTTGCAGGACTTTTTTCTGATAATTTTGAAAATACGCAGTTTTTCGCCGTTTACGCCCTTCGTTCGCCCCGATTGATGAGGTGGCGGGTTGGTTCTTTTCTCCCCGATCGATGAGGTGGTGGGGTAGCTCTTTCCTCTCGATCGATGAGGCAGCGGGTTGATTCTTTCCTCTCCGAACGATGAGGCGGCTGGTTGGTTCGCGCCTATCATTATTGATAATGATTTTGAAAGCACGGTGACCAGTATCTCCCCGATTTTGCCTACCTTTGCAGTCCCATTTACATTTATATATAATATATTATCAGCGATATGCAAAAATCGATCTTTGGTTCTCTCGCTCTGCTTGCCCTGGGACTTCCCCTCGGAGCAGCTGCGGAGAACGACCAAGAGCCGCGCAGTATCCCTACCGATACGGCGAAGGTCTATGATATTGACGAGATAGTCGTCATCGAGCAACCGAAGGAGGCCTACCGCCTGCGTCGCCAGCCGTTGAGCAGCACGCAGTTCTCTGCCTCCCAGCTTGCCAATATCAATATGCAGAGTCTCGGCCAGCTTTCTTCCTACGTCCCCTCGTTCTCCATGCCCGAGTATGGCAGCCGCATCACCTCGGCAATGTACGTCCGTGGCATCGGGTCGCGCATCAATTCTCCCGCCGTGGGCATCTATGTCGATGGCATGCCGATTCTGAGCAAGAGCGCGTTCAACTTCCATACCTACGACGTGGAACGCGTGGATGTCCTTCACGGCCCGCAGAGTACGCTCTATGGTATGAACACCGAGGGCGGCCTGATCCGACTTTTCACCCGCAATCCCTTCTACTATCAGGGCACGGACCTCCGCCTCTCCCTCGCCACCAAGTTTGGTCGCAAGGTCGAAGTGAGCCACTACGCGCGCGTCAACGACCGTTTCGCCTACTCCCTTTCAGGATTCTACAATGGTACCAACGGTTTTTTCACCAACCAGTATAATGGTGAGCGCGCCGACCAGATGAATGAGTTTGGCGGCCGGGTGCGCCTCTCGTGGCGTCCCACTACCCGCTGGTCGCTCGACTTCATCACCGACTATCAGCATGTCAACCAGCACGGTTTCCCCTATGGCGAACTGGTGACGGCCGACATGATCGCTTCCGCCCCGATCACCTCTCCCTACTACGGATTGCAAAAGGGCACGCAGGACCCCAACACCAATCGCCCGGGCTACTACCAGCGCAACTATCTCAACACGGGCGTGATGGCGGCCTACAAGGGCGAGGGTTTCGAGGCGACCAGCACGACGACCTACCAGCTGCTCAACGACCGCATGCTGATGGATGTCGACTACCAGCCGAAGGACTATATGAGCCTGACGCAAAAGCAGTTGCAGAACACGCTCTCGCAGGAGTTCTCTGTCAAGAGTCGTAGCACGGGCATTTGGCACTGGGCTTTCGGCGCCTTTGGATCCTACCAGTGGCTCCGCACCGAAGCCCCCGTCCACTTTGGCGAGGCCATGAACAAGACCTTGTCTGCCACCACTACTCAGGCGGCCTATTCGGCCATCTCTTCCGCCATGCAGAAGAAGATGTATGACGTGCTGATAGCGAAGGGGACACCCGCCGAGGTGGCAGGACCGCTCGCCCAGGGTATGGCCGCGACAGCCATCACGGCTGCAGGTGGCGTCAACATCAACCTTCACATGACGGACGTGCCCGGCAACTATCACACGCCGACCTACAACCTCGGTGTCTATCATGAGAGCAACATCGAGATCACTCCCCGACTGACGGCCACCCTCGGCCTCCGCTACGACTACAGCAACGTGGCCATCGACTACGAGGCCAGTGCTGCGGTCAATGTCGCCGCCAGCGTCATGGGCCAGCAGGTGGCTTCTACGGTGAGTTCGGCGCTCGCCGACCACCAGCGCAACCATTTTGACGAGTTTCTGCCGAAGGTCGGACTGACCTACAACCTTGGCAAGGCAGGCAACGTCTATGCGCTCTTTGCCAAGGGCTATCGTGCCGGAGGCTACAATATCCAGATGTTCTCTGACATCCTTCAGAGTGAGCTCCAGGCCGCCTCGCGCAATTTCCGCCAGCCAGGCGACATCCGCATCGACCATGACGCAGCGGCCTACGACCGTATCGCCAAGTCCATCACCTATAAGCCCGAGACCTCCTGGAACTATGAGCTTGGCGCCCATCTCAACCTGCTCGACTCGCGCCTGCAGCTCGACCTCTCCGCGTTCTATATGCAGATACGCGACCAGCAGGTCTCCGTCATGGCGCGCACTTATGGTTTCGGCCGCATGATGACCAATGCTGCCAAGAGCCACTCCTGTGGCCTGGAGGCGCGCCTGCGCGGCATTACGACCGATGAGCGCCTCTCGTGGTCTTTGGCCTATGGATTCACCTCGGCCTGCTTCGACGACTACACCGACTCGGTGCGCACCGCCACCGGTTATGCTCCCGTCAGCTACAAGGACAACCACGTGCCCTTCGTGCCGCAGCATACGCTCGCTGCCACTACCGACTACAAGATCCTGGTCGATCCCGCGGCGCTCCTCGATCCGACCCATCGCCTCCACCTTCGCGATGTCACCGTCGGACTCAACCTTGCGGCCCAGGGACAGACCTATTGGGACGAGGCCAACACCATCAGCCAAAACTTCTATGCCACCCTGGGCGCCCACGCCGAGGGCAATTTCGGCCCGCTGAAGTTGAACCTCTGGGTGCGCAACCTCACCGATACCAAGTACAACACCTTCGTGGTGCAGAGTGGCGCGACGGGCCAGACGCTCTCCTTCGCCCAGCTTGGCAATCCCTTCCAGCTCGGCATCGACCTGAAATACCGTTTCTAAAAGGTTATCTGCTGCAAGGTAAATAACCCAATACAACGCTTCGCAAGTGACCTCAAAAAAAAGGCGCAGGGGCTATCCACGGAGAATTCCCCCTGCGCCGGATTTGTATGCTCGGCATGAGCATTGTCTAACGGGTGGAAGTCCCGAGTAAGCCCTA
>ENA-UOJC01003268-UOJC01003268.1-human-gut-metagenome-genome-assembly--contig:-C104-NODE-3268-length-15605-cov-5.034277_pt1 | contig 15605 bp, 13 predicted proteins | sample MGYA00242339_ERZ723886 | MGnify/ENA metagenome assembly ERZ723886 | reverse complement strand
AAGAGCCAGATGCTTCAGATCCATGAAAAACCCCGCGCGCGTCAGATGACCCTGCTTTCCCGGAGAAGGGAAAAGCCAGCGTGAATGCCGCCCGCCGCGCAGAATTTTTTCCCGGACGGGAACCCAGTCGCGCATGGCGTCTTTGGCGGCATCGGTCAATGGTACCATGCGGTCTTTGGATCCCTTGCCGCGAACCGTCAGGTAATATTCCTTCGTCGCGGTCACCGAAAACGGCAGGGAAACCAGCTCGGACACCCGGACGCCGGAAGCGTACAGGATCTCCAGAAGGGCCCTCATCCGCGCGGCCTGAACGGGGCGGAGTTTGCCGAGGGCGTCGAACAGGCGCAGGATTTCGTCTTCGGACAGATATTTCGGCAGAGGACGGCCGAGCCGCGGGCTGTCCAGGCAGTCCGTGGGATTGTCTTTCCGGCGGTTTTCCGTGTACAGATATTTATAGAATTCGCGCAGGGATGACAGCCGACGCGCCTGTGTTCGCGGCGAAAAACCAAGAGCGGTCAGATGAGCCAGATAAGCCCTCAAATCGTTGATTTCAGCATTTTCAAAGGTTTTCCGCCGCTCTGTCAGGAAAAGGGCACAGTCGTTCAGGTCGCGGGTGTAAGCCTGCATCGTGTTCGGGGATGCGCCGCGTTCGGCGGCCATCATTTCAATAAAAGCCCGGATGATTTCGCTCATCTCTTACTCCGGCGCCAGAATATCAGGAGAAAGAGCCTCCAAGGCCAGAAGCCGCCCCTGATCCCCGAGACCCATATCGCTCAGCCGGCGGGCGGCATTCAGGATGCCGACGTATCCCTTCTGGAGTTCTTTCAAAATGTCCAGGATCTGTTCTCCGGCTGAAACAAGCACCTTTTTTCCGTCCTTTCCCTTTTCATGCAGAGATTTCAGGAAGGTCGTCTCCGGGCCGTTTTCGGCGAACGAGGTGTATACCCATGTCTCATCCGGGGCGAACAGGCCGAGCGTTTCCAGAAGAAGCATGATGCGATCCGTTTTGCGTACCAGCTTTTCGGCGGAGGCACTTTGCTTTTCATTTTCGGCGTCAGGAAAGCCTTTTTCCTCAAAAGCCATCATTTTTTCAATTTCGGGAATGTGAGGGCGTACAGAGTCCGGGCGGCTTAAATCCTCGACATGCCAGGCTTCGGCCTGTGTCCGGGATTCCGGGGATTTTTCCCGGGCGGCTTCCATCCACCGCTGCAGGTTTTCCGTTTGTCCGTTCAGGGCAAGGGCCTGCACAATATCCGTCGAAACCGACGCCGTGTCGCTGTCCGGTTCCAAAGACGCCAGAAGCTCCCGAAAAGCACGGGCCGCGGCGATGAAATTTCCGTCCTGCCGAGCCGACGCCAGCGCTTTTCGGATGTTCTCGCCCCGGGCGTCGCCCGTAAAGGCCGCCGTAGCGTTGCGGTACATCAGAGCCCGGTACAGCGGGCCCTCCGCAGGGGGAGCTTCGGGCAGAACGGCCTGTTCATACAAAACTTCGAGCCGCCGGGGAGCAAGCAGGCCGTGGCGCACCAGTTTTTCGGCCGCTTCAATGCGGGCGACCCAGGGGACGTTACTGCTTTCGGCAAACGCGGCCAGCCGCCAGATTTCATCCGTGCGGAGCTGTTCGTCCGACGGAGCGGTGCCAAACAGACGCATCAGGAAAAAAGAAGAAGGTGTCAGCTCTGCCGGTTTTTCCGTCAGGGGACGATTGGAAAGCAGTGCTTCGGCGGCATCGTGCAGGAAAGGATCCGCGTTCCCCTGTTCGGCCAACAGGTCGAGTCCGAGCTGTGTCTTGTTCTCGTCTTTGTCCAGTGCGGCGCAGAGAACGGCCAGTTTCTGAAAATAAAGGCTTTCGCGACCGAAAACCGTCTGGCGGCAGGCAGAGGCATTGTCGGACAGCAACAGGGATGCGTCGGCGAAGAGTTCCGCCTGTTCATCCGTCAGGCGCGCGTCGGGTATTTTCCGGGTCAGCTCACGCAGGGATTCAAAATCGCCGCGCCGGAACAGATCGGACAGCCGGAGTGTCAGAAATTCGCCTTCCGCAGTTCCGCGGGGCGGTTCCGCCGCCGTCAGAAGCAACATCCGCCGGAGTTCCTCGGCGGCCGGCGGAAAAAACGCTGTCTGTGTCTCTGTGATTTTCTGCCGGACGTCGGCGAGGGATGAATTTTCCCACATACTTCCGTCCAGAGGAGCGCCGTCTTCCGGAACGCGCAGGCCGTAAGCGTCGGTTTTCAGCTTTTCCAGGGGCGCGATGCGGACGCTTGGGACGGTGTAAACGCCGGCGTCTTCGCCGGTCGCGGCCGGAAGAGGCTTGCCCTGTGCCGGAAAAGCGCAGAGCAGGCATAGAATCAGGAGCAGCGTACTATTTCTGCAGCCTGTCATAAGAGATTTCTTTTTCAACGGGTGTCGTCGGAACATTGATGTCCCGGACGGCGATGAAAATACCGAACCCCAGGAGAATCAGCAGAACCGGATAAACATACCAGCGGGAAGAGCGACGCATGAAAACACCTTTCATCAATAAGCCATAGAATCTGTTTTATTTGTCGTACAGTCAAGTTAAAATAAAGTTAGAAAAAAACGTTTTTTGAGGCTATGCTGAAAAAAAATCCAAGGGCATTGAGATATGATCCCCAGAAATGAAAAACTCCCTTCCTGTCCCTATCCGCTGAAGAAAACGCTTCTTCTGATCGGAATGATGGGGTGCGGCAAAAGCAGCCTCGGCAGCCGTCTGGCAAAGCTTTATGGTCTGCCGTTCGTTGACGCCGACGATGAAGTCGAGCGCGCCGCAGGATGTTCTGTGTCGGATCTGTTTGAACGGTATGGCGAAGGGGAATTCCGCCGTGGTGAAGAACGTGTCATGGAACGTCTTCTGAACGGAGAGATATGCGTTCTTGCGGCAGGGGGCGGCTCCTTTCTGTCGGAAAAAACGCGGCGTCTGGCTCGGGAAAAGGCGGTCAGTGTTTTCCTGGACGCGGATATCTCGACCCTGATCCGCCACACGGCCGGCCGGACGCACCGGCCGCTGCTGAACTGCGGCGAACCCGCGCGTGTGCTGTCCACCCTCCTGGAAAAGCGCCGCCCTGTGTACACTTTGGCGGATATCCGGGTGTCGTATAAAGAGGAAACCATGAACCAGCTGGTGCAGCTTTTAATCCGCCGGCTGAACGCATATGCAGGGAAAGAAGCGGAATGAAAGGCATGTCGGCAGTGCAGATTGAGCTGGGCGAGCGTTCCTATCCGCTGTTGATCGGAAAAGGGCTTCTGGATCACGCGGGAGATCTGTTGCGTCCGTATGTCCGGGGGAGCCGAGCCTTTATCATAACGGATCGCAACGTTGAAACGCTTTACCTGACAAAACTGACGGATCGTCTGTCCGCCGCCGGATTTTCCGTCCGATCCTTCGTTGTCCCGGCTTCCGAGACGTCGAAATCGTTTGCCGCAGCCGAAGGGCTTCTTGAAGCCATTCTGGAAGCGGGGTGTGACCGGCATTCGTTTCTGGTCGCTCTGGGCGGAGGGGTCGTCGGCGATCTGACGGGCTTCTGCGCTTCTGTCCTGTTGCGGGGCATTGATTTTGTACAGGTGCCGACAACGTTGCTGTCGCAGGTTGACAGCTCTGTCGGCGGGAAAACGGCGGTGAACGCGCGGGCGGGAAAAAATCTCATCGGGTCGTTTCATCAGCCCCGAGCCGTCCTGATTGATACGGAAACGCTTTATACGCTGGACAGTCGGCAGATGCGTGCCGGATACGCCGAGGTCGCAAAATACGGCCTGATTTCGGACGCGTCCTTCTGGAAATGGCTGGAGGAAAACGGCCGGGATGTTCTGGCGCTGGATGATGAGGCCTGCCGGTTTGCGATTGAACGGAGTTGCCGTATCAAGGCGGACGTCGTCGCGGCGGACGAAAAAGAGGAAACGGGACGCCGCGCCCTGCTGAATCTGGGGCACACGTTCGGGCATGCATTTGAAGCCGAAAGCGGGATGGACGGTACGATTCTGCATGGCGAAGGCGTCGCGGCCGGGTGCATCGCGGCGGCGGATCTTTCCGTGCGGCTGAGGCTCTGCGGCGCGGAAACCACAGAGCGCATCCGTGCCCATTTCCAGGATACGAGCCTGCCGGTTTCGGTTCCGGCCTATCCTGTGCCGGCTCTGCTTGCCCATATGGACAAGGATAAAAAAACGCTGGACGGCCGCCTGAATTTCGTTCTGCTGAAATCGATCGGCGCGGCTGTTCTGATCCGGGACGTTGACCGCCGCCTTGTTTCGGAAACGCTTCAGAAGATGATGGAGGAGTGAAATGCCGCTGTCGCCGCCGGAGGACGGACGCGAAGAAGTTTATTTTCGCCGCATGGTTTATGCCGGATACCGCCGGGAAGGTGTTCTGTGGGATATCGAAGGCCGGCTGCGGGATACGCGCACGGCGGATTTTCCCTGTATCGACCGCGGCGGGTTCATCCGGGCCGGGGAGCCTTTTCATGAAATGGCTCTGCGTCTGACAGTTGACGATGATCTGGTCATTCACGGAGTGGAGGCTGTCGTTGAAAACGCGCCCTTCCGCATTTGCCCCTGCACCGAACAGATTTTCAGGAAAGTCGTCGGGCTGAAAATCGAACCCGGCTTTTTCAGGGAAGCCCGGCAAAGGATTCCGGTCAGACTGGGATGCACACATCTGTTCGACCTGCTTCTGGGAACGGCTTCCGCCGCGTTCCAGACTGTCGGGCAGGTGCGCTATTTCAAGTACTGCCGCGGGACGAAGCCGGACATGATTGACACGTGTTTCGCATGGGACAGCGCCGGAGAAGTCGTCCGGCGCGAATGGCCGGCCTATTATACGGGACCGGACGGTAACGACGGGGACGGATAAAGCCGATGGGACGTCCTAAATCTTCCGTTCGTTTTGAAAGCCGCCCTTCCGAACCGCCGGCGCGTCTGTGTGACATGCCCGGATGCACAAACGCGGGCGAATACCGTGCGCCTAAAGACAGAACGCTGTCGGATTATTACTGGTTCTGCCTGGAACACGTCCGGGAATACAATGCCCGATGGAATTATTACGAAGGGATGACGGCCGAAGAAATCGAACGCCATGTCCGCCATGACGTTGTGTGGCAGCGTCCGACGTGGAAGCTGGGCGAGCTTCATTCACAGATGCGCCATTATGTGGATCCTCTGGGGATTCTGAAAGATGCTTTTCCCGAAGAGGGGAGCGACGGACGGGACAGTCCGCCGCCGACTCCGGTTGAACCCGCTCTGGCGGCGGCGGCGCGGATTCTGGAGGTAACATTTCCTCTGGAACTGAAGCAGGTGCGCCTGAATTACAAGCGATTGGCCAAAAGCTATCACCCGGATTCAAACGGCGGAAACAAGACGTCCGAGGAAAAATTCAAGGACATCACCGAGGCGTATCGCCTGATCATGAGTGTTTTAAAATAAAAATCCTGTCGGGTCGGAGTCGCGGCCACGCAAAGAGGGCGGCTTTCGTTCGGAAAAAAGTTCGGCGGCAAGCGCCCGGTTCCCGGAAAAGGGAAAATCCGGCGGCGGAAAAGGGTCTCTGCACAGAATGGCGTTTTTCCGCATGGCATGTCGGTTTGGGGGCGCCGATGTGAATCGGACAGATCAGGCGCGTGTCCTCGGCTGTTTTTCCGGCTTTGGAAGCATGATCTGCCGGGCTCATGCATATCCCCGGGTTTCTTTCAGGCTTCAGAACAAAAAAAGCGGCGCTTCCATGACGGAGCGCCGTTTTTTATTCGTCCGACTTAAAACTTAAGCCTTCGGAGCTTTCTTGTCTGCCGCGCCGGCAATGCGCTTTTTCAGGCGCTTCGCTTCGCAGGACAGCTTGCTGTTCGGAGTCGTCAGCAGGAAAGCATCCAGACCGCCGTTGTGTTCAATGGTGCGCAGGCCGCGCGTCGAAACGCGCATGGTGACCGTAGTACCCAGTGTTTCGCTCAACAGGGAAACCGACTGCAGGTTCGGCATGAAGCGGCGGCGGCTTTTGTTGTTCGCGTGACTGACGTTGTTGCCAGTTAACACGCCTTTTCCGGTGACGATGCAACGTCTTGCCATGATACATAATCCTTTATAAATCTAGAAAAACGGATGCTTTCTTTTATCCGCAAAGGGGTCGGGCGTCAAGTTAAATCTGGGGAAGGGCAAATATTTTTATTGTTTTTTGACGCGGATGGTTTATTGTAGCCGACATCAAGCGCCCGTAGCTCAGCTGGATAGAGTATCGGCCTCCGAAGCCGAGGGTCGTGGGTTCGAATCCCGCCGGGCGCGCCAAAAAACGCGGAACCGAAAGGTGCCCGTGTTTTTTTATGGCAGATCCTCCAGAAACATGACCGCTTCCGCGGCTGTATAATCGTCCGTGACGGGCGGCCGGGAAAGTTTTTGGTTTTCGGGATCAATAACGCATACGACGGGGCAATTGCGCAGGAACCACATCTGTGCCGAATCCGGCGATGTATCGCTCATCAGGCGGCCGGCATTCACGGGATGATACGTGAAGCGGCCTTTCAGGGAGCCGTTTTTCATTTCGTCGCTCAGCCGTTCTTTCAGGGCAACGCTTTTCGGGGCGCATTCCAGCCATACCCCGGCGACGGCTCTTTTCCCGGCCGGCCGGAAAAGGGAATCGAATCCGGTGAGGCGTGACAGAGCGCGGTAGGTTTCATCGGGGATGAAGACGTCTTCGGCGGCCACGGGGAAAAATGCGGCCACACTCAGAAACGCCGGCAGGATGAAAAGGGCGGGTTTCATGTTCTCCGCTCCATTCGGACAAAAGCCTCAAGAGCGGTCAAAATTTCATGGCGTTCCCCTTCGGCCGTCCGTTTCCCGCCGTCGGCATAGTCGCCGATCGAATCGGCGGTATCCTTTCCGTAAAGAACAACATTATTCAGAATGGAAGCTGTTCGGATGCCGCGCAGCCGTCCGATGGTGAACAGAGCGGCGGTTTCCATGTCGGCGCCGAGGACGCCACGAGCCGACCAGTATTCCTTCTGCGCGTCGTTGTCGTCGATATAAAAGCTTTCGTGGCTGTGTGCCAGGCCGACGTGATGCGGGAATCCGTTTTCGCGTGCGCTTTCAAGGCAAGCGAGCAACAGCTCTGTATCCGGAACGGCCGGATAGCGCAGATCGACATACGCCCGCGACGCGCCGTCATCCCGAACCGCGCCGCTGACCAGAATCAGATCGCCCAGGCCGATGCCTTTCTGCATGGCGCCGCATGAACCGATGCGTATCATTGCCTCAACCCCTGTCCGGCGCAGTTCCTCCAGAGCAATCCCGGCCGAACAGCCCCCGATACCCGTTGATACGGCCAGAACCGGGACACCCCTGTACGTACCGTACAGACTCCGGTATTCACGGTTGAAGGCCAGTTCCCGGACATTGTCCAGAAACGGAGCGATACGATCCAGACGCGCCGGGTCACCGGGCATGACGGCGTATTTGACTCCCAGAGAATCGTCAAGCTGGAGATGGGGCTGAATCATGATAACGTCCTGCTTTCTTGTCTGACTGAATGAAGAGTATCAATTTCCGCCCCGGGTCGCAAACAAAATAAGGACGGCGTTCCGGGGGAAAACGTACGGGGGAGCAGGCATCTTTCCGGCCGTCCGGCCTCTTACGGTTTTGGGACGGGGCAAAAAATGGGAGTGCTCCCGCGGCCTTTGAAATGCAAAACCATGCCTTTGCCGTTCCTTCCGTTCATGGGCGCAGATATCCGGCCGCCGGAACGCCTTTATTGCGGAGCCGGATGACAAGGAGGAGAGGGCGGGGCGCCCGGTAAAAACGTTTGACTTGGGTCGCGCGGCGTCTCATTATGCCGCACATGAGGTGTCAACAGCGTACGGAAACAAAGAAATGCCCCGGAAAAAGCCCCCTGTCAAAGTCGCTTTCGTCTCTTTGGGATGTTCCAAAAACCAGATTGATTCCGAAATGATGCTTTCCCATTTGTACGAATCGGGATTTGAAATTGTCGGTGATCCTTCCGAGGCGGATGCGGTCATTGTTAATACATGCGGCTTTATTTCGGACGCAAAGCGGGAATCCATCGATACAATTCATGAAATGGGGGCACTGAAAAAAACGGGACGGCTGAAAAAGCTGGTCGTGACCGGCTGTTTCGCCGAGCGTTACCGGGAAAAAATCCTTGAGGACATGCCTGAAACGGACGCGCTTCTGGGCGTCGGGAGTATTCACGCCATTGCGGACATCCTTAAAAAGGCGTTTGACGGGGAAAAGTGCGCCGTGTTTGACAGCGCGGACGCCTGCTGTTTGGACGGGGAAAGGATTCTGACAACAGCTCCGCATACCGCTTATCTGCGGATTGCCGAAGGCTGTAACAACCGTTGCACCTACTGCGTCATTCCTTCCATCCGTGGCCGGTATCGTTCCCGGACGATGGAACGTATTGTTGAAGAAGCAAAAATGTTGGAAAAGGAAGGCGTTCGCGAGCTGAACCTGATTGCACAGGACACATCGCTTTACGGTGCTGATCTGTACGGGAAGCTGATGTTGCCCGCACTTTTGCGCCGACTGGCAGAGGAAACGTCGATTCCCTGGTTCCGTCTGTTTTATTGTTATCCGGACAAGATCACGGACGAACTGATTGCCGAAATCCGGGATAATCCGCGCGTCCTGCATTATATTGACATGCCGATACAGCATATCAACGACGCTGTTCTGAAACGGATGAACCGTCACGGGAACCGGGCTTTGATTGAGGGTCTGATTGAAAAACTGCGCCGTGAAATCCCGGATATCGTGATCCGGACAACGGCGATTGTCGGCTTTCCGGGCGAAACGGACGAGGAATTCGGCGAACTGCTTGATTTTGTTGAAACCGTTCGTTTCGGTCGTTTCGGCGCGTTTGCCTATTCGCGTGAAGAAGGAACCCCGGCGGGGGATATGCCGGATCAGGTTGATGAAGACGACAAGCTTGACCGGTATGAGGCGTTGATGACGGCTCAGGCGGAAATCAGTGCGGCGGAACTGAGGGCGTGTGTCGGCCGCGTGCGGACGGTTTTGTGCGACGGCTTTGACGAAGAAAGCGGTCTGTATGTCGGCCGCGACTACGCCAATGCACCGGAGATTGACGGGAACGTGTATTTTTCCGCTCCTCGTGCCGTCAATGCCGGAGAATTTGTGCGCGTCGTCCTGACGGATGCCGATGAATACGACCTGTACGGCGAGCTTTCCGAGGAAGGCGGCGAGCCTTCGGGAAAGAAAAAGTAATATTATAACTTTATCTGCGGATTGCGGCTTTTTCCTGTTTCTTTTTCGGTCGGTTCTCCGGTCGGGAGGGAGGGGGGATGAGACCCGATTCGGCTTTTTCTGTTTTTCCTCCCCTTTTGAAAAGAGGCCGGGGGCCGACGTGGGCACCGGCTTTTTTTTATGCCCGAGGAAAAGGCCGGTGGCGGAAAAAACGAATCGGACGCCGACGTTTTTTTATCGGAAAAGCTCTTTCCGGAGCCTGTTTTTTTGTGTCACTATATAATGGCAATTTTCAGGAAGGATGAAGTGTATGAAATGTCCGAAATGCCACTCTGAAATCCTTGTCCGGTACGGCAGAGCCTGCGGCCGTCAGCGGTACCGGTGCAAGGCGTGCGGGTTTCAGTTCACGTCGGAAAACGTCCGCGCCCGTTCCATTGAGGAAAAGCTGTTCGCCTTGACATTATTCACTTCCGGCCTGTACATGCACGCCGATGCCAGAATTCTGGGCGTCAGTGTGCAGACTGTTTCACGGTGGAAAAAGCTCTACCCCGTTCATTCGGACAAGGTGGTCAAAGCTATCCGCGTACGGCGCGTTTCCTCCTCCGGAAAGGTCTCGGTCATCAGGAACAACAGGATGCTTCCCGATGAGGCGGACGATTTTAAATACGGCGATGTCTATTCGCTTGAAACCCGCCTGCCGTCCGGGATTCGCGTTGACCTTGTCGTGAAGCGAACCGCGAAAAAACATTAGAAAGTGACAGATATTTTTTTTCGCTTGTCTTAAAAGCAGGCCTCTTCTATGAAACTCCTGAAGTCGTTATTCAGGAATTTGCAATGAAAGTCATACATTTAAGCAAACGGAAAATCTTTTTCCAGTTCTGTCTCGTCATCGCCTGCATCGCTTTCGGATGGTTTCTGAAAGCGCGCCTGATCCCCGTATCCGAAGGCGCGGCCGGACGCGAGATCCCCTATGTCGTCACCGTCGAAGCCGCACTGGAAGATGTCGCGCCGCAGAAGAAATACATCGCAACCGTCGAGGCCATCAACAGCGTCGATATCAAATCGCAGGTCACGGGCTATCTGGACAAGGTGCTGTTTACTGAAGGCGGCTTCGTTAAAAAGGACCAAACCCTTTTCGTCATTGAGCAGGATAAATACGTCGAGGATGTCAACGCGGCCGAAGCCGAAGTCGCAAAGGCGCGGGCGAACCTGAAACAGATTGCCGCCGACCACGGCCGCAACAAGACATTGTTCCGCCAGAAAGTCATTACAAAATCAAATATCGAGCTGTCGGAAAGCGCTCTGGCTCAGGCTCAGGCCGCTGTCCGGCAGGCGGAGGCGAACGCGGCTCTGGCTCGCATCAATCTGGGACATACCGAAATCAAGGCGCCCTTCGACGGTTACATCGGCAAGGCATTGATGACAAAGGGAAATTACGTTGACGCTTCGGGGCATACTCTGGCGCGCGTCGTTCAGGTTTCTCCGATCCGCGTCTCGTTTTCCGTCACGGATAAGGATCGTCTGCTGGCCATGCGGCGGACGGGCACCGACGCGGCGCGGACGGACAACATCAAAATTGTACTGGCCGACGGCGAAATCGTTCCCGCAGAAGTGTCTTCCATGTTTTTTGAAAGCGAAGTCAACAGTCTGACGGCGACGGTGACAGCCTATGTCGACGTCATGAACGCCTCAAAGCTGATGCTTCCGGGCAATCATGTCGACATTATTGTCGGCACCGAAGATGAACGCCGAGCCGTAACACTGCCGCAGTCCGCCTTTATTCAGGATCGGTTCGGTACGTTTGTTTTTGCTTTGGATGAAGACGGGAAGGCGCAGAAAACCTACCTGAAGCTTGGCGCGTTGATTGACGGCCGCCAGATTGTTGAAAACGGCCTGGAAGCCGGGCAGCGCGTTGTCGTTGAAGGTATGCAGAAAGTTGAAAACGGCAGCCCTGTCCGGCAAAGCCTGGCTGTCAAATAAGAGGAACGGAATGTTTTCAGAATTTTTCCTGGAGCGTCCGCGCTTCGCCATTGTTCTTTCCATTGTGATGTGCATCGCGGGCGCCGTCGCCCTGACGGCCCTTCCGATTGCTCTGTATCCGGAAATCACGCCGCCGGTCGTGACCGTTTCGGCCATGTATCCCGGTGCGAACGCCGATGTCGTCGCCAAAACGGTCGCGATCCCCATTGAAAAGGAAGTCAACGGCGTTGAAGACATGCTGTACATGGAATCGTCATCCGAGGATTCAAGCTATACTCTGACGGTGACGTTCAAGACGGGCGTCGACCCGGACATCGCCCAGGTCAAGGTGCAGAACCGCGTCCAGATCGCCTCGGCCTCTCTGCCTCAGGAAGTCACACGTCAGGGCGTTACGGTGTCGCGCGAATCAACGAACATGCTGGGCGTCATTTCGTTCACATCGCCGAAAGGAACGATTTCAAAGCTGGAGCTGGCCGATTACATCAAAGACAACGTGAAGGAAGCTCTGGCCCGTCTGAACGGTATCGGCGGCATCAGCATTTACGCTTCAAGCTCCAGTATGCGCGTCTGGCTGAATGCTGACCGGATGGCGTCGCTGAACATTCCCGTTGCCGAAGTGACGGCGGCGATTGCCAGCCAGAATTATCAGCCGACTCTCGGCAAGCTGGGGGCTGCGCCGAATGAACAGTCCCGGATTGTGTATGCCCTTAAAACACAGGGGCGCATCAATGAAGTCGAAGATTTCCGGGAAATCGTCATCCGGACGGCAGATCACGGCGGGCTGGTTAAGCTGAAGGATATCGCACAGGTCGAATACGGCGAGGAAAGCTACGGCATTACAGGGTACGACAACAACGTTCCGGCCGTTACTCTGATGATCAAGCTTTCATCCGGGGCAAACGCTCTGGAAACGATGGAGCGCGTTAAAAATGAACTCCGCCGTCTGGAAGCGTATTTCCCCGAAGATCTGTCCTACAAGTTCAATTACGATTCGACGGATTACATCCATGCATCGGTCGAGGAAGTCGTGATGACGCTGGCAATGACGTTCTTCCTGGTGATTCTGGTCTGTTATCTTTTTCTGCAGGATGTGCGGACGACTTTGGTGCCGACGCTGACGATTCCGGTCTCGCTGTTGTCCACGTTCGCCGTGATGCTGGCTTTGGGATACAGTATTAACATGTTCACGCTGTTCGGGCTGGTGCTGGCGATCGGCGTGGTCGTTGACGATGCGATTGTCGTTGTCGAACGTGTCATGCATCTGATGACGGTTGAAAAAATGAACGCGCTGGCGGCGACGCGACGCACGATGAAGGAAGTCTCGGCGGCGCTGGTCGCCACGGCGTTCGTTTTGGTCGCCATTTTCCTTCCCATCGCGTGCATGAGCGGTATTACGGGTCGGATTTATCAGCAGTTCGCCATCACCATCTGTACGGCTATTGTTTTTTCGGCGCTGAATGCCTTGACGCTTTCGCCCGTGCTGTGCGCCTATATGCTGAAGCCGTTTGAACCGCCCCGGCACGGGCCGTTCGCCTGGTTCAACGCTCTTTTAAACCGGGTAACGTCCTCGTATGCACGTGTGACGGCTCTGTTTGCCCGTAAAATCGGCATCATCGCCCTTCTGTTCGCGCTTATTTTGGGGCTGAACGGCTTTCTGTTCAAGGTGAGCGAGACGTCCTTCATTCCCGGAGAGGATCAGGGTATGTTCATTGTGAACATCCTGCTGCCCGAAGGCGCTTCAATCAACCGCACAAAAGAAGTCGTTGACAAGATTATTCCGCAGCTGAACAAAGAGGAGGGCGTCCGCGGCACCCTGAGCGTCATCGGCATCAGCATGCTGGCCGGCCGTTCGGAAAACGTCGCCATGATTTTCGTCGACCTGGAAAACTGGTCCAAGCGCAAAAAGCCCGAGCTGTATTCCTCAAACATCGTGAACAAGATCCGTTCCGACCTGCCCCGGACGCTTCCCGAAGCCGAACTGCAGTTCTTTGAGATGCCCGCCATTCCCGGGTTGGGCAATCAGAACGGACTGGATTTCCGCCTGCAATCCCTGAACGGGACGGATTATGAAAAGCTGGACGACCAGACAAGGAAAATGCTCGGGCTGTTCAACCGCGAACCCTCAATCCTGTATGCGTTCACGACCTTTACATCCCAGACGCCGAACCTGTTCCTGATCATTAACCGTGATAAGGCGGAATCGCTGAACGTTCCTTTGAGCAATCTGTACTCGACGCTGGAATCCTATCTGGGATCGACATATGTCAACGACATCAACATCGGAACGCAGGTCAACAAGGTCGTTGTTCAGTCCAGCTGGGAATACCGCAAGGATACGGACAGCCTGAACAGCCTTTATGTGCCGAGTTCCGACGGAAAGATGATTCCCCTGGGAAGCCTGCTTGACGTCAGGAAGGTTCTGTCGCCGCGGGTGATTACCCGGTATAACCAGTATCCGAGCGCGACAATTACGGCCGTGCCTCCGCCGGCCGTCAGTTCCGGTGCGGCAATGGCGGCTCTGGAACAGCTGGCGGCCGCCATGCCGAAAACCTTCAGCTTTGAATGGTCGGGCATGAGCTATCAGGAAAAGAACAATCAGGGACAGCTGGCCGTCCTGATCCTTCTGGCCGTGACGTTTGCCTATCTGTTCCTTGTTGCGCAGTATGAAAGCTGGACCCTTCCGATTTCGGTTCTGATGTCGGTCAGCGTGGCGACGATGGGAGCGCTTGCCGGGCTTTACCTGACGGGTCTGCCGCTGAGCATTTATGCGCAGCTGGGGGTCGTTCTTCTGATCGGGCTGGCATCAAAAAACGCAATTCTGATCGTCGAATTCGCCCGCGAGGAGCGTCTGAAGCGGAAATCAATTGTTTCGTCGGCTCTGTTCGCACTGCGGGAACGTTTCCGCGCGGTTCTGATGACGGCCTTCACGTTTGTGCTGGGGGTGTGGCCGATGATTGTGGCAACGGGAGCCGGCGCAAACAGCCGGAGAGCCATCGGTGTTCCCGTTTTTTACGGCATGCTGATCGGAACGGCGGTCGGGCTGTTCATCATCCCGCTTCTGTATGTTCTGGTGCAGACGCTGACGGAAATGTTTTCAAAAAGGGCAGGTGAGAAATGAACATGAAATTCCGGGCGGCAGCGGTTCTGCTGATGTTTCTCGTCCGGCCGGCGGCCGCGTTCGACCCGTTTTCGGTTTACCATCGGAACGCGCCCGAAGGATGCCTCGCCCGATCCGTCGGGAAAGGCCCTCTGGCCTTAGAAGACCTGATCCAGATCGGGATATGCAACAATCCGAATCTGAACCGGAACTATATGGCCGTCAAATCATCGGAAGCCGCCTATGGGCAGTCAAAGGCCGCCTATCTGCCCTCGGTTGATGCCGTGGGAACAATTTCCCGGGAATACGAAAAAATGCAGGGCGTCCGCAAATCCGGACGCCGGAACCCCTGGGCCGGAAAAGTGTCCTTGTCATGGCTTCTTCTGGACTTCGGGGGGCGTTCGTCCACAAACGAAGCCATGCGGGAGTATCTGGAGGCGTCATCGGCTTCTTATGACGCGGCTCTGCATGATACGGTGCTGGCCGTCAACATGGCGTATTTCGACCTTTTAAGCGCACAGGAAGTTCTGAAGAGCAACGAAACAAGCGTTGCGTCGTACAGAAAATCGTATGAAGAAACAGAAAAGAAATACAAAGTCGGGGCGGCATCGCTGTCGGATCGGCTTCTGGCAAAAACCACGTATCTGCAATCGCGGCTGGCCGTGACGCAGACCGAAAACGATATCCGGAAAAATCAGGCGAATCTGGCGGCTCTTCTGAATCTGCCGCCGGAAACGTCATTTCGTCTGAAAATGCCGCCGAAAGATGCCCGCGCCATCCGGCTGCAGCGTGATTTTACTGTCGGCGAGCTGATTGATATGGCGATGGAGGCTCGTCCGGAGCTGAAGAGCGCCGAAAGCGCCCGGCGAGCCGCTGAAGCGGAAATCGGCGTCGCAAAATCTGCGGCCGCACCGAAGCTGTCGTTTTACGGCAAGGGCAGCTATGCGGACCGGTGGAACGAAAGTCATCCCTATACCTATGCCGGAGAGGCCGGACTTCAGATTGATATGCCGATTTTCAAAGGCTTTTCAAACATGTATGGCATCGCCCGGGCCCGCTATGACTACCAGCAGGCCGTATACACCCTGAAAAGCACGGAGGACAGCGTTAAAAACGAAGTCTGGTCCGCGTATCAGGATTATATGACGGCGGCGGCGTCTTATGAAATCAATCAGGATGTTCTGAAAAGTGCCGAGGAAAACGAGCGCGTTTCCAGAGCCTCCTATCGTGCGGGCAAGGAAACAATCCTGAACCTTCTGACCGTTCAGGCACAGCTGGCAACCGCGCGGCGGGATTTGATCGTGGCGTATTACCCCGTGCTGCT
>ENA-UOJC01003263-UOJC01003263.1-human-gut-metagenome-genome-assembly--contig:-C104-NODE-3263-length-15624-cov-7.016957_pt1 | contig 15624 bp, 16 predicted proteins | sample MGYA00242339_ERZ723886 | MGnify/ENA metagenome assembly ERZ723886 | reverse complement strand
GTGGGTTTTTCCTACTCGTACTCTATTGTTCATCATGGGTCCCCTTTGGGCCGGTGCTTCATTATGGACAGGCGGCGGGGATTTTAGTCCTCCCGGGTGATGGCCAGGGTCAGGCCCAGCACGTCGGCGGCTCCCGCCTGGCGCAGGACCCGGGCGGCCTCCCCCAGGGTGGAGCCGGTGGTGCAGATATCGTCCACCAGCAGGAAGCGCTTTCCGGCGATGCGCTCCGGATGGACGGCCTCATAGGCCCCCAGGACGTTGGCCCGGCGGGCGTCGGTGTCCTCCAGGCCGGACTGGGGCGGGTTGTCCAGAATTTTGCGCAGGGTCTCCTGGGGCTCCACGTGCCACTCCACGCACAGGCTCCCGGCCAGATACCGGGCCTGGTCAAAGCCCCGCTTGCGCAGGCGCTTCCGGCTCACCGGCACCCAGGTGATGGCGTCGAACTCGCCGCCGAACTCCTCCGCCGCGCAGCGGGCCGTCAGGCTGCCGAAGCAGGGCAGGCCGCCCATGCGGCCCTTGAATTTGAAGTCCAGAATGGCACGGCGGACGGCGTCCTCGTAATACAGAGGCGCGGCCACCCGGCCCCAGGAGGTCTGGCGGACGGCCCGGTCCCCGGTGTAGGGCAGCTTCTTTTCGCAGCCGGCGCAGATCAGCTCCTTATTGCCGATGTGCTGATTGCAGAAGGGGCAGCGCCGGGGGAACAGGAAGTTCAATGCCCCCTGCTCCAGCTGGTTCAGCCGTTCGTTGAGATCACTCATGCCCATGGCTTGGTCCTCCTTGCTTGAGTCTGCGGCGCAGGCCGCTGTATCGCCGGGTGCGGCGGTCGTTTTCCGCCATGCGGCCGGGGATGGCGTCGTCGCCTACCATCACCAGCAGCTCCCTGGCCCGGGTGATGGCGGTGTACAGCACGCCCCGGACCAGCAGATTGGGGGCCGCCGGGGCGGACACCAGCACCACCGCCCGGTATTCGCTGCCCTGGGCCTTGTGGACGGTCATGGCATAGGCCATGTCCAGCTGGCTCAACAGGTCGGCGGTGTATACGCTGGTGCGGTCGTCGAACCGGATGGTCACCAGCTCGCCGGAGGGGTCGATGTCCTCCACCGTGCCCACGTCGCCGTTGAAGATGCCGCTGCCGGCCTCGCCGTCGTCCTTTTCCCAGAGGACGTCATAGTTGTTCCGGGTCTGCATCACCCGGTCCCCCACCCGGAAGATCATGTCGCCCCAGGCCTTCTGGCGCTTGCCCGGGGCCGGGGGGTTCAGAGCTGCCTGCAGGGCCCGGTTCAGGCTGACGGTGCCGGTCTCCCCCTTGCGGGTGGGGGTCAGCACCTGGATCTGCCCGGCGGGGATGCCCATCTTGTCCGGCAGACGGGTGCGGCACAGGTCCACCACCGTCTGCACCAGCCGGTCCGGCGAGCGGCGGCACAGGAAGAAAAAGTCGCTTTGCTTGTTGCTCAGGTCCGGGGCCTGGCCCCGGTTCACGGCGTGGGCGCTGCGGATGATGGCGGACTGCTCCGCCTGGCGGAACACCTCCGTCAGGGTCACGGAGTCCACCGCGCCGCTGCGCAGGATATCCCCCAGCACGTTGCCGGGGCCCACGGAGGGCAGCTGGTCCGGGTCCCCCACCATCACCAGGCGGCACCCGGGCTTCAGGGCCGCCAGCAGGGCGTCCATCAGCGGCAGGTCCACCATGCTCATCTCGTCCACGATGACGGCATCGGCCTCCAGCAGGTCCTTTTCGTTTTTTTTGAAGGCCACCTCGCCGGTGAGCTCGTTGAAGGTCATGCCCAGGCAGCGGTGGATGGTCTGGGCCTCCCGGGAGCACAGCTCGCTCATGCGCTTGGCCGCCCGGCCCGTGGGGGCCAGCAGCAGAACCGTCAGGCCCATGCGCTCCAGCAGGGTGACGATGCCCCGGGTGGAGGTGGTTTTGCCGGTGCCGGGACCGCCGGTCAGCAGCAGCACCCCGCTCCGGGCCGCCAGCTCCACCGCCCGGCGCTGCTGGGGCGCATAGGCGATGCCCTGGCGGGCCTCCATCTCGGCGATGATTTTGTCCACGTTTTTCCCGGTCTGCCGGGGCGCGTCCCGCAGGGACAGCAGCCGCCGGGCCACCTGGGTCTCCGCCTGATACAGGCGCTGGAGATAGCAGGCCTGCACCCCCGCCACCGGCTCCTGGACGATGACGCCCCGGGCCAGCAGCCCGTCCAGGGCGGTCTCCAGGGCGTCCGGGTTGCCGTCAATCAACTGGGCGGAGGCAAAAAGCAGCTTGTCCCGGGGCAGGAACACATGGCCGTTGTTCAGATTGTGGGACAGCTCGTATGTAAGGGCGGCCTCCACCCGGCAGGGGCTGTCGCCGTCGAAGCCCATGCTCAGGGCGATCTCGTCCATGGTGGAAAAGGCCACGCCGTAGGCCTGTCCCGTGAGAAGATAGGGGTCCTCCTTCAGCCGGGGCAGGGCCTGGGCTCCGTAGGCCCGGTACAGCTGCATGGCCAGAGGCACCGGCAGCTCATACCGGGCCAGAAATTCCATCACCCGCTTCAGCCCCGTCAGCTCCCGGAAAGCGGCGGACAGCTCCATGGCCTTTTTGGCGGTGATGCCCTTGACGGTTTGCAGCCGCTCCGGCTCCTCCTCGATAACGGCCAGGGTGTCCGCCCCGAAGCGGTCCACCAGCCGCTGGGCGGTGGCGGGGCCGATGCCCTTGAGAATGCCGGAGGCCAGATAGGCCGCGATGTCCTCCTCCGTCTCCGGCATGCGGCGCTCCACGGATTCCGCCGCGAACTGGGGGCCGTAGCTGGGGTGGTTGGTCCAGACGCCGGTAACGGTCATCCTCTCGCCGGGGGCGGCGCAGGGGATGCACCCCACCACCGTCACCAGCTCGCCGTCGTCCGTCAGCAGGGAGAGCACGGTGTAGCCGTTGTCCTCATTCTGAAAAATCAGGCTTTGTACGGCGCCCTCCACCGTGCTTCGTTCGGCCATAGCGGCCCTCCTTATGGTAAATGGTCGGGGATCTCCGCCGCCGTCAGCAACAGAAGATCGTCGTATCGCTCCGTCAGCTCCCGGGCCCGGCGCAGGTCCGGCCCCTCCAGGCCGCAGTCGCACAGCACGATGGGGACCGCCCCCCGCAGCTGCCGCCGCAGGTCCAGCATCTGGGCCGCCGGGGCGGCAAAGTCGCAGCCGGGCCGGGCGGGGATCAGCAGCATCACCCGGGCGGGCTCCCGCCGCCGCAGCCAGCCCGTCAGCAGCCAGAACAGGGCCGCCAGCCCCGTGGCCGCCAGAAAGGCCAGCACGCCGTCTTGCAGCACCTCCATGATATCACCTCGATATCAGTGTATGCCCCGGGCGGCAGGCGGGTGAGAGGCTTAATACTGATAGCCCCGCTTTTCGTCCCGGAACTCCTCCACCCGGGCCCGGTAGGCCTTCATGGCGGTGTCCTCAAAGGCCAGGTGCACGTCCTTGGCTCCCATCTGCTCCAGCAGATACCGGGTGAAGGGCGGGTTCAGCGGCAGCAGGGGGCCGATGAGGTAGGTGGCCATCAGGCCGCCCCGGAGAAAGCCCTCGGCAAAGGCCCCGGGATGGCGGCCCACACCCCGCTCCACCCGGAACAGGGGGTTCGCCAGCTCATCATCGGGATAGGTGTGGCCGAACAGGCTCTTGAAGCCAACAATTTCCATATCCTGGAAGCTCCCCAGCAGGAAGCTGTTGTGGCGCTTCATCATGTGATACTCGGCGTGGGTGGGTAGGATGCCCAGGCCGTCGAAGGCGCGCTTGCCGTCGATGACCACATATTCGCCCAGGGCGTCCAGGGCGTTGCCGGTGGCCAGCATCAGGCCGCCGTCCACATAGCGCTCCAGCTCCGCCTTATAGGGGGTCAGGGCCTGGACCATCAGCCGCAGGCCCCGCTCGGTGGCAGAGCCCACGTACACCAGGTCCACGCCGCCGTCCAGAAAGGCGGGGCGGTCCTTCAGACCGGTTTCCACCACCTCCATCTCCGGGCAGGACTGGCGCAGATAGGTGACGTTCATCAGGTCGCCGCAGAGGTTGGCCACCTCGGGGAACAAAATCTCGGTTTTCATGCCTGCACCTCCTGCTCCGCCGCCCGGGAACGGGCGATATCCTTCATCTGGTCATACACCTGATAGGCAAGCTCCAGGGTGTCCGTGCCGTAGAGCACATACAGCTCGTCGCCGGGCTCGTAGGCCATCATGGCCGCCGCGTCGTGCTCGTCCTTGGCGCAGGCCAGGCGGTCCTCCGGCACGCCGGCCATCAGGCAGCGGAGCTTGTAGTCCTCGCACCGCAGACCGGTGCACACCACCCGGACGATGCTCTCGTCCGCCAGATACTCAAAGTCCGTATCGTAGAACCAGCAGACGTTTTCCGACCAGTGGGGCACGTCCGTCAGGGAGTTCATCAGCAGCATGACTTCTTTCTTGCCGGGGCGGGAGGCGATATACTGGAACACCCGGGAGCAGGCCAAGGCGTTCTTGTCCTTGGCCATTTCCCGGACCAGGGTGACGTTTCCGGCCTGTTCCACGTTGTGGCGGCTTTCGGTGATGGCGGACTGGGACAGCACCCGGGCGATCTCGTCATGGGCGTAGCCCAGCTGACGCAGCACGGCGATCACCGTGACCATGTTGTAGACATTGAACACGCTGTCGCAGATCAGGGTATAGGGGTATTCTTTTCCGTCCTCCCGGATGGTCATGGTACCGCCGGGGATATCCACGTTGGTGGCCAGATAGTCGCTGTCCGGGGAGTGGAAGCCGCAGTCCTGACACACGGCCCGGCCGATGTGGTGATAGCGGCGGTATTCATAGCGCAGCTTCCCGGCGCACTTGGGGCAGATGCGCACGTCGTTGATGTGGTTGACGCACTCCACGGTGTCCGAGGGCAGGCGGTCGATGCCGAAATAGACCCGGGGATTCTCCGGGGCCAGGCCGCAGGAGATCAGGTCGTCGGCGTTGAGCACCAGCTTGGAGGCGGCGGGGACGCTGCGGCTGATGATGCCGGCGATGAAGTCGGCGTGGGCGTTGCGCATGATGCTGTCCCGGAACAGGTTGGTGACGGCGATATAGTCCGGGGTGATGTAGGGGTACACCCGGACGCTGGAGCGCTCGTCCACCTCCAGCACGGCCATGTCATAGTCCTTTACCCGGCCCGCCAGGTTGCAGCCCTTCAGCAGGGCGGTGGCGATGCCGCTGGCCACGTTGGAACCGGCCCGGTTGATGAGGACCCGGTGACCCGCCTTTTCCAGGGTGTCCGCCAGGAGATTGCTGACGGTGGTTTTGCCGTTGGTGCCGGTGACGGCGATGATGGTTTTGGGACGGCCCACATACTTCAGAAAGTCCGGGCACAGCTTCAGGGCCAGGGTGCCGGGGAAGTCCGTTCCGTTGTGGCGGGTGATCTTCAGCGCCGGGACGGACAGCTTCGCCATCCACAGCGCAAACAGGAATCGCAGTTTACCCATTGTGTTCAAGCCTCCTTGGTAACAATCGCCGCCGCCCGGCAGCTGCAGCCGTCGGCATTTTCAAATTTCAGGGGCATGGTCAGGAACGTGAATTCCCAGCCGATGAGCTGCGCCAGCCCCTTGAGGTTCTCGGTATTCACCAGCCCTGCGGAAAACAGGGTCAGGTGGTTGGGGTAATCCACCGTGTCGCAGGGGTCCAGAGAGATGGAATCCTCTCCCACCCCCTTCAGGGGCAGGCCCGCCACGAACCGGGCGGCCTCCTCGGTCAGACACGGAAACCCTTCATAATAGGCATCGGTGCCCCAGTATTGGTCCCACCCGGTGCAGAACAGCAGAAAGTCCGCGTCCCGTATGGCAGCCTCGTGCCGCAGCAGCAGGTCCAGGGGAATTTGGGACAGGCCACGGCAGTCCAGCACATAGCCACGGCCCACAAAGCGGTCCGGACCGAAGCTGTCCAGGGTGGGGGCCCCGTCCATCATGTGGGCGGGAGCGTCCATGTGGGTGCCGGTGTGGGAATACATATGCAGCAGGGTCTCCCGGTAGCCGCACTGGGAAACGGTGCAGGCGGTGGTGAGCCGGGGCGGCTCCGTGCCGGGATAGACGGGCATATCCTCCCGGATGGTGTGGGTCAGGTCGATAACGGTCATGTTGAGGTCCCTCCTTCGGGCGGTGTTTCGCGGGTGTGCAGGTATACCATCAGGGCCGCTATGTCGGCGGGGGATACGCCGGAGATGCGGCCCGCCTGGCCCAGGTTCTCCGGCCGCAGGGCGGCCAGCTTCTCCCGGGCCTCCAGCCGCAGCCCCTGGATATGGCTGTAATCCATGTCCGGCGGCAGGCGGCGGCGCTCCAGCTTCTCAAATTCCTCCACCTGCTTTTCCTGGCGGCGGATGTAGCCCTCGTATTTCACGGTGATCTCCACCTGCTCCCGGACGGCCGGGGGCAGACCCGGCGGGGCCGGGTCGAAGGGAGTCAGGTCGTCGTAGCCCACCTGGGGCCGCCGCAGCAGGTCGATGAGGCGGCAGCCGTCCGGCACCGGGGCGGTGCCCCGGTCCGTCAGCAGGCGGTTCAGCGCCGGGGTGCCGGGGACGCCGGTTTTCTCCAGGCGGCGGATCTCCCGCTCCACGGCGGCGTATTTCTCCTCCACCCGCCGCAACCGCTCAGCCGATACCAGGCCGATGCGGCAGCCGATGGGGCACAGGCGGCGGTCGGCGTTGTCCTGCCGCAGCAGCAGGCGGTATTCCGAGCGGCTGGTCATCATGCGGTAGGGCTCCTGGGTGCCCTTGGTGACCAGGTCGTCGATGAGGGTGCCGATGTAGCTTTCGCTGCGCTTCAGGATCAGCGGCTCCCGGCCCAGCAGGGCCAGCGCCGCGTTGACGCCCGCCACAAAGCCCTGGACCGCCGCCTCCTCGTATCCGGAGGAGCCGTTGAACTGTCCCGCGCCGTAAAGTCCCTCCACCGCCCGGGTCTCCAGGGTGGGGCGCAGGGCCGTGGGGTCGATGCAGTCGTATTCGATGGCGTAGGCCGGGCGCATCATCTCCGCCCGCTCCAGGCCGGGGACGGAGTGCAGCATGGCCAGCTGCACATCCTCCGGCAGGGAGGAGGAGAAGCCCTGGATGTACATTTCCTCCGTGCCCAGGCCCATGGGCTCGATGAACAGCTGGTGGCGCTCCTTGTCCGGGAAGCGGACGATCTTGGTTTCGATGGAGGGGCAGTATCGGGGTCCCACCCCCTGGATGACCCCGGAATACAGGGGGCTTTTGTCCAGGTTTTCCCGGATGATGCGGTGGGTCTCCGGGGTGGTGTAGGTCAGCCAGCACACCGCCCGGTTTTCCGGCGGAGCCGGGGTCTCGAAGCTGAAGGGCAGGGGAGAGGGGTCCCCCTCCTGGAGCTGCATTTGGGAAAAGTCGATGCTTCGCCGGTTCACCCGGGGAGGGGTGCCGGTTTTGAACCGCCGCAGGGGCAGGCCCAGGGCCAGCAGGCTCTCCGTCAGAGGGCCGGCGGTGTGAAGGCCGTCGGGGCCGGATTCCTCCACGCAGTCCCCCACGATGGTGCGGCCCCGGAGATAGGTGCCGGTGCACAGCACCACCGCCCGGACCCGGTATACCGCCCCGGTGCGCAGCACCACGCCGGTGACGCGGCCGTTTTCCGTCCGCAGGGCCACCGCCTCCGCCTGGCGCAGGGTCAGGTGCTCCTGCCGCTCCAGGGTGTGCTTCATCACCTGCTGATAGGCCCGGCGGTCCGCCTGGGCCCGCAGGGACCACACGGCAGGGCCCTTCCGGCGGTTGAGCATCCGGTACTGGATGCAGGCCCGGTCCGCCGCCCGGGCCATTTCGCCGCCCAGGGCGTCCAGTTCCCGGACCAGGTGGCCCTTGGCGGTGCCGCCGATGGCGGGGTTGCAGGGCATATTGCCCACGGCGTCCAGGTTGATGGTCAGGCACACCGTTTCCAGCCCCAGGCGGGCGGCGGCCAGAGCCGCCTCGATGCCGGCGTGTCCCGCGCCGATGACGGCGATATCAAATTGTCCCGCGTCAAATTCTCTCATACAGGCTCCTTATGCGCGCCGCAGGGTCAGCACCGCCACCTCCGGGCGGTTGAACAGGCGCACCATGCCGCCCAGGCCCCGGGAGACAAATACCTCCGCGCCCCGGCAGGTGTAAAATCCGTTGGTATAGGAGGGCAGCAGCGTGCCGCCGCTTCCCAGCAGCCCGTCGGTAAAGGGCAGACGCCACAGACCGCCGTGGCCGTGGCCCGACAGGGTCAGATCCGCCCCCAGGGCGGCGTATTCCGATTCAAACAGGTTGTTCCGGTGGGCCAGCAGCAGCCAGAAGCCTTCCGGGGCGGCGTCCCGGACCTCCCGGGCCACCTGCTGGGGCGTTTTCTGGTCGGCGTAGCCGTTGGGGTCGTCGATGCCCGCCAGGAGCAGGCTGTCGCCGCCCCGCTGAAGCGTCACGAAGCCGTTGTGGAGCCAGGTGACGCCGCAGTCCGCCAGCAGGGCCGCCGTCTCCTGCATCTTTCCGGCGGCCCACTCGTGGTTGCCGGAGACGAAATAGCAGGGGGCCAGGGCCGTGAGCCTTTCCAGCAGAGGGCGCAGGTACGCCGGGTCCGTCCACTCGTCCACGAAATCCCCCACCAGGGCGATGACGTCCGGGTGGGCGGCCTCCACCGCCGCCGCCAGGCGGCGGTTGTCCCGGCCGAACTGACGGCCATGGAGGTCCGACAGCACCACCAGCCGTCCGCCGTCCCAGCCCGGGGGCAGACGGGAGGAGGAAAATGCGTATTCCTCGACGGAGAGGGTGTAGTTCCCCCACCAGAGCCCGGCTCCGGCCAGGGTCAGGGCCGCCAGCAGCAGCGGCAGGGTCTTCTTTCTGCGTTGTTCCTTGTGGGCCACGGCGGCGCCTCCTTTCCCGCTGTCACTTATTATATAATAGGTTCCCCGGGGTTTGCAAGTCCTTTGTTGTGCATAATAGCAAAAAATGATGAGCAGTTTTTATGAAAAATGTAGATTCTCATCCTTGCAAAACCGGGCCGGGCGGGGTATACTATAACCGTGAAAAGAGAAGAAAGGAGCGTGATACAATGACCAACATCTTCATGAAGGGTGACCTGGATGACATGATCTTCGAGGGTTCCGACTGGCAGCCCAGCGAGCGGTAAGTGATCCGGCTATACCAAGGAAGAAGCCACGCCTGTGCGTGGTGATTTTTTTTTACAGAAAAAGCGTTTTACGAAGGGATGCGCCGCAAGGCGCTTTTTTTGTGCCCATTTATGGGGCCCGTCTGCGGCGGCACAGGTCCGCGATGATGAGCGCGGCGCAGCACAGCAGCACCGCCGCCAGAATGAGAATGGCGCAGCTGCGGAAGAACGCCTCCGGCAGGATCAGGATCACCGGGTCCGTGGCCGGGTCAAAGAGCCAGTTGTCCTTGCCGGGGAAGAAGATGCTGTGGAACACCGTGAAGGCCCGGTCAAAGTCCAGGGCCGCCAGGACGCCGGCTATGGCCAGCGCCCCGCCCAGGCCGCAGCCGGCCCAGAAGCCGGGACTGTGGCCCGCCAGGGGACACAGGGTCAGGCCCTTTTTCCGCCGCAGAGCGTACAGCACCAGCAGCACCGTTACGCACACCGCCAGCACCCGAAGGTCCAGCAGAAACAGCCGCCGCACATCGGCGAAGTGGCTGGCCCCCTCCGGGGAGAAGGACAGCACACCGGCGGCAAAGTCCGGGCGCTTGCCTAGGCAGTAGTCCATCACGTCGTCAAAGGCCGCCCCGATCTGCTCCGCCGTCAGGCCGCTGCGGGCGGGGATGCCCAGAGGCTCGATCTGGGCCCGGTAGAAGGGCCGCGCCACCAGCGGCAGGGCGATGGATCCGGTCAGGATGGTCAGGGCCATGGCAAAGGCCGCGAAAACGGACAGCAGCTTCCTCATGAAATATCCTCCTTTTTCCGGCCGGACAGCACCAGCAGCACCTGACCCGGCAGGTAAAACAGCCACATACCCACCTGGGCAAAGGCGGCAAGCCACCCGGGAAACAGCTCCGGCTGGTTATGAACGCCCACGCACACGTCGCACAGCAGGAACAGCCACAGTCCCCAGGCAAACAGCGGCATGGAAAGGGAAAGGGCCTGACAGGCATTCACCAGGAAATTGGCGAAATACACCGCCGCCAGCAGGTTCAGCGGCGACAGCAGGCCCAGGGCCCAAAGCCCCGCCCAGGCCGCACCCACCAGGAACAGCCGCAGCCCCCACAGGGACCGGCCGCACCGGCGGAGGATACGGACCAGGTACAGCCCCTGGACCCCGCAGAACAGGGCCACCCCTGCGCCGTACCAGTCGTTCAGCAGCAGAAGAAAGGTGTCGGCCCCCAGGGTCAGGGCCATGGCGGCGGCCATCAGGCGGCTGCCGCCCCGCCGGGCGAACAGCACGGAAAACGCCAGACACACGGCGATGGAGGCGTATTTCACCGGGTCGCCGCTGCCGCCGGTAAGGTCCAGGGCCATGAATGCCGCGTACAGGGCCGCCTCCAGCCCCAGAAAGGCCGCCGTCACAGGTCCCACAGCTGCGGGTCGCTGGCGGAGACGCACAGGGCCCCGGCGCTCAGCGCCGCGGTGACATCGGCCTTGTCCGCCAGCAGGCCCCCGGCGATCAGGGGCACCGGCAGCTCCCGGGACAGCCGGGCGATGACCCTGTAAATGGTACCGGGCAGCACCTCGATCAGGTCCGGCATCCCTATGCCGGTCTCCTTCCCCAGGTTGCTGACGGCCTTGGAGTCGATGGCGAACACCCGCAGCACCGTCAGCATGCCCAGCTCCCGGCCCCGGCGGATGATGTGGGGCCGGGTGGAGATGATCCCGTCGGCTCCGCAGGAGCGCAGATAGTCCACGGCGATCTCCCTGGGGGCCAGTCCCGCCACCAGGTCCCCATGGACCACCGCCTGCTTCCCGGCCCGGTGGACCCGGTCCACCAGACCCGCGATATTCAGAATGTCACCGCACAGCAGGAACACCGCCGCACCGTCGTGGGCCAGGGCCAGGTCCAGGGTCTCCGGCTCCTTCACCGCCGGGATCACCGGCGTCCGCTCCAGCAGCGGCAGCATGGGATGGGACATAGGGCGGACCCTCCTTCCGCAGTTTTCTCTCCCTATGTTACCACGGTAGGTGGGCAGATTTCAACGATATTTTCAGGAAAAAGTGCTTGACAGGGGAGGGAGGGTCTGGTATACTATCCTGGAAAACAAAGAAGGCTGGATGCATCCGCCTCACCTCCCGCCCCAGGCAAAGAGGTCAACAGCGATTTTCGTCAGGGCTTCCGTTATGGGGGCCGTGCCGCTGCGCGGATGCAAGGGATGCATTCGCGTTTTTTATTTATCGAATGGAGGTGCGACGGTTATTAGCAAGGTAGAGCATGAACTCAATGAAGAGATCCGGGATAAGGAGATCCGCCTCATCGGCGAAGACGGCGAGCAGCTGGGCATTGTGTCCTCTGCGGAGGGCCTGCACATCGCCGAGGAAAAGGGACTGGACCTGGTGAAGATTTCCCCCCAGGCGACGCCGCCTGTGTGCAAGCTCATGAACTATGGCAAGTTCAAGTTCGAGCGCAGCAAGAAGGAGAAGGAAGCCAGAAAGAACCAGCACGTGGTGGAGATCAAGGAAATTCGCATGTCTCCGGGCATCGATGTCGGCGACTTCAACACCAAGCTGAAAAATGCGCAGAAGTTCCTGGCTGACGGCAACCGGGTGAAGGTCTCCGTCCGCTTCCGCGGCCGCGAGATGGCGCATACGGATATCGGCCGGGATCTGCTGAAGAAGTTCGCGGAGCTTTGCGCCGACGTGGCCACCATGGATAAGTCCGCCAAGATGGAGGGCCGGCTCATGTCCATGTTCCTGTCCCCCAAGGCCCAGAAGGCCGGAAAATAACACACGAGTTCTTCCCGCCCCGGCGGGAGAATAGATGGAAGGAGTAATATTATGCCTAAACTGAAGACCCACAGCGGCGCCAAGAAGCGCTTCAATCTGACGAAGTCCGGCAAGGTCAAGAGAGCGCACGCTTTCAAGAGCCACATCCTCACCAAGAAGGACACCAAGCGCGGTCGTCGCCTGCGCAGCGGCACCTATGCCGACTGCACCAATGAGGCCACCATCCGCAAGATGATCCCCTACAAATAAGAGACGGATATCGTTAGAAATAGGAGGCAATTAAGAAATGGCACGTGTTAAAGGCGCTATGATGGCGCGTAAAAGAAGAAATAAGACTCTGAAGCTGGCCAAGGGCTACTGGGGCGCCAAGTCCAAGCACTTCAAGATGGCCAACGAGCAGGTCATGAAGTCCCTGACCTACGCCTATGTGGGCCGCCGGCTGAAGAAGCGGGATTTCCGCCAGCTGTGGATCACCCGCATCTCCGCCGCCTGCAAGCTCAACGGCATGAACTACTCCACCTTTATGCACGGCCTGAAGCTGGCCAACGTGGAGATCAACCGGAAGATGCTGGCCGAGCTGGCCGTCAACGACAAGGCCGCCTTCACCCCCCTGTGCGACATCGCCAAGAAGGCGTAAACGGATACGCGGAACATACGACAAAAAAATCAGGTCCGGAAACGGACCTGATTTTTTTGTTCCAAAAGGCTTGCAGACTGAGAAGTGTTTTTTGTGACGTACACGCCGCGTCCCTCCGGCCCGCCGCACGGCGGCCCGGCCTCACTCCTGATAGAAGCCGCGTCCGGCCACGCAGATCAGGATCTGGCCGCCGCCGCTTTTGGCGTGATGGATGTGCCAGTTGTTGCGGCAGCCCGGCTCAAAGGTCACATTGAAAATACCGACCTGTTCCGTGGAAACGGGCGCAAGAAAGCTCCTGCCCGTAAAATACTGCGCAAAGCCGTCGTTGGGCGCACCGATGGGGAAGACCATGGACGCGGCATGCCGGGCCATGGCGCTGTCGCCCGAAGGAGCGGTTTGTTTCACAGACATTTTCTTTACTTCCATTATTCCGGCCCGCGCTCTTGCGCGGCGCTTTGGTTTTTGCTATACTCATGATAACACCTGAATCCGACTTTAAGTCAAGATCTTGAGGCGGGATATCTGTAAATCTTGCTTGAAGGGAGGCACAGAAGTTGAAACAACGCACCTATATTGCCATTGACCTGAAATCCTTCTATGCCTCCGTGGAGTGCCGGGAGCGGGGGTTGGATCCGCTGGACACCAACCTGGTTGTTGCGGATGAGAGCCGGACGGAGAAAACCATCTGTCTGGCGGTGACGCCCTCCCTCAAAAGCTACGGCATCTCCGGGCGCAGCCGGCTTTTCGAGGTGAACCAGCGGGTCCGGGAGGTGAACGCCCGGCGGCAGCAGAAGGCCCCGGGGCGAAGGTTGGAGGGTTCATCCCACTTTTTCTCCCGGTTGCAGGCTGACCCGGCCCTTGCCGTGGACTTCCTCATCGCGCCGCCGAGAATGGCGTACTACATGGAGTACAGCACCCGCATTTATCAGATTTACCTCAAGTACATCGCGCCGGAGGACATGGTGGTCTACTCCATCGACGAGGTGTTCATGGACGTCACCGACTATCTCAGCACCTACCGGCTGACGGCCCGGGAGCTTGCCATGAAGATCATTCTCGACGTGCTGGAATCCACCGGCATCACGGCAACTGCCGGAATCGGGACAAACCTCTTTCTTTGCAAGGTAGCAATGGACATTGTAGCGAAGCACATTCCCGCCGATAAAAACGGCGTCCGCATTGCAGAGCTGGACGAGATGAAGTTTCGCCGTGAGCTGTGGTCACACCGGCCTCTCACCGATTTCTGGCGGGTGGGCCGGGGCATCACAAAGAAGCTGGAGGAGAACGGGATGTTCACCATGGGCGATGTTGCCCTCTGCTCGGAGCGGAATGAGGACCTGCTTTATAAGCTCTTCGGCAAGAACGCGGAACTGCTCATCGACCATGCGTGGGGCTGGGAGCCCACCACCATTGCGGCCATCAAGGCGTACCGCCCCAGCTCCAACAGTCTCAGCTCCGGTCAGGTCCTGCACTGCCCCTATGAGGCGGACAAGGCAAAGCTGGTCGTCCGGGAGATGACGGACCTGCTGGTGCTGGATTTGGTGGATAAGGGACTTGTCACCGATCAGATGGCGCTGACCGTGGGCTATGATGTTGAGAACCTGACCGATCCGGCGCGGCGGGCCAGGTATCACGGCCCGGTGGAAACCGACCGCTATGGCCGCCGGATCCCGAAGCAGGCCCACGGCTCTATTAACCTTGACAGTCACACATCATCTACGAAGAAAATAATGTGCGCCGTGTCAGAGCTGTTTGACCGGATCGTGGACAGGAATCTCCTGGTGCGGCGCATGTATGTCGTTGCAAATCATGTCCTGCCGGAAGCGGATGCACCGAAGAAGAACGACGGGGTTGTCCAGCTGGACCTTTTTACGGACTACGCCGCCCAGGAGGAAAAGCAGAAGGCGGAGGATGCTGCGCTGGAACGGGAACGAAAAATTCAGAAGGCGGCACTTGCCATCAAGAAGAAGTACGGAAAGAACGCCATCCTCAAGGGAATGAATTTGCAGGAGGGCGCAACGGCCAAGGACCGCAATGGGCAGATCGGCGGGCATAAGGCGTAGAGAATGGAATAAATTGGAATTTGTTTTATGGAAAGTGAATTTGAATTGACTCAACTATGGGAAACTGATATGATCGTCCAGTTTCCAAAGATATCAGCAATCTATTACGGGTTACTACAGGCTGGGTATGACTTTTATATCCCGGAACGTTCTGCTGAACACATCCGGCATATTATGAAGTATAGGAACCGGAAACATCAGGATACTTTCTTTTCCGGAGCCAAGCAGGACACCTGCGACATATATCCTTACTGGCCACGTGCGTTCATGATGGAATCGGCGTCTTTTTTTCTCAACGACAACAATACCGGCTTTCAGGATTTTGAAACGCTACGCCGGAAGATCCTGACTGCGGGAAACATCTCGGAAAGCGAACGTGGCGAATCCCTTTGGTGCTGGCTGGAAGGTTTTCCCCGGGCGATTGTTGCGGTTCTATCAGACAACTCTTTTGCAGGATACCTGGAATGGGAGGGAGAATGGATCGCTGGACAGGAAAAGATTTACCGGGAAGAGATGCACTTGATTCAGGAATGTCTAGAAATCTGTACCAGCCGGTATCATTCCCCGGTACGGGAGATCCGGATCTGCCTCAATCCTGTTAAATGCGTTTATGCATCGGACTACCATCTGACGGAAGACTGCTTTGTTTTCTCATCCGGGGCATTCCGGACAGATTCCGTTATCCATGAATTCCTGCATCATGTGGTACATCCGACTGTGGCGGAACAGAAGGATATGATTCTAAAGCATCGGCAGGTCAACGACCAACTGGATCAATCGTACTATTTGGCAGGAAGCGATTCCGGAGTACTCAATGCTTTTGAGGAAACGGTTGTCAGATCACTGACTAAAGAGATTATGAATCATAAATTCCCCGACGATCTCTCCGTTTATATCGAACACTTTTTGAAACAGCAATGAACCGAAAAACCGGAAGTTAATCAGACAAATTCCGATTTTTCTATTTAACCCTCTGAAAACTCTGTATTTTCAAGGCTTTTCGCCAGTGTAATTCTCAAACCTTATGTATTTTCCCTTGTTTTTGCCCTTATGAGCGAAAA
>ENA-UOJC01003255-UOJC01003255.1-human-gut-metagenome-genome-assembly--contig:-C104-NODE-3255-length-15653-cov-4.585908_pt1 | contig 15653 bp, 10 predicted proteins | sample MGYA00242339_ERZ723886 | MGnify/ENA metagenome assembly ERZ723886 | reverse complement strand
TCTCCCTTATTGGCTGGCTACACTAGTATCATTCCGCGAAACGTTTCAGGAAGAGAAACTCTTAACGATGAAAGGCAGTTATAAATCCCGTTGGGTAATCGTAATCGTGGTGGTTATCGCCGCCATCGCCGCATTCTGGTTCTGGCAAGGCCGCAATGACTCCCAGAGTGCAGCCCCAGGGGCGACGAAACAAGCGCAGCAATCGCCAGCGGGTGGTCGCCGTGGTATGCGTTCCGGCCCATTAGCCCCGGTTCAGGCGGCGACCGCCGTAGAACAGGCAGTTCCGTGTTACCTCACCGGGCTTGGCACCATTACCGCTGCTAACACCGTTACGGTGCGCAGCCGCGTAGATGGTCAGTTGATGGCGTTACATTTCCAGGAAGGCCAGCAGGTCAAAGCAGGCGATTTACTGGCAGAAATTGACCCCAGCCAGTTCAAAGTTGCATTAGCACAAGCCCAGGGCCAACTGGCAAAAGATAAAGCCACGCTTGCCAACGCCCGCCGTGACCTGGCGCGTTATCAACAACTGGTAAAAACCAATCTCGTATCTCGTCAGGAACTGGATGCCCAACAAGCGCTGGTCAGTGAAACCGAAGGCACCATTAAGGCTGATGAAGCAAGCGTCGCCAGCGCACAGCTGCAACTCGACTGGAGCCGCATCACCGCACCAGTCGATGGTCGCGTTGGTCTCAAGCAGGTTGATGTTGGTAACCAAATCTCCAGTGGTGATACCACCGGAATTGTGGTGATCACCCAGACGCATCCTATCGATTTGCTCTTTACCCTGCCGGAAAGCGATATCGCTACCGTTGTGCAGGCGCAAAAAGCCGGAAAACCGCTGGTGGTAGAAGCCTGGGATCGCACCAACTCGAAGAAATTAAGTGAAGGCACGCTGTTAAGTCTCGATAACCAAATCGATGCCACTACCGGTACGATTAAAGTGAAAGCACGCTTTAATAATCAGGATGATGCGCTGTTTCCCAATCAGTTTGTTAACGCGCGCATGTTAGTCGACACCGAACAAAACGCCGTAGTGATCCCAACAGCCGCCCTGCAAATGGGCAATGAAGGCCATTTTGTCTGGGTGCTGAATAGCGAAAACAAGGTCAGCAAACATCTGGTGACGCCGGGCATTCAGGACAGTCAGAAAGTGGTGATCCGCGCAGGTATTTCTGCGGGCGATCGCGTGGTGACAGACGGCATTGATCGCCTGACCGAAGGGGCGAAAGTGGAAGTGGTGGAAGCCCAGAGCGCCACCACTCCGGAAGAGAAAGCCACCAGCCGCGAATACGCGAAAAAAGGAGCACGCTCCTGATGCAGGTGTTACCCCCGAGCAGCACAGGCGGCCCGTCGCGCCTGTTTATTATGCGTCCTGTGGCCACCACGCTGCTGATGGTGGCGATCTTACTCGCCGGGATTATCGGTTATCGCGCCCTGCCCGTTTCGGCGCTGCCGGAAGTGGACTATCCGACCATTCAGGTGGTCACGCTCTACCCAGGTGCGAGCCCGGATGTCATGACCTCTGCCGTTACCGCGCCGCTCGAACGCCAGTTCGGGCAGATGTCTGGTCTGAAACAGATGTCGTCGCAAAGTTCCGGCGGTGCGTCAGTTATCACTTTGCAGTTCCAGCTAACATTACCGCTGGATGTCGCCGAGCAGGAAGTACAGGCCGCGATTAACGCTGCGACCAACTTGTTGCCGAGCGATCTGCCTAACCCGCCGGTTTACAGCAAAGTGAACCCGGCAGATCCGCCGATCATGACGCTCGCCGTCACCTCAACAGCCATGCCGATGACGCAAGTGGAAGATATGGTGGAAACCCGCGTCGCGCAGAAAATCTCGCAGATTTCCGGCGTCGGCCTGGTGACGCTTTCCGGCGGCCAGCGTCCGGCTGTTCGCGTCAAACTTAACGCTCAGGCGATTGCCGCCCTCGGCCTGACCAGCGAAACCGTGCGCACCGCCATTACCGGCGCTAACGTTAACTCGGCAAAAGGTAGCCTCGACGGCCCTTCCCGTGCGGTCACGCTTTCCGCGAACGACCAGATGCAATCCGCCGAAGAGTATCGCCAGCTAATCATCGCCTACCAGAACGGCGCGCCGATTCGTCTTGGCGATGTCGCAACCGTAGAGCAAGGTGCAGAAAACAGCTGGCTTGGCGCATGGGCGAACAAAGAACAGGCCATTGTGATGAATGTTCAGCGCCAGCCCGGTGCTAACATTATCTCCACCGCCGACAGCATCCGGCAGATGCTGCCACAGCTCACCGAGAGTCTGCCGAAATCGGTGAAGGTAACAGTGCTTTCCGATCGCACCACCAATATCCGCGCATCGGTCAACGATACCCAGTTTGAATTGATGATGGCTATCGCGCTGGTAGTCATGATTATCTACCTGTTTTTGCGCAATATTCCGGCGACCATCATTCCCGGCTTCGCAGTGCCGCTGTCGTTAATCGGCACCTTCGCGGTCATGGTGTTTCTCGATTTTTCAATCAATAACCTGACGCTGATGGCGTTAACTATCGCCACCGGGTTCGTGGTCGATGACGCCATCGTGGTGATCGAAAATATTTCCCGCTATATCGAAAAAGGCGAAAAACCGTTGGCGGCGGCGCTCAAGGGCGCAGGTGAAATCGGCTTTACCATTATCTCGCTGACCTTCTCGCTGATTGCGGTGTTGATCCCACTGCTGTTTATGGGCGATATCGTCGGGCGACTGTTCCGCGAATTTGCTATTACCCTGGCGGTAGCGATTTTGATCTCAGCGGTGGTGTCGCTGACCCTGACACCGATGATGTGCGCGCGGATGCTCAGCCAGGAGTCGTTGCGTAAACAGAACCGCTTCTCCCGTGCCTCGGAAAAAATGTTCGACAGGATAATCGCCGCCTATGGTCGTGGACTGGCGAAAGTGCTGAATCATCCGTGGCTGACCTTAAGCGTGGCACTCAGCACGCTGCTGCTTAGCGTGCTGCTGTGGGTGTTCATTCCGAAAGGTTTCTTCCCGGTACAGGACAACGGCATTATTCAGGGCACTTTGCAGGCACCGCAATCCAGCTCCTTTGCCAATATGGCCCAGCGGCAACGCCAGGTCGCGGACGTGATTTTGCAGGATCCGGCAGTGCAAAGTCTGACCTCATTTGTTGGCGTTGATGGCACTAACCCGTCGCTGAACAGTGCGCGTTTGCAGATCAACCTCAAACCGCTGGATGAACGTGATGATCGGGTGCAAAAAGTCATCGCCCGTCTGCAAACGGCGGTGGATAAAGTGCCGGGCGTCGATCTCTTCCTGCAACCAACGCAGGACCTGACCATCGATACTCAGGTCAGCCGCACCCAGTACCAGTTTACCTTGCAGGCCACCTCACTGGATGCGCTCAGTACCTGGGTGCCAGAGTTGATGGAAAAACTCCAGCAACTGCCACAGCTTTCTGATGTCTCCAGCGACTGGCAGGACAAAGGGCTGGTGGCGTATGTCAATGTTGATCGCGACAGCGCCAGCCGTCTGGGGATCAGCATGGCGGATGTCGATAACGCCCTGTACAACGCGTTTGGTCAGCGGCTGATTTCCACTATTTATACTCAGGCTAACCAGTATCGCGTGGTGCTGGAACACAACACCGAAAATACCCCAGGCCTCGCGGCGCTGGATACCATTCGCCTGACCAGCAGCGACGGTGGCGTGGTGCCGCTAAGCTCAATTGCCAAAATTGAGCAGCGTTTTGCGCCGCTCTCCATCAACCATCTGGATCAGTTCCCGGTAACGACCATCTCCTTTAACGTGCCGGATAACTATTCGCTGGGTGATGCGGTGCAGGCGATTATGGACACCGAGAAGACGCTGAATCTGCCGGTGGATATCACCACGCAATTCCAGGGCAGCACCCTCGCCTTCCAGTCGGCGCTGGGCAGCACTGTCTGGCTGATTGTCGCGGCGGTGGTGGCGATGTATATCGTGCTCGGCATTCTGTACGAGAGCTTTATTCACCCGATCACCATTCTCTCGACGCTACCCACCGCAGGGGTTGGCGCACTGCTGGCGTTGCTGATTGCTGGTAGCGAACTGGATGTGATTGCGATTATCGGCATTATTTTGCTGATCGGTATCGTGAAGAAGAACGCCATCATGATGATCGACTTCGCGCTGGCTGCCGAGCGCGAGCAAGGCATGTCGCCGCGCGAGGCAATCTACCAGGCTTGTCTGTTGCGTTTTCGTCCGATCCTGATGACCACCCTGGCGGCTCTGCTTGGCGCGCTGCCGCTGATGTTGAGTACCGGGGTCGGCGCGGAACTGCGTCGTCCGTTAGGTATCGGCATGGTCGGCGGCCTGATTGTCAGCCAGGTGCTGACGCTGTTCACCACGCCGGTGATTTATCTGCTGTTCGACCGCCTGGCATTGTGGACCAAAAGCCGCTTTGCCCGTCATGAAGAGGAGGCGTAAGTGAAGTTTTTTGCCCTCTTCATTTACCGTCCGGTGGCGACGATTTTACTGTCGGTTGCCATTACCCTGTGCGGCATACTGGGCTTCCGTATGCTGCCGGTCGCCCCGCTGCCGCAGGTCGATTTTCCGGTGATTATGGTCAGCGCCTCGCTGCCCGGTGCGTCACCAGAAACAATGGCGTCTTCCGTTGCCACGCCGCTGGAGCGCTCACTTGGGCGCATTGCCGGAGTCAGTGAAATGACCTCCAGCAGTTCGCTCGGCAGCACGCGTATTATTTTGCAGTTTGATTTTGACCGGGATATCAACGGCGCAGCGCGTGATGTGCAGGCGGCGATCAACGCTGCACAAAGTTTGCTGCCCAGTGGGATGCCCAGCCGCCCGACCTATCGCAAAGCGAACCCGTCGGATGCGCCAATTATGATCCTCACGCTGACGTCCGATACTTATTCGCAGGGTGAACTGTACGATTTCGCCTCGACGCAGCTGGCTCCGACGATTTCGCAAATCGACGGTGTTGGTGATGTCGATGTCGGAGGCAGCTCACTGCCCGCCGTACGCGTCGGGCTGAATCCGCAGGCGCTGTTTAATCAGGGCGTGTCGCTGGACGACGTACGCACCGCCGTCAGCAATGCCAACGTGCGTAAACCGCAGGGCGCGCTGGAAGATGGCACTCACCGCTGGCAGATCCAGACCAATGATGAGCTAAAAACCGCCGCTGAATATCAGCCGTTGATTATTCACTACAACAACGGCGGCGCGGTTCGTCTGGGCGATGTGGCGACGGTGACCGACTCAGTGCAGGATGTGCGCAACGCCGGGATGACCAACGCCAAACCGGCTATTTTACTGATGATCCGCAAACTGCCGGAAGCCAATATTATCCAGACGGTTGACAGCATCCGGGCAAAATTACCGGAGTTGCAGGAAACCATTCCGGCGGCGATTGATCTGCAAATTGCCCAGGATCGCTCCCCCACCATTCGCGCCTCGCTGGAAGAAGTCGAGCAAACGCTGATTATCTCGGTGGCGCTGGTGATTCTGGTGGTGTTTTTATTCCTGCGCTCGGGTCGCGCCACTATTATTCCCGCCGTTTCGGTGCCGGTTTCGCTGATTGGTACGTTTGCGGCGATGTACCTGTGCGGATTCAGTCTCAATAACCTTTCGTTAATGGCGCTCACCATCGCTACTGGTTTCGTGGTGGATGACGCCATCGTGGTGCTGGAAAACATTGCACGTCATCTGGAAGCGGGAATGAAACCGTTGCAAGCCGCACTGCAAGGTACTCGCGAAGTCGGTTTTACGGTGCTGTCGATGAGTCTGTCACTGGTGGCGGTGTTCCTGCCGCTGCTGTTGATGGGCGGATTGCCGGGCCGACTGTTACGCGAATTTGCCGTGACGCTTTCTGTCGCCATTGGTATATCGTTGCTGGTTTCTCTGACATTAACGCCAATGATGTGTGGCTGGATGCTGAAAGCCAGCAAGCCGCGCGAGCAAAAGCGACTGCGTGGTTTTGGTCGCATGTTGGTAGCCCTGCAACAAGGCTACGGCAAGTCACTGAAATGGGTGCTCAATCATACCCGTCTGGTGGGCGTGGTGCTGCTTGGCACCATTGCGCTGAATATCTGGCTGTATATCTCGATCCCGAAAACCTTCTTCCCGGAGCAGGACACTGGCGTGTTGATGGGCGGGATTCAGGCGGATCAGAGTATTTCGTTTCAGGCGATGCGCGGTAAGTTGCAGGATTTCATGAAAATTATCCGTGACGATCCGGCAGTGGATAATGTCACCGGCTTTACAGGCGGTTCGCGAGTGAACAGCGGGATGATGTTTATCACCCTCAAGCCACGCGACGAACGCAGCGAAACGGCGCAGCAAATTATCGACCGTCTGCGCGTAAAACTGGCGAAAGAACCGGGGGCGAATCTGTTCCTGATGGCGGTACAGGATATTCGCGTTGGTGGGCGTCAGTCGAACGCCAGCTACCAGTACACGTTGTTATCCGACGACCTGGCGGCACTGCGAGAATGGGAGCCGAAAATCCGCAAAAAACTGGCGACGTTGCCGGAACTGGCGGACGTGAACTCCGATCAGCAGGATAACGGCGCGGAGATGAATCTGGTTTACGACCGCGACACCATGGCACGGCTGGGAATCGACGTACAAGCCGCCAAGAGTATGTTAAATAACGCCTTCGGTCAGCGGCAAATCTCGACCATTTACCAGCCGATGAACCAGTATAAAGTGGTGATGGAAGTGGATCCGCGCTATACCCAGGACATCAGTGCGCTGGAAAAAATGTTCGTTATCAATAACGAAGGCAAAGCGATCCCGCTGTCGTATTTCGCTAAATGGCAACCGGCGAATGCCCCACTATCGGTGAATCATCAGGGATTATCGGCGGCCTCGACCATTTCGTTTAACCTGCCGACCGGAAAATCGCTCTCGGACGCCAGTGCGGCGATCGATCGCGCAATGACCCAGCTTGGTGTGCCTTCGACGGTGCGCGGCAGTTTTGCCGGCACGGCGCAGGTGTTCCAGGAGACGATGAACTCGCAGGTGATCCTGATTATCGCCGCCATCGCCACGGTGTATATCGTGCTGGGTATCCTTTACGAGAGTTACGTACATCCGCTGACGATTCTCTCCACCCTGCCCTCGGCGGGCGTTGGAGCGCTGTTGGCGCTGGAGCTGTTCAATGCCCCGTTCAGCCTAATCGCCCTGATAGGGATCATGCTATTAATCGGCATCGTGAAGAAAAACGCCATTATGATGGTCGATTTTGCGCTTGAAGCCCAACGGCACGGTAACCTGACGCCGCAGGAAGCTATTTTCCAGGCCTGTCTGCTGCGTTTTCGCCCGATTATGATGACTACCCTGGCGGCGCTGTTTGGTGCGCTGCCGCTGGTATTGTCGGGCGGCGACGGCTCGGAGCTGCGGCAACCCCTGGGGATCACCATTGTCGGCGGACTGGTAATGAGCCAGCTCCTTACGCTGTATACCACGCCGGTGGTGTATCTCTTTTTCGACCGTCTGCGGCTGCGTTTTTCGCGTAAACCTAAACAAACGGTAACCGAGTAAATGACAGATCTTCCCGACAGCACCCGTTGGCAATTGTGGATTGTGGCTTTCGGCTTCTTTATGCAGTCGCTGGACACCACCATCGTAAACACCGCCCTTCCCTCAATGGCGCAAAGCCTCGGGGAAAGTCCGTTGCATATGCACATGGTCATTGTCTCTTATGTGCTGACCGTGGCGGTGATGCTGCCCGCCAGCGGCTGGCTGGCGGACAAAGTCGGCGTGCGCAATATTTTCTTTACCGCCATCGTGCTGTTTACTCTCGGTTCACTGTTTTGCGCGCTTTCCGGCACGCTGAACGAACTGTTGCTGGCACGCGCGTTACAGGGCGTTGGCGGCGCGATGATGGTGCCGGTCGGCAGATTGACGGTGATGAAAATCGTACCGCGCGAGCAATATATGGCGGCGATGACCTTTGTCACGTTACCCGGTCAGGTCGGTCCGCTGCTCGGTCCGGCGCTCGGCGGTCTGCTGGTGGAGTACGCATCGTGGCACTGGATCTTTTTGATCAACATTCCGGTGGGGATTATCGGTGCGATCGCCACATTGCTGTTAATGCCAAACTACACCATGCAGACGCGGCGCTTTGATCTCTCCGGATTTTTATTGCTGGCGGTTGGCATGGCGGTATTAACCCTGGCGCTGGACGGCAGTAAAGGTACAGGTTTATCGCCGCTGACGATTGCAGGCCTGGTCGCAGTTGGCGTGGTGGCACTGGTGCTTTATCTGCTGCACGCCAGAAATAACAACCGTGCCCTGTTCAGTCTGAAACTGTTCCGTACTCGTACCTTTTCGCTGGGCCTGGCGGGGAGCTTTGCCGGACGTATTGGCAGTGGCATGTTGCCCTTTATGACACCGGTTTTCCTGCAAATTGGCCTCGGTTTCTCGCCGTTTCATGCCGGACTGATGATGATCCCGATGGTGCTTGGCAGCATGGGAATGAAGCGAATTGTGGTACAGGTGGTGAATCGCTTTGGTTATCGTCGGGTACTGGTAGCGACCACGCTGGGTCTGTCGCTGGTCACCCTGTTGTTTATGACTACCGCCCTGCTGGGCTGGTACTACGTTTTGCCGTTCGTCCTGTTTTTACAAGGGATGGTCAACTCGACGCGTTTCTCCTCCATGAACACCCTGACGCTGAAAGATCTCCCGGACAATCTGGCGAGCAGCGGCAACAGCCTGCTGTCGATGATTATGCAATTGTCGATGAGTATCGGCGTCACTATCGCCGGGCTGTTGCTGGGACTTTTTGGTTCACAGCATGTCAGCGTCGACAGCGGCACCACACAAACCGTCTTTATGTACACCTGGCTTAGCATGGCGTTGATCATCGCCCTTCCGGCGTTCATCTTTGCCAGAGTGCCGAACGATACGCATCAAAATGTAGCTATTTCGCGGCGAAAAAGGAGCGCGCAATGAAGTTCTGGCGACCCGGTATTACCGGCAAACTGTTTCTGGCGATTTTCGCCACCTGCATTGTCTTGCTGATCAGTATGCACTGGGCGGTGCGTATCAGTTTTGAGCGTGGCTTTATTGATTACATCAAGCATGGTAATGAACAGCGATTACAACTGTTAAGTGATGCGCTTGGCGAGCAGTATGCGCAGCATGGCAACTGGCGCTTCCTGCGCAACAATGATCGCTTTGTCTTTCAGATCCTGCGTTCATTTGAACACGATAATTCGGAAGATAAACCCGGCCCGGGTATGCCACCGCACGGCTGGCGTACCCAGTTCTGGGTGGTTGATCAAAACAACAAAGTGCTGGTTGGTCCGCGAGCGCCGATTCCACCTGACGGTACACGGCGACCCATTCTGGTCAACGGTGCGGAAGTTGGCGCGGTGATCGCCTCCCCCGTTGAGCGGTTAACGCGCAATACTGATATCAATTTCGATAAACAACAGCGGCAAACCAGCTGGTTGATTGTCGCCCTGGCAACGTTACTCGCGGCACTTGCCACTTTTCTGCTGGCGCGCGGTTTACTGGCACCGGTAAAACGACTTGTCGATGGCACGCACAAACTGGCGGCGGGCGATTTCACTACCCGCGTAACGCCCACCAGTGAAGATGAACTGGGCAAACTGGCGCAAGACTTCAACCAGCTTGCCAGCACACTGGAGAAAAACCAGCAAATGCGGCGCGATTTTATGGCCGATATTTCTCACGAACTGCGTACGCCATTAGCGGTGCTGCGCGGTGAACTGGAAGCCATTCAGGATGGCGTGCGTAAATTCACGCCGGAGACGGTGGCGTCTTTACAGGCGGAGGTCGGTACACTGACCAAACTGGTTGACGATCTCCATCAGTTGTCGATGTCTGATGAAGGCGCTCTCGCCTATCAAAAAGCACCGGTAGATTTGATCCCACTGCTGGAAGTGGCGGGCGGCGCATTTCGCGAACGATTCGCCAGTCGTGGCCTGAAACTGCAATTTTCCCTGCCAGACAGTATTACCGTATTTGGCGATCGCGACCGTTTAATGCAGTTATTCAATAACTTACTGGAAAACAGCCTGCGCTACACTGACAGCGGCGGCAGCCTGCAAATCTCTGCCGGGCAGCGCGACAAAACGGTGCGCCTGACCTTTGCCGACAGTGCGCCAGGTGTCAGTGACGATCAGCTACAAAAATTGTTTGAACGTTTTTATCGCACCGAAGGTTCCCGCAACCGTGCCAGCGGCGGTTCCGGGCTGGGGCTGGCGATTTGCCTGAACATTGTTGAAGCACATAATGGTCGCATTATTGCTGCCCATTCGCCTTTTGGCGGGGTAAGCATTACAGTAGAGTTACCGCTGGAACGGGATTTACAGAGAGAAGTATGACCGAGTTACCAATCGACGAAAACACACCGCGTATTTTGATCGTGGAAGATGAACCGAAGCTGGGGCAGTTGCTCATTGATTATCTGCGTGCTGCGAGCTATGCGCCGACGCTTATCAGCCACGGCGATCAGGTACTGCCGTATGTGCGCCAGACACCACCGGATCTGATCCTGTTAGATCTGATGCTCCCTGGCACCGATGGCCTGACGCTGTGCCGGGAAATTCGTCGTTTTACTGACATTCCGATCGTGATGGTGACGGCAAAAATCGAAGAGATCGATCGCCTGCTGGGGCTGGAGATTGGCGCAGATGATTATATCTGTAAGCCGTACAGCCCACGGGAAGTGGTAGCGCGCGTCAAAACCATTTTGCGCCGTTGCAAACCGCAGCGCGAGTTGCAGCAACAGGATGCTGAAAGCCCGTTGATTATCGACGAAGGTCGTTTTCAGGCTTCATGGCGCGGTAAAATGCTTGACCTGACGCCTGCGGAATTTCGTCTGCTGAAAACGCTCTCTCACGAACCAGGAAAAGTGTTCTCCCGCGAGCAATTGCTCAATCATCTTTATGACGACTACCGCGTAGTAACCGACCGCACCATCGACAGCCACATTAAAAACCTGCGCCGCAAGCTGGAATCTCTCGACGCCGAACAGTCATTTATCCGCGCCGTTTATGGCGTCGGTTACCGCTGGGAAGCCGACGCCTGCCGCATCGTTTAGTTTTAGCGACATTATTTTGTTAGCCGGAGATGGCGTTCAGACCAGATCCGGCAACATTATCCCACGCATGGTCAGCAAACTGACATTATCTCTCCGCCCTGGCAGGCATCAGAAAATCGCTCATACTTTAATCGGTAAACAGCACCTTTAGATGCTGTTTTCGATACACAATTTCAATCAAGGAGTCATTATGGCTGGTTGGTTTGAACTCAGTAAGAGCAGTGATAATCAGTTCCGGTTTGTGCTAAAAGCGGGCAATGGTGAGACTATCCTCACCAGCGAGCTTTATACCTCAAAAGCCTCTGCGGAAAAGGGCATCGCGTCGGTGCGTAGCAACAGCCCGCAAGAAGAACGCTATGAGAAAAAAACGGCAAGTAACGGCAAATTCTATTTCAATCTGAAAGCCGCTAATCATCAAATTATCGGCTCCAGCCAGATGTACGCCACCGCGCAATCTCGTGAAACCGGAATTGCCTCCGTTAAAGCCAATGGCACAAGCCAGACGGTGAAAGACAATACGTAATTACGATGCCGGGCGTGGGTTGTTGGCGTCCGGCGCTTTACCAGATCCCCCCACAGCGCTACAATGCCCGCCCTTAAAGTGGGGGCACTCCCCTAACCGCTTCATCAGGTGAAGCGGATCTGACCTGTCATCAGAACGAGAGAATTATGTTTAAACCGGAACTCCTTTCCCCGGCGGGAACGCTGAAAAATATGCGTTACGCTTTCGCTTATGGCGCAGATGCTGTTTATGCGGGCCAGCCGCGTTACTCCCTGCGTGTGCGCAACAACGAATTCAACCACGAAAATCTTCAGCTCGGCATCAATGAAGCCCACGCGCTGGGGAAAAAGTTTTATGTCGTGGTCAACATTGCACCGCACAACGCCAAGCTGAAAACCTTTATCCGTGACCTGAAACCGGTGGTGGAAATGGGGCCGGATGCGCTGATTATGTCCGATCCAGGGCTGATTATGCTGGTGCGTGAGCACTTCCCTGAAATGCCGATCCACCTCTCGGTGCAGGCTAACGCCGTAAACTGGGCGACGGTGAAATTCTGGCAGCAAATGGGCCTGACCCGCGTGATCCTCTCTCGCGAGCTGTCGCTGGAAGAGATTGAAGAGATCCGCAATCAGGTGCCGGATATGGAGATCGAGATCTTCGTTCACGGCGCACTGTGCATGGCCTACTCCGGTCGCTGCCTGCTCTCTGGCTATATCAACAAGCGCGATCCGAACCAGGGTACCTGCACCAACGCCTGCCGCTGGGAGTACAACGTCCAGGAAGGGAAAGAAGATGACGTTGGCAACATCGTACACAAGTACGAGCCGATTCCGGTGCAAAATGTTGAGCCGACGCTGGGTATCGGCGCGCCAACCGACAAAGTGTTTATGATCGAAGAAGCCCAGCGTCCGGGCGAGTATATGACCGCGTTTGAAGATGAGCACGGCACTTACATCATGAACTCGAAAGATCTGCGCGCCATCGCCCATGTAGAACGCCTGACCAAAATGGGCGTGCATTCGCTGAAAATCGAAGGCCGTACTAAATCTTTCTACTATTGCGCACGCACCGCACAGGTTTACCGTAAAGCTATCGATGACGCCGCTGCGGGCAAACCGTTCGATACCAGCCTGCTGGAAACTCTGGAAGGTCTGGCGCATCGTGGCTATACCGAAGGTTTCCTGCGTCGTCATACTCACGACGATTATCAGAACTACGAATACGGTTATTCAGTTTCTGACCGCCAGCAGTTTGTTGGTGAGTTTACCGGTGAGCGCAAGGGGGACCTCGCGGCGGTAGCGGTGAAAAATAAATTCTCCGTTGGCGACAGCCTTGAGCTGATGACGCCGCAAGGCAACATTAACTTTACCCTTGAGCACATGGAAAACGCCAAAGGTGAAGCGATGCCGGTCGCACCAGGCGATGGTTATACTGTGTGGCTCCCGGTCCCGCAGGATCTTGAGCTCAATTACGCTCTGCTGATGCGTAATTTCTCCGGGGAAACCACGCGTAACCCACACGGTAAGTGATTAATTTCGATTATTTTTCCCGGATGGAAAATTCTTAGAAACCGATCACATACAGCTGCATTTATTAAGGTTATCATCCGTTTCGCTGAAAAACATAACCCATAAAATGCTAGCTGTACCAGGAACCACCTCCTTAGCCTGTGTAATCTCCCTTACACGGGCTTATTTTTTTATGCATAAGCCCTATCTCTGGTAACCGTCTTCCATTGACCACATCGATAGAATCCTCCTTCATAGCACGATGCCTTTCACTTATCGGCATCGTGCTCCCACAGGTTCCGGCTACGCACAGCCAGAACGCGCATATTTGACGCTTACCAAAAAATATTCTCACTCTCCACATTTGAATGTCAGACGAGCGACACCATGTAATCCTACACCTTCTGTCTTCAGCTCAACTATTTGCATTTTTTTGCCCTGAGTAACACAGAAATGAGTTGCATCATTTTTTACTATATTTTCTGCACCAGATATTCTACCCCTGGCTAAAGAAGCTTCGGCTTCGGTGTAGTATTGGTTATCGAGTTTACGCTGAATATTACTTTTATATGCAAGACCAAATTTACCGATACTTGTCTCATCATTATGCACAGCACAACCAGACATAATAAAAATACTAATTAATGATATAGCAGCTATCTTTTTCATCTCACCTTCCCCCATTAAATACCAACGACACTCTCTAGTGTTTAAATATAATAATGGCATGATTATTATAATTGAATAGGATTATAATAAATGTTCTGTACAACATTTCCTACATAAGTAGGAATTACGGACATGGAGGCCCTTCCGGGTAACTCCATGAGGGCTTTAATATATTATATTGAAGATGCCACCGTTTAGTTGAATATTAGGTATATTCTCTTTTTTGAAATTTATCGGTGGCTGCCGTTAGTATTCGCTGTCCCCATTGCAAGCTCCTGGTGGTAACCACTGAATCCTCCATACTTGAACTGACTTTTATCCTCCGACTTTCATCCTGTTCTGACTCCACCTTTTCTTTTCTGCTCTACACTATCTACAGACCAATCATAAAGGCACATACGATCATGGCAGAATTTCCCGCCAGCTTACTGATTCTTAATGGCAAAAGTACTGACAATTTACCCTTGCGCGAAGCAATTATGCTGTTGCGTGAGGAAGGAATGACGATCCATGTGCGGGTCACCTGGGAGAAAGGCGATGCCGCACGATATGTAGAGGAGGCCCGGAAGTTGGGCGTCGCAACGGTGATTGCCGGTGGTGGCGATGGCACCATTAATGAAGTTTCTACGGCGTTGATTCAGTGTGAGGGGGATGACATACCCGCGCTGGGAATTTTGCCATTAGGAACCGCCAATGATTTTGCCACCAGTGTAGGGATTCCTGAGGCACTGGATAAGGCGCTGAAACTGGCAATTGCCGGTAACGCCATTGCGATAGATATGGCGCAGCTCAACAAACAAACCTGATTTATTAATATGGCGACATGCGGATTTGGGACGCGTATTACCACAGAAACTCCGGAAAAATTAAAAGCCGCGCTGGGTGGCGTCTCTTACATCATTCATGGCTTAATGCGCATGGATACTCTGCAACCGGACCGTTGTGAAATCCGCGGTGAAAACTTTCACTGGCAAGGTGACGCCCTGGTCATTGGTATTGGTAACGGGCGTCAGGCCGGTGGCGGTCAGCAATTGTGTCCGAACGCGTTAATTAACGATGGCTTGCTGCAACTGCGCATTTTTACCGGCGATGAAATACTTCCGGCTCTCGTATCAACCTTAAAATCTGACGAAGATAACCCGAATATTATCGAAGGCGCTTCGTCGTGGTTTGATATTCAGGCACCACACGACATCACCTTTAATCTTGATGGCGAACCGTTGAGTGGGCAAAATTTTCATATTGAAATACTTCCGGCAGCGTTGCGTTGTCGATTACCACCAGATTGTCCACTGTTGCGTTAATCAAACTATTCTCTCTTGAACCAGGGAGAATCCGTAATGCCGGATGCGGTGTAAACACCTTATCCGGCATACAGAACAATACTACACCGTAATTAATTTTACCCGCGTCTTCTGCAATGCCAGTTTATCCACCTCTGACACAGCATCATCGGTAATAATAATGTCAATTTTTTCGATTGGTAGTACCTGATTAAAACCGCGACGGTTAAATTTCGATGAATCGAGAACGGCAATCACTTTATTAGCGGCTGTGACCATCGCACCGCTAATAGAATAACCTTCATTAAAGGTCGTAATACCATTAACCGCATCAATACCATCAGCACCGACAAACATTAAATCGGCATTAATATCCTGTAATGAACGCTCGGCAATGGAACCATGCATCGAGCGCGTTTTATGGCGGACCGTGCCACCACAGACGACCAGAGTAATGTCTTTATTTTCGGAAAGGGCAAACGCTGCCGGGAGACTGTTGGTAATCACCGTGATATTTTTGGCGGTCATTAATCCTTCGGCGATAAGCATTGTCGTACTTCCGCTGTCGAGAATAACGGTCATCCCTTCGTGGATCATTTTGACTGCCGCCTGCGCTATTCTGTTTTTTGGCGCGCTGGCGA
>ENA-UOJC01003251-UOJC01003251.1-human-gut-metagenome-genome-assembly--contig:-C104-NODE-3251-length-15671-cov-6.134670_pt1 | contig 15671 bp, 9 predicted proteins | sample MGYA00242339_ERZ723886 | MGnify/ENA metagenome assembly ERZ723886 | reverse complement strand
TTTTCTGCACATAATATGCTATAATTATGTGCAGAAAGGCTGGTGCTGTATGAGAAAATTCGATTATTCCTTTTTGAATAACGGTTTGCTGCCTGCAAACCTTGTGAACCTTACCTCCAATATTGCGGCGCTGAAAACCATGGCAGGCGTGCGCAAGGACGAATACACGCAGATTTTTACGGAGTTGGAGGCTGTCGCAAAGGTGCAGTCCATCAAAAGCTCCAATGCCATTGAGGGCATTGTAACCAGCGATGAGCGTATCGCCGCCATTGTCAATCAGAACAGCGCCCCGCTGAACCACAACGAGGCGGAGATCGCCGGTTACAGAGATGCGCTGAATGAGATCCACTTGGGCTATGAACACATCGACTTCCGGCAGCGTGACATTCTGCGTCTGCACGAAATGATGATGAGCTTTGCGGGCTATGAGTACGGCGGGCAGTACAAGACGGACGACAATGTAATTTTGGAGATCGATGCGGACGGAAACCGCCGTGTCCGTTTTCGTCCAACACCTGCAAGCGAAACACCGAAAGCAATGGAGCAGTTGGAGCTTGCCTATCTGGATGCCCGAAACGATGCGAATATCAATCAGCTTCTTTTGATCCCCTGCGTGATTCTGGACTTTCTCTGCATCCATCCGTTCCGGGACGGCAACGGCAGAATGTCCCGCCTGCTCTCGCTGCTGCTGCTATACAAAAACGGCTTTGACGCAGGAAAATATGTGTCCTTTGAGGAGCAGATCAACAACTGCAAGGCGTATTATTACGAAGCCCTGCGGCAGTCCTCGGCAGGATGGGAAACGAATGAAAACTCCTATTTCCCCTTTATCGAGAATTTCCTGTCCACCCTTTATATGTGCTATAAGGAACTGGACAAGCGGTTTGCAGTGGTACACGGCAAGAAGATCACGAAAAAAGCCCGTGTGGAAGCGACTGTCCTGAATAGCTTGACACCACTTTCCAAAGCAGAGATTTGCAAGATTCTCCCCGATGTCAGCCCCACAACCGTGGAGGCTGTCCTCGGTGCCATGGTCAAGACTGGTTCGGTAAAACGAATCGGATCAGGCCGGACAACGAGATATATCAAGGTGTGAGGTTGAGCACCATGAATAAACAAATGACTAAGAAAAAGGCTAAGACTAGAGTGCAATATTGAAGACATTAATGGAGATTTTTAAAGAATAGGTTACGTTTGTATACGATGATAATCAACGATTCGTCGTTATGGAGGTAGTCAAATAGGAAAGGAGTTTTTTGAAATGAGCATTCAAAATCCTCCAAAGATGGGTGACACGCTATTTTTGATGCATAGAGAGGTAATAGTAATAAAGGTGTACACATTATTTAGACTTGCTATGGTACGCTATTTGGACGAAATGAAGGAATTTTGTGTGGATGTTTGTGCCTTATCTCAAGAACCAGACTTTACAAATTCAATTTCGTTAAAAATATTAGGGGGGAAATGCTGTGAGTAGCATCAAAAGCTTTATTGAAGGATATATGACTGGCAATGCATGGGAAGACTTGTGCGTTCGATGTTATCGTATTCGCTATCAAAAAGATAACTACACCGCAATTCCTGCTACCCAAGGGGGTGATGCTGGTATAGAAGGTTTTACATATAAAGGTGTTGTCCACCAGTGTTACTGCCCGGAACGAGATTATTCTGATAATGAACTATATGAGCATCAACGCAACAAGCTTACTGCAGATATAGAAAAGCTAAAGAAAAACGCTGATAGACTTAAGGCTCTCGGAGTCCCGCCTGTTGTTGAGTGGCATTTTAATATTCCAGAATATAAGGACACTCGCATTCTTGCACACGCTGAAAGCAAACGTCAAGAAGTAATTAAAGCCAAAAAAGATAAACCTTCTGACTATACACACATCGCAGATGATTTTCAAATTGTCATTAAAACTGCAGAAGATTTCGCACCGGAAATAAGTTGCGTTATTCGTACATCTTTATCAGATATGCGACTTAATCTAGCTATTGAACATTCGAGTAAGCCTGATTGGTCAAAATGTGATTCTGAAAAAGTTGCAAATATACGCAGAAAGATCAAGGCTATCATGCTTGTTGACGACGCTGATGAAGCTTTAAATGAAGTCGTCGGAATTTATGTCGACTGCTACATAAGCGGTTTGGAAATTCTGAATGATTTGCGGGTGCACTTTCCAGAGATATATGAGGAAATTTACCGACTTGAGCAAAGCTATAAGCGTGAAGTGTCAATTAGGACTCTCATGAATACAGACAAAACTATGAATCGCACTTTATTTGATGCAATTCTCAATGAGTTTCATTCCAAACTTGAACGAGATTTTTCTTCTAGATTCACTGAAGCATCCATTGGCGAACTAAAACAAGATTTAATTGCAAGTTGGCTTGCAGACTGTTCAATGGAATTTAGGGGGTAAGTAAATGAGAGAAACTCCATTAGAATATACCGACATTGTTTTCAACGCAAAACCGGATGCGGTTCCGTATAATTACCGTATCAGCTATAAGGTCACGCAATTATGCTTAATTATGCGAATTTGCGGTCGAGGAGATGTTTGCTCGCTTATAAAGCTTCACATGATTTCGTTTGCCTTAATTTCTCAGGAGAACATGAGAAAGCTTGTTGATTTTGCGAACGGGATCGGTAGTGCGCCAATTGTTCGTTTTGATCCATCGGTTAACCGTGCTCTAACATATGCAATAGGATATGGGCTAATAAAACGACAGCAGAATGCAAAATACAAACTAACTGACCGTGGTAAGCAACTTGCAGAACAGATAAAGGTTGTTGGAGATCTTATGGTAATCGAAATAGGTGATTTAAATTTGCTAGCGAAAAAGTTGACTGAAAGAAAAGTCGAAGAAATAGTAGATAGGTGGAGAATAAAAGATGCTGAGAATCAATAGATTACGGGTTGAAATTAACACCGTTAAAGGTGTGTATGGGATCGATAAAGCATTTGAAGATGGGTTAAACTTTATAGCAAGCCTTGAAAACACGTGCGGAAAGAGTTCAATCCTTGCGGCTATTTATTATTGCCTTGGCTTCGAGCAAATCCTTGGTGGTGCCGGTGGAATCGGAAGCAAAGTTCTCACATCTGCATTTAAAACCGCCATTGAGGATAAGGGTGAGCCTTTAACGGTAACCGAGTCTGGAGCTTATCTCGAAATCAGCAATGGAATTGAAATTCGAACAATTTACAGAAATATTAAATCAGAAAGTAAAGACAATCACCTCGTAACAGTTTATTATGGAAATTATGATTCAATAAGCAACAATGAAACATTATCTGAAGATTACTATGTCAATATCCAAAATTCTGCAACAAGCGAAAAGGGGTTCCATACATTTCTTGAAGAGTTCCTTCACATGGAACTTCCTTTAGTTCGTACATCGGATGGTAATGAGCGAAAATTGTATCTTCAGATGATTTTTGCCTCTATGTTTATTGAGCAAAAACATGGCTGGTCAGATATTCTTTCTGGTATGCCAGTATTCGGAATCCGTGAATCGAAGAAGCGAATTGTAGAGTATATATTAGGATTGGATACATTAAAAAACGAAAAGGAACGAGACCGCCTTAACGCAGTAAGAAGTCAGCTTGAATACAAATGGGGGCAATTGATTTCTGATTTTGAAAAAGCTGTTCATTCAGAATCATGTGATATTTCAAATCTCCCAATCCATCCGCGAGTTTTATCGGACATTGATTATTCAAGAATAGTCGTTTCGGTTTTGGGCGCTTCCTCTATTGAAGAGGAAATACAATCTCTAAATAATGAGTATGATGGATTGCGCCAATTGAAGCCCCTTGTACGTGATAATTTTGATGCTCTTAACACCGAACTGTCAGAAACACAAACACAAATACTTGTTTTTGAAAGTCGATCACATAAAATAAATAGAGACTTAGCAAGTTACGACGAAGCAATTAAGCGGCTAAATGCAGATTTGGCACTGGTAAACTCAGACATCCGTAATAATAATGATGCTGCACGTCTTCAAAAATTTGGCTCTGAAGCAACAGGCGGAAATATTTCAGCAGATATTTGTCCCGTTTGCAAACAGCATATCCAAGACAATTTGCTTGATGCGGAAGCTGCAAGCGGCTTTATGAGTATCGAAGATAATATAAGGCATCTTAAAGAGCAAAAAAAGATGTTAGAATTCACGCTAGGATGTCGCAAAGAATCTCGAGAAAAACTCAGCAGAGAAAAAGACGATCTCGAAGTACGGCTTCAAATGCTACGACGATTAGCACATACACTTCGTTCGGATTTGTTTACAACCACAGATACAGAAGCCTCTGAGGCAATTATGCTTAAGCGGATAGAGATTAGTAACCGCATCGAACGATTGTCAAAATTGCAAAATACCATTGTCGCTTTTACTGAACAATTAAAGGAATTATCTAAAGAGTGGAATATATATCTTGACCAAAAGAACAAACTTCCGAAAAAAGATATCTCAGAGTCAGATGTTGAAAAAATTGTTCTCTTGAAGAAGCAATTTATTGATAATCTAAAACGATATCACTACAGTAGTTTGTCGAGCTTTGACGGAATTGATATTTCCATTAATTCATCACTTCTACCCACTATTGATGGTTTTGACATGAAATTTGATTCATCTGCTAGCGATGGTATTCGTGTAATCTGGGCTTTCACAATGGCACTGTTACAGGTTTCTATTGAGAAAGGAGGTAATCATCCTGGCATTATCATTTTCGATGAACCTGCACAGCAAAGCATTGTCCCGGAAGATATGAAAAGCTTTATTGAGACGGTTGTGGAGATCAAAAAGCCATTCCAAATCATTACTGCTATTACATTAAACAGCCAAGAACTGATTAATATTATTAATAGCCTAGATGCATCAAGTCACCATACAATTCAGATTGAGGGAAAGGCATTTAAGGCATTATAGGCAGAGGTATCAAACTTTTGAAGTTAAGGAGTTTGATGAAACTCTGTACCATTCCTTTGAAAGCATAAATGATATATAGTCGTGCACCGTTGCGTACATAGCCGAGAGGTTTTCTTTACGAAAGCCCCTCGGCTATTTTTATGTCAGAACGGAGGTGAAACATATGCCATATATCCCGCCAGAGGTGGTGGCGAGAGCCCGTGAGATGGATCTGCTGGCCTATCTGCGGACTTATGAGCCGCAGGAGCTGGTGCATTTCGGCGGCAGCACCTACTGCACCCGTGAGCACGACAGCCTGAAAATCTCCAACGGCAAGTGGTGCTGGTTTTCCCGTGGGATCGGCGGCTATTCTGCGCTGAACTATCTCATTAAGGTCAAAAAATGCCATTTACGCAGGTGGTCGAAACCATTATGAGAAATCTGTCAGCGGCACCGCCCCCTTTGCCCCGGCTCCGAAAGTGTCAAAAGAAAAGGTGCTGCTTCTGCCGCAGACCAACCACAGCGCCACCCACGCCGTCAAATATCTGTGCCGCAGAGAAATCGACGACGAGCTGATCGATTTCTGCATCAAGACCGGTCGGCTCTATGAGAACTCCACTTATCACAACAAAGATAAACATATGCTAACATTGCGACATATTGGATATGGTATACCAAATGTTGATAAAACGATACATAATAACGAATATCATATAACAATAGTTACACATATTATATAAGAATGGGAAATCACAGTAAACAACAATTGACAAATAAACTAACCCTCAAAAAGCTAAATGCTTTTTGAGGGTTAGTTATAGATGTTTCAGCCTAACAACAAATTATTACCACTAACACTTCAAAATAAATCCGGTTATCTGTTTCGTATAGTTCTACTTACCGTAAATATCTCTAAATCTATCATTTGGACATTATCTGCTTGGATAAAGAGGACATTAGTCTATACGATAATGCTGCTTTTTAGTATCAAAATCTGAAATTATCACAAAACTACATTAAGAATCTATATAGTTCAAAATCATTCAGATATATAAAGCAATTATTCACTCATCGTAGAAATGACAAAACAAATTGCCGTGAACACAAAAATTACCGCCGCAACAACGGATATTATCTTTTTATATTTCGCTGCTGCCTCCATGTTACCCGCATCCCGGTTTTTGCCAACCAAGCCAAAGCGCAGCAAAAGTGACATGACAAAAAACATCGCTCCGACAAAATATCTGGTTCTCATACCAGAGTCATACGCCATGCTATGCGCCGGGTTAATTAGGCTCTCGATTTTTTCCAGACCAAAAGGTAGAATTCCGACCATGGCAAATCCGAATAGTGCTTTCAAGCCGATATTGTTGGTCAACTTGGTATATCCGCCTATTGCAGATTTGTGTGTGCCTTCCTCGATATTCTTGAGCACCCTTGTTACCTGCGCGACGCTGTAAAGCTTGCCGTCGATAAGATAGCCGTTGCCGAGCTTATCGTTTATGATAAAGTAGTTTCTGGAATCCTGAAACCACACAGGCAGAACAAACGGCACCAAATCTCCGTCTACATTCGCCAACGCAGACAGGCGGTTATTATCATCGCGTCCGTTGCGTCGCAACTGCTTGCTCTCAAACGAGCCGAACTTTTCAATGTCATCATAGTAGACCGACACTTTGTGCGCCGACATCGGCTTATAGAATGTCTTTGCATGATCCATAAATGCATCGAAATACACTACCTCAAAATGGTCTTCATAGAAAGTGAACTTCGACATGAAGATAATTTTGAGCGCGCTGACGCTTATAAAATATGTAAGCGCAGCCGCTACTGCAATGACGACGATGCGCTCCGGCGCCGGTCCTTTGAGAATGATGGACACGGCTTCGTAAATCAGCATCGCGGGAAACGCAAAGCCCACAAGGGCAAGCAATAAACTCCCCGCTTCAAAGGGTCGGACACTTGTTTTTTTCATAAAATCACCTTTTTTATTTAACTCAATAAGCTCATAACACTCTTATATACTCCATAGACAAAGTATATTGTATTTACGAGGCTCTCTGGTACTACTGTGCTCACAGCATTTGCAGACAAATCGTTTAACATATAACGATAAAATGCATCGCGCTTTTGCGAAAAGCCTTTTCCCTTGTGTATTTGATTTAACCATTTCGAACTGTTTGAAGCATACTGGTTATATGAATTTCCTATAAAATCAAAGGTGCAAAGGCTATCAAATAATTTACCGAATAAATAACCTTTTCCAGCATCCACAAAAGCATCAAATAAAATATAATCGAAGCCTCTTTCATTTTTTCCTGACAGATCTTCCAAAACACCGGTAACAAGCGTTGAAACTCCACTTGATATTGCTCCGGAATATGCTGGGCAATATAAAGCAAACCACCCTCCTAATGCTCCACCAACTGCAGTACCAAAATATTTCTCACCACTACTTTTTGAGCCGGTGCACAGGTCTTCCAGCGCCAAAGAACCAGTTGCAAAAGCCGCACCAGCAACAGCAGCAAAAAAGTCATCCCAACCAACACAACAACCAGATTGGTCATCATATCCTGTAAAATTATTTAGACAATATGCGAATATGTTGCTTGATATCAGACAATCATCGTCTATAGCAATTACAACATCTCCATTTATAAATCTTCCAATCTCAGGATCATAATATCTGCTACGCAGATAATACAGACCACTCTCGAAATCGTAATAATACCCACGATAGCGAAGCGGATTGACATTAGCAATGTGTGTCGAATCTGTAATCGCCGCACCATTGGCATCGGTAACAGAAATCACATTGCCCCAAGCGTCATAGTTGTAGTTGGCAACAACCGTACCTGCACCGTCGTAAATGCGAATAACATCTCCGCGCCAGTTGCAGACAAAGTAGTAGTCGGTTGTAGTGCCACCATTCTTATAACGGACACCAGCGGGATCCCCATAGGAATCGTAAAAGAAACGCAACTCATTTGTACCAAACTTTTCATACTGCAAACGGCTACCAACATAGTAATACTCGTGCTTAACACCGTTGACAGTCTTGGATGTTCTCAGCCCGTCCACATCGTAGGTGTAGTTTGCAGTTACTCCGTTGCCGCTGAGCGTCGCCAGTTGTCTGCCGTTCTGCCAAGTGAGAGTGTACCCTCTGTAAGACAACGGATTGCCTATCTCATCATAGGTAATAGCCTGACCGTCATAGGAGGTCAGCTTGTCCCTCCAGTTGGTGTCGTCATAACCGTAATTTACAGTCTTAGTAGCCGTGACACCGTCAAGGCTGCCCCATGTCAGAGGATAAGTTGTGACAGACAGAATGTTTCCGCCGTTGTCATAAGTATACACTTCCGTGCAGTTTTTGACAAGGTCATCTGCACGAACCAGCTGATTCAATTCGTCATAAGCGAACTGCTGCTGTTTGGTGTATGCCGTCTCTGCGGTCTTGTGACGGCGCGAGATCTCAGTAATATTTCCGTTGGCGTCATAGGTGTAACCATAGATATATTCGCTGATATGTTCCCAGCCAATCTTCGTGGTGCGCGAATTGTTTCCACGGTCTGACATCCAATAAACATACTGATGGTCTATCGGCGTAGTGGTATTGATAACTGTTCTGTTACGGCGAAGGATGGAATCATAAGAATATGTCGCAGTCTTGCCCGAGGGATACGTATACTTCGATGCAAGATTGTCCTTGCCATAATCAAATTTCTCGGTCGTACTCACCCCACCCGTTGACAACACAAGTTTAGATATATTGTTGTTCAAATCATACCCATACTCGGACTCATAGATACTTTTCTTACTATTATTAAGCACATTCTGGCGGACAAGTCTACCTGTCGAATCATAAGTATACAGGAAACGCTGATTGTTTACAAGGTCTTCATGTGAATACATGTTGCCCGTCGAATCATAATTCCATGTAAAGTTCTTCGTGCCGTTCTGCGATATCGAAGTCGTATTGCCATATTCATCATATGTGTAGTCAGTGTAATCGCCATTACCATATGACATTCTATTAAGTCGCCCATTATTATTTGCTCCGTAAGTGTTCGTGCAGAGCACCTGTGAGCCGACTTTCGTCTGTGTAACATTGCCGAAGTTGTCATAGACAAACGAGTAATTGAAACTGTTATGGGATATGGTATTCAGGCGATACTTGTTGTAGGTATAGTTGTTCTGTATAGTCTGACCGTTTGAAAGTGTCTGAGAAACAGATGTCACGGTGTCGGTATTGGCATCGTAAGTATAGTTGGTTACATTGCCCTTTTTGTCCGTGTAAGAAGTGAGCGTACCTTTAGAATTATCATAAACATACGATTCGGTCCGCCCGTCCTGATCGGTAGTAGCTGACACAAACGCTCCATTGGATGTATACGACGCGCCTGTTTCAATATGCATTGTCTCGCTGCCCTTAACACTAAATGCGGTGGGATTGCCGTTGTTATCATAAGTATAGCAGTACTTCGTTCCGGACTGGCTCGTCGCTTGAGTCATATTATGCCTTGAATCATAAGTATATGTATAGCTATATCCTTTGGCATCAACCGACTTTGTAAGGTTGTTATTTGTATACTCCATCGAGGATTTCTGCTGAGCGTTTGCCTTGACGGAGATCATATTGCCATCCTTGTCATATGTATATGACGGTGCTTCATCGCGTACAAGCTGAATATTATCGAACCAAGTATTGTTCGACTGCCTGTAGTTAATGAGATAGATTTTCATCGATGTCGGAATTTTTGAAGCCGTCGGATTCGCATCATCCCTTAGGGTAAAGGCACCCATGATATACTGCCAACCCATAACGGAGCTGTTATATTTAAACCACTTCAGGCAACTCGTTCCATCACTATACACAATCTTTGCGGCAAGACTGACCTTGTTGTTCTCATTGCTTCCGCCAACCGGATTTGCATAGACCCAGCCGCTAAGAATATATGTATCGTCAAGATTTTGTGCGGTAGCTCCGTCAAAATACAGAACCTGATTCATCTCCTTAGGAACCGTTGCAATGCTGCCGAATCGGAATGCATGTCCGGAATCCTTCGAATGGGCATTATCAACGGAATCGGTAGCATCGGTAAGATATCCGTTCCAATCTTCAGGAAGATACGCACCGCTCGACGCCTTTGAATAGCGTTCAAACGAAGAGTTATTTATCATATTGAACGGACCTGCGCTTGCACCTTCTTCAAGCTGCATTCCGTCAAACCAAGCCTTACCGGTAGCGTCACGGACCATTATATTACAGTTAACCTTTGTAGCATTAGACGGAACAAAGAATGAAACGGTAAGCCTCTGCCAGCCATTATTAATATTGGGATCGGTTGTTCCTATCAATGCTTCGGAAACATTGTCGACCGTACTACCGTCAGGAAGCCAATATGTTGCAAGTAGCTGCGCGCCATACGGAACAGCCGCGTCTCGCGGGACGATATTCTCCGTCTTGACCCAAGCTGAGAATGTATATGTTATTCCCGCTTTGAATTGTCCCGATGCAAGTGATTGGCAAGCCCTTGCTGCAGCTCTGTCGGAAAATGTCTTGCTGTCAATATAGTAGCTCCATCGGCCATATAGCTTCTGACGTCCTGTAACAAATCCGTCATAATTTGCAGTGCCATTCCACTGGAGTTTTGTCCATGAACTTCCAGTATCCGCACTACCGTCACGAAGATAGTTCCTGACATATTGACCACCAGACATCGACTTACTCAAGCGGTTAAGCTGTTTTATGTTGCTTGCATTGCTGTTAGGATTCGAAGCAGTGTATTCTGCGGCAGAAGCTGCAAGTGTTTTGCCATAGCAAGTGGCTTCTGAGCATACCGTTCTGCCGGCTTTGTCGAACTTTACCGTCGTATAGATATCATCGTTGTTGCCAAACACGCCATCCTTACCAGAAGAGCGTATAACGGTCTGTCCATATTGTGAGTAATCGAAAGTAATTGTCTGACCAGTCGAACCATTGGCGCTCTCAACAACTTTCGAAACTCGTTTACCGTTCTTCAAAGGTGTATATGTGAACTGAAGCTTATACCCATCGGGAGATGTGACAGAAGTCATTGCCCTGTCGCTGTCATATGTAAAGGTCGTTGTTTCACCGTCGGGATATGTTATGCTGAGCAGCAAACCTGAGCTCCAGTTGTATCTTGTCACTCTTCCTGCGCTATCGGTTATGCTCTGAACTGCGAGATTATCAGGGGTCGGAGAAATAGTTAAAGCATGATCCGCCCCATCAGTCACTTTCCAGATTTTGGGATCAGTCGATGATGCATAGTAGTTCGCTATCTGATTGCTGTTGCTGTCAAGAGAACGTGCAAATGCTCCCGCAACATTGAACCACATCACATTTCCCTTATCATCGGATATTTTGTAATAATTATTGTTGTTTGTCTTCGGAACAGTAAGGGTCAACCCCATACCATCCTCATCTATCATTGTACCGTCACTCTTTTTGTAGAAGTAGTGCTCCGTTCCATCACCATCAATATATACATATGGATATGTCGCCTGTGCAGATGTTGACAGACCGAATTTTGATGACGGAAGAAGCTGCTGCTGACAGCTAAGCATCCAACCGTGGCCTCTGTATGGCATAACGGTACCAAAGCCTTCCCCTGCCATGTAGTTATTAAAAACATGACATATGGATGCCGAAGCGCGACTTCCCGGTGTTGTTGTATCACCGTGAGTGAAGACAAGGTTGCCGGAGAATTCACAGATAGAAGCAGTACCGGCTCTTCCAGCACTGATGTCTGTATAGCTCCAATACGACTCAAGACCCTTGTTTGATCTGAATGTTATGGAAAGTATCGGATATCCATCCGTGCTCTGCGAGTATTTCTCTCCATAAAGCCAAAGATAATTACATGACAAATTGTATGTTGAACCGTTTTCTATTGATGATCTAAACAAGAATCCGTAATTGGGGAACGAGGTGTTTTCATACCACCGTTTTACAATAGAGGTGACATTCCATTTACGAGTCTCCCACTGATCCCCGCCGGCTTTGAGAATTTCAAAATCTGCTGTTGTTGATTCAAAGCTCGGTTTTGTGTTCCATGTTACAGTTTTCTTATTCCAACTACTTGTTACCGCATGTACTTCTATTGCGGCATCTGGAGTTGTATTTGAATATGCGTCGCACTTTATCTGTGCAGCATAAAGCTGTGCATCGATAACAACATCTCCACGGTTTAAAGACGGCAAATCAAAGCGAAGCAGTCCCTGACACTTTCCTATGCCGGAGGACTCTTTACCAACCATTATCATCGGGCCCTGCCAGTAATTTGTAGTCGGCTTTCCGGAAGCAACATAAACCGAATCCATTGCTGTGTTTGACTGCTCTGTCTGTATTGCGGGGTCAATAGTAACAGGGAATGTCCTGTCGCTGCTATTTATCCATTCGGCATCCGCAGTTACAGTAATCTCATACTTCTTTTTATTTTTTGAACTAATACTGTAGTTCACATTGTCTGAATACTCGTAGTTTGCATCGAGCATAAACGGCTTAGGAAGGACAAACACAGTTTTTCCCGTGTTGACATCTTTCGCGTATATACAGCCGTCATCTTCCAATGTGAGCGCAAGATCTTTTACATCGATTTCAAAGCTATACTGATAGTTGCTCTGCGCAGACTTTATTACAATATTTTCCTTGACTCCCGATCCATTAACTATGTACTCTATATTTGTATCGGGAAGAATGTTTTCATAATATATCTTTTGACTGGCCTTGCTAGCTGCGGTTAAGTCCTCGATTTTAGCTTTCTTCTCCTGCTTCATTGACGAGTTGTTCTTCTTCGTTTTGTTAAGCAAAGAAAGGCTGACCGAGTAATCGCCCATTTTTATGCTGACAAGTTTTTTCTGGTTTGAATTCTTTGCAAACTTCACCCTAAACTTATTGCTTTTGGTTGCATATCCATTAAAGTTTGAAAGCTCATCATTCTCATTGTCTGATGTTTCAAGTGTATTATCTATCTCCTGCCACTTACCAGCGCTATCCTGATAAAGAACAGGATCTTTGTACACAGCAGCCTTTATTGTTCCATCGCTCATCTTAAAATACTTGGTGTTGCTGCTGTCGCGACGGTCTACATCTTCTCCTATTACTATTGGGTCTTCCTCTTCCTGAGATACTTCAGTAGAATACCCGCTTTCCTCAAACTTTTCACTTTCTGTTTCAATTGTTTCGGCAAAAGTTGACATTGGGGCAACTTGAACAACCACAAGTATTGACAAAATTATGGCTATCAGTTTTGTTACGACTTTTGTCTTTTTCATTACCAAATCTCCTCTCTTTTTACAGCATTCACTACATCACACTTACTATTAACCCTACGCTCTCACCTCATTTCCAAATGGTTTTATATCGTCTCTCCCAACTGATAAAATCTATCAGTTCAATACATTTTTATAGTGTATTAAAACCGTCTTTGGTTACAAAAAAATATGCACAAACTATCATTCGACAAGTTGTGCACATTTTACATTTTATTTTTGTCCCCTATGTCATAAATCGATACGGCAATTTTGGCAATATATTTAAGTACAATTATGCATTTTCACCAGTCCTTTTTGAACACCTTCGCAACATTATTTTGGTACACTTATTGCTCATTTTCCTAGTTTATAGTATAATAAATCCATACGATTGTCTTAGCCTTCAATACCGGCAAATTTATCGCGTCAAGGCTGGACATTCATTTCCGGCATCGATGTTTAACCGAAATATCGTTGTACCTGAATAATTACGTAGGGGATGATTTTAATTGGTTATCGGAGAGAAAGATGAAATTACAGAAGAATGCAAGCGGCTTTGGCATCTTTATAGAGAGTACATAATAAGCTTTTGCAAATTCAAACTAAAAGACACACCTGACTATGTTGAAGACTGTGTTCAAGATGTATTTATGGCATTACTTGAGGCCAAGCGATCTGGAACAGAAATAAAGAGTCCCAAGGCGTGGCTGACTACTGTTGCAAACAATAAAATAAAAAGGGAATACAAAAACAGGAAAAGAGAATCTGAACATATAAATAAAATAATAAATTATAAAACCAATGTGGAATTTTCTACTCTTGATATGCACGATTTCGAAGAAGTTTCCGATGAACTTATTTCTGAGATGAAAGACAGTATATTAAATCAACTCAAATTCGATGAACAGTCCATAATTATTGACTTCTATGTAAAGCATATGAAAGTAAAAAATATCGCGATTAAATACAATCTTTCTGAAGCAAATGTCAAGCAAAAACTTTTCAGAGCGCGAAAAAAGATAATACATTTGTCAAGTAAAGAAATTAAAAAACAAAAATTTTAAAATTTTTTGTAACCTTTTTGAAATTCGTACACTATATAAACAAGGAGGAAATCAATATGACAAATAGTGAATTCATAAATATTTTGAATGATGAGTCGCTCGAACTCACAGTAGAAGAGCTTGAGAACATAATTGATGAAGAACTGCAAAAAGATGAATCAGAAATGGATCCAGATCTAATTGAATACTGTCTATACTATATCGATAAAGCAGAGACTAATAATAGCAAGGGAGAAAAATACGAATCCGATAAAGCCAAACCGAAAACAACTCATCTTAACAGCAAGCTGAAAAAGGTATTGATAATAGCCGCCACGATTGCGCTATTGCTTGTTACCTCCGGAATTGCAACCATCGCCACAGACAACGAAATTAAGAACAGCGCCGTAACTTTTTATGAAAATCACATACGCGTTCATCTTAATAAGTCAAAAGATACAAACATAATTCGTGGAACAAAAATTGCTGATGAGCTGAAAAAGTACGATGTTTACGATGTAAAATTGCCGGAGATGCTTTTTTCGAACGACTGCATCTATGAGGATATAGCAGAAAATCATACTGAAAATATGAGAATCACATCTTTATCATACCATACAGATAAGTTGTCTGGTCGAGTATCAATAAGGGAATTCTATTCAAAAGAATTTATTCCTTCCGTTGACTTTTATAACACTACTATACATAGCAATGTAGAAGAATTATCAGTAAATGGCTTGAAGGTTTTCGTTATAAAGCAAGAAGAATTTTGTTCAATCACCTATCAAGATAATCTGACTCAGTACATTATGTACTTAGATGCTAATTTTGCAGATGCGGTTGAAATCGCAAAAACAATCTCAAACACGGGGGTTCAATGATGAAAAAGATTATTTCCATATTTTTTCTGACCACTCTTCTCTTATTACCTTTACAAATTACCACATTTGGCGATGAACAGTGTAATCAGGAGATTCAAAATATAGAGGAATCCATTATCGAAACAGCCGAAGGGTTAAATAACATTGAAGACAACGCCAAAAGTTCTGATTTATTTTGGACAACATCACTTCAATTAGCTAAAAACAACAACAACCAGCTCGTTGTAACCGCAATTACAGAGTGTAAAACCGGAGTAACAAAATGTGGATTTACATATATTAAATTGCAAAGACTTATTGGTGGAAGTTGGACCGACTATACTGAGTATTGTTATTATGATATATACAGCAACTCCGCCAGCAATTGTTTTACTAAATGTATATCAGCGCCACGAGGATACACATATCGCGTTATCTGTGAGCATTATGCAGAAAAGCCCTTATTAGGAATACTTAAAAGCAAGCAAAAATCAGTCAACACTACAACAAGCATAGTTTTATAAAAAGGCTTAAAGTAAGCGGAGTAGTTTCAAAGACTAAATAAAAACATTTTAATTA
>ENA-UOJC01003249-UOJC01003249.1-human-gut-metagenome-genome-assembly--contig:-C104-NODE-3249-length-15672-cov-11.592751_pt1 | contig 15672 bp, 13 predicted proteins | sample MGYA00242339_ERZ723886 | MGnify/ENA metagenome assembly ERZ723886 | reverse complement strand
CTCCCGCCCCCTCGTACTCCCCCTGCGAATCGGAACATTTTCCTCCAAACAGAGGGTTTTCGACAAGCTGAAAAGCCGGCGGTCTCCCGCCGGCTTTTGCAGACAGGTTTAAATTTCAAACCCCTCCGGCAGCGCCCGGAAGCTCCTGCCGAAATAGGCCGTCATGGCCCGGGCCAGATCCGCTGTGTCCCTGGCCCCGGCCACCTCGTAAGCCGCGTGCATCGCCAGCTGGGGCAGGCCGATGTCCACGCTGTACACCGACAGGTGGGCAGTGCTGATGTTGCCCAGAGTGGACCCGCCGGGCAGATCCGCCCGGTTGCTGTACCGCTGCACCGGCACCCCCGCCGCCTCGCAGACCTGCCGGAACACCGCCGCGGACGCCGCGTCGGTGGTGTAGCGCTGGCCCGCGTTGTACTTGATGACCACGCCGCCGTTCAGCACCGGGGCCTCTCCGGCGTCGGCGTACTCCGGGTGGGCGGGGTGGACAGCGTGGGCGTTGTCCGCCGACACCAGGAAGGTGTTTGCGAGCGCCGCCAGGTACTCCTCCCCGGTGCGCCCCAGCGCCCCGGCGATCCGCTCCAGCACATCCGTCAGGAAGGTGGAATCCGCCCCCTGCATCGTGCCGCTGCCCACCTCCTCATTGTTGAACACCGCCAGCACCGGCACGCTTTCGCTCTTCTCCGCCGCCAGGAAGCCCTGGAGACAGCTGAACACGCACTGCAGGTCGTCCAGCCGGGGGGACGCCACAAACTCTCCGTCCGCCCCCAGCACCGTTCCCTTCGTCCTGGGGTACAAAAAGAGATCCATGGACAGCAAATCGGCCTCCGCCGCCCCCGCGCTCTCTGCCACCAGCCGCCGGAAGGCCCCCGGCTCCCCCATGCCAAGCAGCGGCAGCATGTCCGTGTTGGCCCTCAGGGCGGTGCCCTTGTTCACCTCCCGGTCCATATGGATGGCCACGCTGGGGATCACCAGCAGATCCCGGTCGATGTCCACCATCCGGGGGACGATGCGTCCCCCCTCCCGGACCATGACCCGGCCCGCCGCGGACAGGGGCCTGTCCAGCCAGGAGCGCATCACCATGCCGCCGTAGGGCTCCACGCTGAGCCGCACGCAGCCCCCGGCGGAGGGGACCTCCGCCGTCTCCCGGATCTTAAAGGTGGGGGAATCGCTGTGCCCCGCGGCGATCATAAAGCCCGCAAAGTCCCGGCGGGGCACCCGGAAGGCGATGAGGGAGGAATCTCCCCGCACCGCAAAATACCGTCCGCCCTCCGCCAGCCGCCAGGGCCGGGCCTCCCACAGCTGTTCATAGCCCTTTTCCAGCAGCTCCGCCTTCAAATTCTCCACCGCGTGATAGCAGCTGGGACTGGCGTCCAGAAACGCCAGCAGCCGCCGGGAAATATCCTGTTCCATCCTGATGCCTCCATTTGGCCGTTTTTTACTCACAGGTATTATATCACATTGCAACCGCCATGCAACCATGTTAAAATAGTCCCATCAACCGGAAAGAGACAGATACCAATGATCGTATTAGACCTGGAATGGAACCGCAGCTATGATAAGATCCCCCTGGAGGAGATTTTGCAGATCGGCGCCGTGCGCATCGACGGCCCCGGCGGCCGGATCACGGATACCTTCTCCGTTTTCATCCGCCCCCGCGTCCACAAAAAGCTGAACCGCAGCGCCAAGGCCCTGCCGGAGCTGCAGTCCTCCCTGGACGCGGAGCTGGACTTTCCCACGGCCCTGGCCCTGTTCCAGGACTGGTGCGGCGGCGACACGGAGTTTGCCGGCTGGGGCGGCGACGACCTGCTGGTCCTGCGCCAGAACTGCGCCTTCTGGCGCCTTCCCCTCCCCAAAACCACCCGGCAGGTGGACTTTCAGGCCGCCTTCTCCCTGGCGGCTGGCACCCGCCAGAACGTGGCGCTGTCCCGGGCGGTGGAGTACTGCGGTCTCCCGGACAGCTTCACCTTCCACAACGCCCTGAACGACGCCATGTACACCGCCCTGGTCAGCGCCTGGACCGGCCCGGAGACCCTGGCCCTGCTGGAGCTTTCCAAAGAGGCCCGGCGGCTTGCCGACACGGCTCTCTTCCCGCCCCAGCCGCTCCGGCAGGCGGGGCCCTACGCCACGGCCCAGGCCGCCCTGAACGGCCGGGGCTGCCGCCGCCAGCTCTGCCCCCTGTGCGGCGCGTCCCTCTGGGTCCGCCGCTGGTATCCCGCCGGAAACGGAGGGTACTACGCCGAATTCCGCTGTCCGTCCCATGGCCGTTTCCCCTGCCGCCTGACCCTCTCCGCCACGGACAGCGGCCAGTGGCAGGCCGTCTCCGCCGTCCCGGCGGTGACGCCGGAGCTGCTGACGGACTTTGACCGCGCCCTGCTGGCCGGGTCTGTGCCCTGCAAGGGCGGCAAGGGCCGGAAGAAGCGCCGCCGGCGGTGCTCCGGCAAAAAACGCTGAGAGGAGGCCTCCATGGACATCCAATGCATCGCCCTGGACCTGGACCGCACCACCCTGGACGCCCAGGGCCGCCTGTCCCCCGCCAACCGGCAGGCCCTGGAGCACGCCATTTCCAAGGGCGTCCACATCGTCATCGCCAGCGGGCGGGCCTTCCGCTCCCTGCCCCGGGACGTGGTATCCGTCCCCGGCATCGAATACGCCATCACCTCCAACGGCGCCGCCGTCTACCACCTCCCCACCGGCAGACGGCTCCACGGCTATACGCTGGAGCCCCGGTCCGTGCTGGACATCCTCCGCCTGACGGAACACGAACCGCTGGTCTACGAGGCCTTTGTAAACGGCGAGGCCTTCGCCGACGCCGCCTATGTGGCGGACCCGGTGGCCCACGGGGCCACGCCCCAGGCCATTTTCTACATCCAGCGCACCCGCCGCCCCGAGGCGGACATCCGCTCCTTCATCCTGGCCCATATCCACCAGCTGGACAGCCTGGACCTGGTGGTGGGGAACGAGACCGACAAGGCCCGCATCTGGGCGGAGCTGGAGCGGGCCGTGGCGGGGATCTACGTCACCTCCTCCGTCCAGCAGCTCATCGAGATCTCCCATGCCGACGCAGGCAAGCACGCCGGCGTCCGCTATGTGACGGAGCTGCTGGGCATCTCCCCCGCCCAGGCCGCCGCCTTTGGCGACGGCGACAACGACGCGGACATGCTGCGCTGTGTGGGCTGCGGCATCGCCGTGGCCAATGCCTCCCCCGCCTGCCTCGCCGCGGCGGACTATGTGACCGCCAGCCACGACCAGGACGGCGTGGCCCGGGGCATCTACGACATCCTGCAGATTTGAAGCGAAAAGCAGCGGCGCCGCCGCTGCTTTTTCTTCCGGCGAATCCTCCAAAAACGCCGCTCACTTTTGTGACAGTTTCCAAAACCGCTCCGGTGTTGCAAAAATCACTTCGTTTGCTCTTTACAATTTTATATACTATTCCCAACACTAGTCCATAACTGCGCACAGATTCTCGTGCGATATGTCGAAAGCGGAAAAAGGAGGAAAGCAGCATGTTCTATCAAACCACCGAGGCCCACGAGGCCCTGCGGGCCAAGATCCGGGAGTTCGCGGAAACGGAAGTCAAGCCCATCGCCTTTCTGCTGGACCAGGAGAACCGCTTCCCCACGGAGGCCGTGAAAAAGCTGGGCGAGCTGGGGCTCATGGGCATCCCCTATGAGAAGAAATACGGCGGCGCGGAGCTGGACGCCCTCAGCTACGCCATCGCCGTGGAGGAGCTGGCCCGGGTGGACGGCGGCACCGGCGTCATCCTGTCGGCCCACACGTCCCTGGGCACCTATCCCATCTACGCCTTCGGCACCGAGGAGCAGAAGATGAAGTATCTGCCGGACCTGTGCACCGGCCACAAGATCGGCGCCTTCGGCCTGACGGAGCCCAACGCCGGCTCCGACGCCGGCGGCACCGAGACCACCGCCGTGGACATGGGCGACCACTGGCTCTTGAACGGCGAGAAAATCTTCATCACCAACGGCGGCGAGGCGGACACCTATGTGGTCTTTGCCGTCACCACGCCGGACATCGGCACCCGGGGCATCTCCGCCTTCATCGTGGAGCGGGGCTGGGAGGGCTTTACGTTTGGCGACCACTACGACAAAATGGGCATCCGCTCCTCCGCCACCTGCCAGCTGCTGTTCAACAACGTGAAGGTCCCCAAGGAGAACCTGCTGGGCAAGGAGGGCCAGGGCTTCAAGATCGCCATGGCGACGCTGGACGGCGGACGCATCGGCATCGCGGCCCAGGCGCTGGGCATCGCCCAGGGCGCCTTTGAGGCGGCGGTGGAGTACTCCAAGGAGCGCGTCCAGTTCGGCCGCCCCATCTGCCAGCAGCAGGCCATCGCCTTCAAGATCGCCGACATGGCGACGAAGCTCCGGGCCGCCCGGCTGCTGGTGTACAGCGCCGCCGATCTGAAGCAGGACCACGCCCCCTACGGCATGGAGTCCGCCATGGCCAAGCAGTACGCCTCCGACATCGCCCTGGAGGTCACCAACGACGCCCTCCAGATCTTCGGCGGCAACGGCTATTTGAAGGGCATGGAGGTGGAGCGGTTCTACCGCGACGCCAAGATCACCACCATCTACGAGGGCACCAATGAGATCCAGCGTGTCGTCATCGCCTCCCACATCCTGGGCAAGGCGGGCAAGGCCGACGCCGCCCCGGTCCAGAAGCGGGGCCCGGAGACCGGCGAGCGCAAGAAGCAGATCCTGAAGGATGGCACCGCCCAGGAGCGGGTGGACGCCCTGGTGGCGGCCCTGAAGAAGGACGGCTACGACTTCACCGTGGGCATCCCCATGGACACCCCCATCGTCCAGGCGGAGCGGGTGGTCAGCGCCGGCAAGGGCATCGGCGAGAAGAAGAACATGAAGCTCATCGAGGACCTGGCCAGGGCCGCCGGCGCCGCCATCGGCTCCAGCCGCCCCGTGGCCGAGACCCTGCAGTACGTCCCCCTGAACCGCTATGTGGGCATGTCCGGCCAGAAGTTCAAGGGCAACCTGTACATCGCCTGCGGCATCTCCGGCGCGGGCCAGCACCTGAAGGGCATCAAGGACGCCTCCACCATCGTGGCCATCAACAACGACCCCAACGCCCGCATCTTCAAAAACTGTGACTACGGCATCGTGGGCGACGTCCTGGAGATCCTGCCCCTGCTGTCGGCGGCGCTGGACACCGGCGAAAAGCTGCCCGCCCCGCCCATGAAGAAGATGAAGCGGGCCGTGCCCAAGAAGACCACCCAGCCCCGGAAGCTGTACATCTGCAACGGCTGCGGCCATGAATACGATCTGCTGGTGGGCGACCCCGAGAGCGATGTCAAGCCCGGCACCAAGTTCCAGGATCTGCCGGAAGGCTGGGTCTGCCCCCACTGCGGCGAGGGCGTGGACCAGTTCATCGAGATCGAAGTGTAACGCTGCCTGATGTGAAAAGGAGGTAACTGCTATGTATAATTTCCGGAAAGTCACCGACGATCTGTACTGGGTGGGCGCCAACGACCACCGCCTGGCCCTGTTTGAGAATATCCACCCCCTGTACCACGGCGTCAGCTACAACGCCTACGTCCTGCTGGACCAGCAGACCGTCCTCTTCGACACCGCCGACTGGTCCGTGGGCCGCCAGTTCATCGACAACGTGAAGGCCGTGCTGGACGGCCGCCCCCTGGACTATCTGGTCATCAACCATGTGGAGCCGGACCACGCCGCCTCCATCGAGGAGATCCTCCTCCGCTGGCCGGAGGTAAAGATCGTCACCTCCCCCAAGGCGGTCATCCTGCTGCACCAGTTCGGCTTCCCCATTGACGCCGGACGGGTGGAGGAGGTCCGGGAGGGCGACACCAAGTGCTTCGGCAAGCACACCGTCGCCTTCGTGGCCGCCCCCATGGTCCACTGGCCGGAGGCCATGGTGTCCTTCGACACCACCAACGGCGTCCTGTTCTCCGCCGACGCCTTCGGCTCCTTCCGGGCCCTGGACGGCAAGCTGTTCGCCGACGAGTTCGACTTCGACCGGGAGTGGATCGACGATGCCCGCCGCTACTACACCAACATCGTGGGCAAGTACGGCCCCCAGGTCCAGGCCCTGCTGAACAAGGCCGCCAATATCGTGGGCCTGGACAACATCAAGTTCATCTGCCCCCTCCACGGTCCCGTGTGGCGGAAGGACCTGGGCTACATCATCGACAAGTATGTCCACTGGGCCACCTATGAGCCGGAGGAAAAGGGCGTCATGATCGTCTACGCCTCCATGTACGGCAACACCGAGACCGCCGCCGAGGTCCTGGCCGCCAAGCTGGCGGAACGGGGCGTCACCAACACCCGGCTGTACGATGTGTCCAGCACCCATGTCAGCTATCTGATCTCCGACCTCTTCAAATACAGCCACCTGGTGCTGGCCTCCGTCACCTATAACCTGGGGATCTTCCCGCCCATGCACAACTTCCTCATGGACATGAAGGCCCTGAACCTCCAGAAGCGCACCGTGGCCCTGGTGGAAAACGGCTCCTGGGCCCCCCGGTCCGGCGCCCTCATGCGGGCGGAGCTGGAGAAGCTGAAGCACATCGACATCCTGGACGACGGATTGACCATGGCCTCCTCCCTCCAGGAGCAGAACCTGCCGGAGATGGACGCCCTGGCGGACGCCGTCGCCGCCTCCGTCAACAAGTAAACTTGAACCAAACGCGGGAAGCCGGCCGGGCTTCCCGCGTTTCGCGCCCTATCTGACCTTATAATTTTTTTCTGTTTTGGCACTTTTATCCGGTTCACGCAGGCGCTATGATAGTTACCAATACACCAGGAAAGAAGGTCATTTCCCATGTCTGCATCCACTGTCTCCTCCACATCCTCGCTGCGCGCCGTCCGCCCGGTGAAGTGGCTCACTGTCACCGCCATGCTGATGGCCCTGAACATCGCCATGAGCTCTTTCAGCATCCCCGTCCCCGGCGGCCACCTGTATCTGAATGACGCCGTCATCTGCACCGCCGCCATTCTGCTGGACCCCCTCGGCGCCTTTATCGTAGGCGGCGTCGGCGCTTTCCTGGGCGACTTTTTCTTCTATCCCGCGCCTATGTTCGTCTCCCTGGTGACCCACGGCCTGCAGGCCGTGGCGGTCTCCCTGTGCGCCCATAAGCTGTCTCAGGACCATCGGGTCCGGGGCGCCCTGGCGGGCGTGCTCCTGGGCGTGGTCATCAACGTGGTGGGCTACTCCATCGGCCGGGCGTTCATCTACGCCACGCCGGAGGCCGCCGTGCTGAAGCTGCCCTTCCAGATCTTCCAGGCCGGCTTCGGCGCCGTGGTGTCCATGCTGCTGTGCTTCAAGGGCGGCCTGCTGGCCTTCTGGGACAAGTTTTCCGTCCGCTGAACGCTTTCAGACTCCAAAACCCAGGGCGCGCCGATCGGCGCGCCCTGGGTTTTCCGCACAGAAAATTTTCCCTCCGATTTCTGTGGAAATTCCCAATGGACATCCCCGCCCGCGCCTTTATCAGAACAGTCCTTGCGCCGCCGAAAAGCTGCAGTAAAAAACTTTTGTGCGTATAGTGGCAAAAGCCACTAGCTTTTCTAGATCTTGTGTATTATAATAGCGTCACTGCGATATATTGTGCGGCCAGGCCGCCAGAGAAATAACGGAGGGAACACCAATGAAAGTCATCAAGCGCAACGGGACAGAGGTCGTTTTCGACATCACCAAGATCATTGCCGCCATCACCAAGGCCAACGGAAGCGTTGAGGAGGGCGCCCGCATGACGCCCATGCAGATCCAGCGCATCGCCGAGTTCGTGGAGCTCAGCTGCCTGAAGATGAACCGTTCCCCCTCTGTGGAGGAGATCCAGGACCTGGTGGAATACCAGATCATGGCCCACGGCGCCTACGAGGTGGCCAAGAACTATGTCACCTACCGCTACACCCGCTCTCTGGTCCGCCGCAGCAACACCACCGACGACAAGATCCTCAGCCTGATCGAGTGCTGCAACGAGGAGGCCAAGCAGGAGAATTCCAACAAGAACCCCGTGGTGAACTCCACCCAGCGGGACTACATGGCCGGCGAGGTCTCCCGGGACCTCAGCGAGCGTCTGCTGCTGCCCCCGGACATCGTGGAGGCCCACCGGGAGGGCATCATCCACTTCCACGACACGGATTACTACGCCCAGCACATGCACAACTGCGACCTGGTGAACCTGGAGGACATGCTGCAAAACGGCACCGTCATCACCGGCACCCTGATCGAGCGGCCCCACAGCTTCTCCACCGCCTGCAACATCGCCACCCAGATCATCGCCCAGGTGGCCTCCAACCAGTATGGCGGCCAGTCCATCTCCCTGACCCACCTGGCGCCCTTCGTGGACGTCAGCCGGAAGAAGATCCGCAAGGTGGTGGAGCAGGAGATGGCCTCCATCGGCGCCGCTCCCGGTGAGGAGAAGATGTCCGAGCTGGTGGAGGCCCGCCTGCGGGATGAGATCAACCGCGGCGTGCAGATGATCCAGTACCAGGTGGTCACCCTGCTGACCACCAACGGACAGGCCCCCTTCGTCACCGTGTACATGTACCTCAACGAGGCCAAGAACCAGCGGGAGAAGCAGGATCTGGCCCTTATCATCGAAGAGGTGCTGGAGCAGCGCTACCAGGGCGTGAAGAACGAGGACGGCGTGTGGATCACTCCCGCCTTCCCCAAGCTGATCTACGTGCTGGAGGAGGACAACATCCACGAGGACTCCCCCTATTATTACCTGACAGAGCTGGCCGCCAAGTGCACCGCCAAGCGCATGGTGCCGGACTATATCTCCGAGAAGAAGATGCTGGAGCTGAAGGGCGACGTGTACACCTGCATGGGCTGCCGCTCCTTCCTGACGCCGGACCGCTTCACCGACGCCGGCATCGGCAACATCGCCAACGCCGGCAACTACGAGCCGGGCAAGCACAAGTACTACGGCCGCTTCAACCAGGGCGTGGTGACCATCAACCTGCCGGACGTGGCCCTCTCCTCCGGCGGCGACCTGGAGAAGTTCTGGAAGATCTTCGACGAGCGGCTGGAGCTGTGCCACCGGGCCCTCCGCTGCCGCCACGAGCGGCTGAAGGGCACCCTCTCCGACGCGGCCCCCATCCTGTGGCAGTACGGCGCTCTGGCCCGCCTGAAAAAGGGCGAGCCCATCGACGAGCTGCTCTACCACGGCTATTCCACCATCTCCCTGGGCTACGCCGGTCTCTATGAGTGCGTGAAATACATGACCGGCAAGAGCCACACGGACCCCTCCGCCACCCCCTTCGCCCTGCAGGTGATGGAGACCATGAACGCCGCCTGCCGCAAGTGGAAGGCCGCCGAGGACATCGACTACTCCCTGTACGGCACGCCTCTGGAGTCCACCACCTACAAGTTCGCCAAGTGCCTGCAGAAGCGCTTCGGCGTCATCGAGGGCATCACCGACAAGGGCTATATCACCAATTCCTACCACGTCCACGTCACCGAGGAGATCGACGCTTTCACCAAGCTGAAGTTCGAGGCCCAGTTCCAGCACCTGTCCCCCGGCGGTGCCATCAGCTATGTGGAGGTGCCGGATATGCAGAACAATCTGGAAGCGGTGCTCCAGGTGATGAAGTTCATCTACGACAACATCATCTACGCCGAGCTGAACACCAAGAGCGACTACTGCCAGGTCTGCGGCTGGGACGGCGAGATCCAGATTGTGGAAGAGGGCGGCAAGCTGGTGTGGAAGTGCCCCAAGTGCGGCAACACCGACCAGAACAAGATGAACGTCGCCCGCCGCACCTGCGGCTATATCGGCACCCAGTTCTGGAACCAGGGCCGCACCCAGGAGATCCGGGACCGGGTATTGCACCTGTAAAAACCATAAAAATATCGGATACAGGCTCCCTGTATCCGATATTTTTATCCCCCCTGCCAAGCCTTGCAATCACAGGGGATATCCTGTAAAATGGATCCTGCCGGAAGCCGCAAGGCCCTCTCCCTTGGGAAGGGCGCCCCGTGGGCACGCTGCCCCTTGCCCGCGGTCTACGGCCTGACTGGAGGCCCCGCCTGTGAGCTCCAACCAAAAAGACGCCCTCTACGCCGTCCTGGCCGCCGCGCTGTACGCGGTCAATGTCCCCGTCTCCAAGGTGCTGCTGCGCCATGTGGATACCGCCATGATGGCCGCCCTTTTGTATCCGGGCGCGGGGCTCGGCCTGCTGCTGTACGGCGCTCTGGAAAAGGCCCTGGGCTTTGTGTCCTACGGCCTGAGCATCAATTTCTACATCCTGGCCCAGAAGGACCTGGGCGCGGCCAGGACCAGCGCCTACTATTCCATCGCGCCGTTTCTCGGCGCGGCCTTCGGCATCCTGCTGCTGGGTGAGCGGCCCACCCTGCAATTCTGGGCCGCGCTGGCCATCATGGCGCTGGGTATGGTGCTGATGGCCGCCGACCAACCCCAGGCACAGTGAGTTTCCCATGACGAAAGGAGCGGACCATGTACTACGGAGAGATCAAAAACTGCGACATCGCCAACGGCGAGGGCGTCCGGGTGACGCTGTTCGTCTCCGGCTGCACCAACCACTGCAAAAACTGCTTCCAGCCCCAGACCTGGGCCTTTGACTACGGCCAGCCCTTCACGGAAGAGACGGAGACGTATCTTTTGAAGCTGCTGGCTCCCAGCTACATCAACGGCCTGACGCTGCTGGGCGGCGAGCCCTTCGAGCCGGAGAACCAGCGGGCGCTGGTGCCCTTCCTCCGCCGGGTGCGGGCCCAGTACCCGGAAAAGAACATCTGGTCGTTCTCCGGCTTCACCTATGAGGAGCTGACCACCGATGGCGCCTATCCCCGCTGCGAGGTGACGGACGAGATGCTGTCTTTGCTGGACGTGCTGGTGGACGGCCGCTTTGTGGAGGAACTGAAGGACATCTCCCTGCGCTTCCGGGGCAGCAGCAACCAGCGCCTCATCGATCTCAACGCCAGCCGCAAGGCAGGGCGTCTCTGTTTCCTGCCGGACCGGCAGCGCATCTGAATATCAGGAGGTTTTCACCATGGTAACAATGGCACAGCGCATCGAAGCGCTTCGCACCCAGCGGGGCCTGAGCCGCCCCGCTCTGTCCGCCGCCCTGGGCTTCCCCCGGACGGCCATTGAAAAATTCGAGACCGGCCGCCAGACCCCCACCCAGGACCAGCAGGCCAAGCTGGCCCGGTATTTCGGCGTGTCCCTCTTCTATCTCCGGGGGGAGAGCGACGACCCCACCAATATGGACAGCTGGCTGAGCGGCGCCGTCCCCGACGACGAGCCCGTCCGCCCCGCCCCCAGGCCCCTGGCCCCCAAGGTGGTCCAGTCCTCCTCCGGCGGCAAAGAGGACGGCGCAGTGTTCAGCGCCCTGCTGAAAAGCAAGTCCTTCCAGGACATGGTCCGCGCCACGGTGGTAGAGGTCCTCCGCTCCCCCGAGGGGCAGGAGCTCCTGGCCAAGGCCGTCCGCCGGGAACTGGGCCGCTGATTCCCGCCCCATGCTTTTCCGGGGTTTTAAAACCTTTTCCCGGGCTGAAACGTCATATTCGTAAAGGGATTTTGAAATAAACTTCCCTCCCTGTTGACACGGCGCGCCCCATGACTGCGAAAGGAGGACTGTATGAAAAAAACCGCGCTCTTCCCCCTTTTCCTGCTGCTCTGCCTGTCCCTCACCGCCTGCGGCGGAAGCAAATCCATCTCCGGCGAGGTGGTGGACGTCCTGCAAACCGCGGAAAACGACACGGTCCTGGTGCTCCAGCCCGCCAGCGGCGACCCCGTGGGCCTCTGTCTGGATGCGGACGCCCACATCTTCGGCGGCCCGGACGGCTTCGACAGCAGCGCCTACGAAGCCGCCCCCCACACCGGCGTAGAGCTCAATGCCTCGGTCAAGGGCCCCGCAGACACCCTCACCACGGCGGCGGGCGATACGCTGAAGCTCTACCACGTCCAAGACCAGTGGATCTATGTGGAAGCCTGCCTGACGGAGGATGCCTATACCCTCTCCGACGGCACGCCCCTGGATATCTGGGAGAGCAGCTGGAACGACGTCCGCTACCAGCTGAAAAACGGCACGGAGCTGCTGCGGGAGGACAACCCCTTCGACCCGGAAAATGTTTCCGTGGGCAGCCTGGAGGACTACGATGCCCTCAGCCCCGCCGCCCAGGCCGCCGTCACGAAGTTCTATGCAAACCAGGGCAAGCTCTATGACCTGGACGCCATGCTGGAGCAGGCCTATGCCGAATACCAGGCGGCCCCGGAGAGCTTCTGCTCCTATTGGGTCTTCCAGGACACCTCCTCCGACGCCTCCAGCCAGCAGGTCATGTACTTCTCCACAAACCTCACGGTCTGCGTCGCCCAGGAGCCTGGCCTCAGCGGCTCTTATGTTCAAACGCAGTACTTTTCGATTCAGACGGCCTTTGACCGGGAGACCGGCAAGGTCATCCCCGCCGCCGACCTCTTTACCTGTCCCGTGGACCAGCTGGGGGAAAAGCTGCTGAACACAGTGGACTGGCTGAAGAAGGACCCGGTGAAGGAGGAGATGATCGACGCCTTCTCCCTGGATTACCTGTCCGTCTCCCAAGACGGCATCTACATGGTCTTCCCCGCCGGTTCCCTCCCCAGCCAGGAGCTGGAGTATCATGTGGGCGCGGATCTCACCGACGACTGCAGGGCCCTCCTCCAGCCCTGGGCCGTCCCCACCGCTCCCGAGCCCTGACGGTTTCTCCCGGAGGGCCTGTCCCAAAGCGGGCATAAAAACGCAAAGAAGTCCTCCCCCGGCCCTGAAAGCCGGCGGGAGGACTTGCTTGTTTTCGTTTCAGAAAAGCCCCTGCGCGCTCACACCGCGTGGCCCTGTTCCCGGATGACGTCCGCCACCCGCTCCGCCAGGGCCTGGCAGCGCTCCTGGCTCTCCGCCTCCACCATGACGCGGACCAGCGGCTCCGTGCCGGACTCCCGGACCAGGATGCGGCCGGTGCCGCCCAGCTCGTCGGCCACGGCCTGCACCGCCGCCTGCACCGCCGGGTCCTCCTGGGCCTCCTTTTTGTCCTTCACCCGCACGTTGATGAGGACCTGGGGATAGATGGTCACCGGCTCCGCCAGACGGCTCAGGGGCAGCTTTTTCGCCAGCATGACCTCCATAACCTTCAGGGCGGTCAAAATGCCGTCGCCGGTCCGGGCATACTTGGAGAAGATGATGTGCCCGGACTGCTCGCCGCCGATGCGGTCGCCGTGCTGCACCATGTGCTCGTAGACGTACTTGTCGCCCACGGCGGTCTTGACATAGCCGATGCCCGCCTCGTCCAGGGCCTTGTACAGGCCGAAGTTGCTCATGACGGTGGTGACCACGGTGTTGTTCACCAGCTTGCCCCGCTCCTGCATATAGCGGCCATAGAGGTACATGATCTTGTCGCCGTCCACCAGCTGGCCGTCCTCGTCCACGGCCAGGCAGCGGTCCGCATCGCCGTCAAAGGCGAAACCCACGTCCATCTGGTTCTCCTTCACATACTTCTGCAGTCCGCCGATGTGGGTGGAGCCGGCGTCCAGGTTGATGTTCAGGCCGTCTGGGCGGTCATTGAGGACATGGACCTCCGCCCCCAGGGCCTTGAATACGCTGGGGGCAATGCTCCAGGCGCTGCCGTTGGCGCAGTCCAGGGCCACCTTCTTGCCCTTGAAGGAATACATGGCCAGGGAGATCAAATAGCCGATGTAGCGGTTGCGGCCCGCGCTGTGGTCCACGATGCGGCCCACGCCGTCCTCCGTGGCCAGGGGCAGCTCCGCCCAGGGCTGGCCGTCCAGCTCCAGCCTGCCGTCCAAATAATCCTCCACCAGGGTGATGGTGGCCTCGTCCATCTTCTCGCCCTCCCGGTTCATCAGCTTGATGCCGTTGTCCCAGTAGGGGTTGTGGCTGGCGGAGATCATCACGCCGCAGTCAAAGCCGTCCGTCCGGGTCACATAGGACACAGAGGGCGTGGTGGTCACGTGCAGCAGATACACGTCCGCCCCGGAGGCCGCCATGCCGGCGCTGATGGCGTACTCCAGCATATAGCTGGAGCGGCGGGTGTCCTTGCCCACCACGATCTGCGCCCGCCGGGTCCTGCCGTAGTACCAGCCCAAAAAGCGGCCGATCTCATAAGCGTGAGCGGCGGTCAGCCCCTCCCCCGCCTTGCCGCGAAAGCCGTCGGTTCCAAAATATTTACCCATATCGTCACTCCATTACAGAATTGATAGCAAAGGCCAAAGCCTCATCTATCATACCCGCTGCGGCGGAAAAAGTCCAGTGTTCCGGCCCATTCATGCAAAATTTTCTCGGCGCCGAAAATTTTCCCGGCAAAAAAGAGGCATATTCCCCTTTTTTCGAGTCAAACTATCCCCGCGATACCCAGTGGACCAAAACGTTTGATGTGAGAAAAGGAGAAAAGAGTTATGTCTAGCAAGAATTCCAACAAGATCAATGTTCCCGAGGCCCGCGCCGCCATGGATAAGTTCAAGATGGAGGCCGCCTCCGAGGTCGATGTACCCAGTCCATATTCAATACTATATCACAGACGATACATGGCCCACCGCGAAAAAGGCTGAACACCGTTGGTGTTCAGCCTTTTTGTGCCTGTCAAAAGCCCTTGCCGTTGGCGAAAACAGATCCGGGCAGGCGGGGCCCGGGGGCACAGCCCGCCCCGAATGGGATCAAATGCCCCCGCGACAGAACTTACTGCGGGCGAAGCGAGAACCTTTTCCGGCAGGGAGAGGCGGAGCCGGAAACCCGGCTGAGAGAAATCGAAACGGAGATTATCTATGAACGGGCGGTGCCGTGCACACGATCATGATTTCGCCGCCGCGCTGTGTCCATATCTGTTCTGCGGCACCTGCCAGTGTAAATTAAAATCTCGTAAGGCAGGGACTGGACAGAATCGCATTCACCTGCTATAATATTTGAACATATCCGGGTGTAGCGCAGTTGGTAGCGCGCTTGCTTTGGGAGCGGGTCGCTCCCCCTTCAAGCCGGAAAATACCGTGTTCGCAATCCCTTGATACGTCTGCGATACAGGCACTTCCCCCGCAAGCCGAGATGGTCAAAAAAACCGCCTGACCACATGTTTGACCACATCTGGCGCAAAACTCAAAACCTAAATCCGGGATTAGCGCAGTTGGTAGCGCGCTTGCTTTGGGAGCAAGATGTCGGGAGTTCGAGTCTCCCATCTCGGACCAGCAAAAGCAGGTTGTTTTATCAAAAACAACCTGCTTTTGCAACTTTTTACCATATTTGCCCCCATCATTACCTCCCCAGCGCATTAACAATCTCCCCCGATTATCTTAGTCAGGAAAACTTCTTTTTTAATGTCGAACGCACAGTTTTACCGTGTGCCCATGCACCAGAACGATGCAAGAAGAACTCATACAGCCTCCGGTTGAAACCAACCGGAGGCTGTATTTCTCTGCACCGTGGAATATTGAACGTAAACTTGTTTATCCGATATGCTATAAACAAGTTGCGGCTTGTGCAGAACCAAAAGCGTGTAGTAACTTGTCATACGGCAAGCTCTTTGGAAAAATGTCTTGACGTATGACAAGTGGTATTATACAATGACGGTGAGGTGAAGCGCTTATGCAAATGACGAAAGAAAAACAGGATCTGACCTATCTTTCTTGGTCGGTCTATCGCAATTCTTCCGGAACTGCCGGTTCTTTTCTGAAAGCATACTCCGAACTCG
>ENA-UOJC01003247-UOJC01003247.1-human-gut-metagenome-genome-assembly--contig:-C104-NODE-3247-length-15679-cov-59.774578_pt1 | contig 15679 bp, 20 predicted proteins | sample MGYA00242339_ERZ723886 | MGnify/ENA metagenome assembly ERZ723886 | reverse complement strand
CCGAAGAAGCCGAAGAAACCGAAGAAGCCGAAGAAACCGAAGAAGCCGAAGAAACCGAAGAAGCCGAAGAAACCGAAGAAACCGAAGAAGCCGAAGAAACCGTTGTTGCGGTGAAAAGTGGTGCACGGAAACGATATGAAGCAATAATCAATCCGGAATGGCATCATGTTAGCTTAAACACTCTTGCTAATCTTGATTTTGATATGCTAGATGAAAAGCGACAGATTTACTTATCAGCGCATAGAGACTTAAAACAAACACTCTCATACTTGCGAAAGTGCAAGACACAAGATACATATGATACATGTTTCATTCGCTACACTAGAAGAAAAAATTTGTTGTATGTTGAGGGGAAAATTTCGGATGCTATGTGGAAATACATAGAAAGAAAGTTATCAATGCAAAATGTCGAAAGTGGTACGTGGGCTTCAAAATGTGAGGATGCAACAGGACGCCATGAATCACGTAGATATAATAAAAGTAGAGCATGAAGATAATAACAATCATAGCTGTCATATTGGCTTGACGGTGAGAAATGGAGTAATATGAATCTTTATGGAATTAAAAAGAGAAAGTGAGGTGCAAAATGCGTAATTTGGCATTCTTTTTAGTAGAATATCACGATATTTACTTAAACAAGATTAAATACATTAAAATTTTAGCATGTGATGAAGCCCATGCAATAAATGATTTTAATGTAATGTTTAAAGGTAAAGCTTATGTAATAACAGAGATAACACGTTTATATAGAGAGTGAGGTATAAATGAAAATATATTTAATTGAGTACTATGACACAGTATCAGACAAAACAGAATATGATACGATATTTGGTTTCAGTGAATCACATGCTATAGACCAATTTAAACGTAAAATGGATAACACTAAAATTATTGTATCAGTTGAAGCATTATAAAGAAAGTAAGTGATCATATGAATGAATATGTAATTGAATGTTTTAATACCGAGGCACACGAATTTGAATATTTAAGAATTAGCGCGATTAGTGCAAGAGAAGCGATTGAACACTTTAAAATTCAATTTGGAAAGCAGCAAAACCGATTTGGAAGAAAGAAATATATTTATTGGAATGTACAACAAATTCCAGAAAGTGTGGATTGACCATGGACGCATTAACCAAAAAACAGAAAAACCAGATGTATGATGAAATTGCAGATTTACTTATTAAATACGGCAAAGACAAAACAGCAAAGCGAATGCTTAAAGCATTCTTTCATGAAGTGCAAGAGGTTGAAACTTCAAAAGAGCTATGCAATATGGGAATTGTTTTGATATCCCTTAAACATCTTCTGGGGATAACTTTCCCAACCAAATAACAAACAAAAAAGCCGCCAATATGGCGGCTTTATTTACGTATCATATTCAATTATATATCCATAAATATAGAAATCTTTCCCCCTAAAAGGTGCTTCATACTTACTATAACAAGGTACATATGTAGTGTTTATAAAGGAAAGTGTAATAGAGTCTACCGATGTGCTACCAGTTCGACACCATGCAAAAGGTAATGATACATTATCACCAACTGTTGTATCGCCGGTGATGATATTGAAACTAATTCCCATAGGAATAATAATTTGATTGGCTTTTTTCGCTAACGTAACGTTGTTTAATGTCAACTTACACCAATGCTGACTATCGTTAAAGCCTAGAATCATGGTATGCGATGGGGAATGTGCGTCAAATGTAGGACTCTGATAGCTTGAAATCTTATAATTTCGCAATGCAGAAATGTTAAGTTCAATGCCATCCCCCCAACTATCCACATATTCAAACGCATTAACAACCTCATCCCTCAGCTTTCTCACCTCATGCCAAAAGGCGAGATTGGAAAACCTCTTTGGTAAATTCTTCATTGGTTCCAAATATTTCAATAAATCCATATATAATACCTCGCTTTCTAATTAACCATTCTCAGCGATACAATAAATATATAAATCCCAAGCTGTTGCAATTGATACATCTTCCGCATTTGGGACAGCCGCTAACGTGATGCTTTGTGGTATAATTGCAAGCTTTGCATTAGTTCCAGTTTTTGGAATTTGTAAACGTACGTCAGCTTGAACAGCAAAACATGGATATGTCCACTTATTATCAGATTTAACAATGATACTGTCTTTAGTTAAAAAAGGAATATAACTTGTCATAAGTTTGACTTCATCCACAGTGTATCCAAACTCTTGCGTTAATGTAAGATCAAAAAAACCATTAGCTGGGTACAAAGCGTTTGGCTTGAAAGTTGGTGCAACTGCATCTATTTCTTGGAGGGTTGGGTGATGAGTCCACACGCTTTTTCGTACCGCAATGAATGGTAACTTTACAAGTGCAACAGGTTGACCTAAATAGCCTATTTGAATAGTTCGCTTCGGTTTTGTCACTGTGTCATGCCATTTTAAATTGTTGGATAATGTCCAGTTTGATTTACTGTCACTGCTTGCGAAGTCAATAACATTTGTGCAAAACCAATCCCACCATGCACCCCAAACGGTCGCCCAGACTGAATCGTTGTCGGTTAAATCGAGAATTGTCTGAGGTGGAATAATGTTAAGATTCTTCAACAAATCTTCCAACTTTTCCACCCTAGCCTCTAACGCGGATAAATCAGCTTGAATCTGTGTAATAGAGTTGTTAATGTTGGAAATTGACTGCTTAATATCTGTGATTTCATTTTCGATATTTGACACTCTATTTTCGATATTGTCTAAACGCCGATTGATATTTGTAATATCATTTTTAATATTATTCAATTCAGTCTGAATATTTTGCAACTGCTCCTCAATATTTGTTACTCTAGTATCAAGTGCCTCATATTTCGCATACAAATCTTTCAAAGATTCTTCTACACTCTTCGCCCACGCATTAAATTCATCGTTAAATTTATTCAAAGCGTCAATAACGTCATTCAACTTTGCCCACAAAGCGCACACCTTTTGCAGAAGTGATAAACAATCATCAAAAAGCAAAGGAATTGTAAATTGATGATGCCAACAAAAGCCCAAATGCTCTTTATCTGGCGGATTGATAATTGGTATATTTGCCATATTTACACCTCACTTTCATAATTCTAAAATCATTATATCATAAGTTAGACTTTCGTCAATGTACATCACCTAAACAGCCCCAAGAAATTATGTTTCAGTTTATCGCAAATTTCTGACTCAAAGTCCCACACGGCACTTGTATAACTCTGTGCGTTAGTTGCGGCAGTTCCACTTGAACCGCTGTGCGTGGTAGAATCATCCACATGATTTTTTGAAACATTCGTCAAATAGTTATCATCCAACAAATCTGTTTGTCCTTGTGGTGTATCAAGAAACTTATGCCAATCATCGGAAACATGATTGCTTTTGCTATTTTCCGTCTCAAACATTTTCTCCGCGTTGTAAGCTTCAAACCGCGCTTTAAGCTTAATATTCAATTCGGGCATAATTCGCGCCATATCGCCTCTCATATGTTCACGGAAAAGAAAGTCTGTCTCGTATCCTATTTCCCATTCCAGAAAATGTCTTACGATCATATCGTTAATTGGCTTTCTAAACTCCTCACTAAACAAAGGGTATTCATCAAGTCCGAACGCGGCAAAGTCGTAATTTTCAAACAAGCTTTTATTCGATTTACGATCATTCCCAACCTGTGCATTCTGCAAAATATCATACACATGGAGCGTATAAGCCGCCCCCACATCATACCAATACTTGTCATTATCTACAAAGTTAGTATCAATCATTGGAATTGTCATCTTCACCAGCCCCCTTTTCTTGAGATTCTAAACCAGCATTCTTAACGGTTTCTACTGTGTCCCTATTGGTATCCATCACAGAGAATTGATCAAGTAGTCCCACGTCGCCAATATTGGAGTCGTTAAACGTAGCCGTAACATTCAAGCCGAATTTCTTGTTGCATTGATCACAGAAATTCTGTCTTGCCTGTTCATATGAGTTACGCAAAACCATAAGTGTCGGGGCGTCTTGCATAACTTCAAGACTTGATACTTGCGCAACTTTTGACTGTGTTCTGCCATTAACACCGAGCATAAACATAAAATCTGACATTAGCATAGATTTAAGCTGTTCAACATTTCCTGCAACAAAAGGTGCAGGTGTCTGGTAGACAATTTGACGTATATCGTCATACTGACTTTTTAGCGGTGACATATCCCTTGTGTAAACAACAGGCTTATGACCTGCGATTTCCTCATACATATTGGCAAACGTTAGTTCTTGACCATCTGGAGCATTTAAGATGGCAGGCGTGTTCTGTGCTTTAAGGTTTACGTTTATACACCTGTCGCATTCGTAAAGTAAAGCCGCGTAATGCCGACACAGACCATCAATAGAAACAATGTCGTAGTCCGTAAACGGTGACAGGGTAGCCGTTAAAGTAGCCACTTCGCTCAAGTCTTTACTGACTACATTTACAAACGTTTTACACTGATATTTAGTCGAACCCCCGTACCATGTGCGCGAACTAGACGCTACACAATTGCCAACAACGAAAAAGTCGTTTTCTTTCCATAGTCCCCCAAGCTTGCCAAGTACAAAATTCTCATTCAAAATGTTATTCGCATGTCTGTAAACGTCATCGTCGTCAAACGGCAGTCCCTCAAAAGTCCACGCATCAACAGCAATCCTACGCAAAAAAGTATAATACAAACCGATAGTTAAAAGATTTTCTGTCTGTGTATTCTGATTTTTTATATTTCTTTTAGCCATTTCAACACCTCACTTTCTACACTCAACGTTCCGCGTGGAATATTGAGCATTTATCCCTCACCCTCACCCTCACCCCTCACCCCTCAACCTTCCACTTACATTATACAGTATTGACCGTCATTGTCAACGATCAATTTTCAGTGGCAAAACATTTGCAAAGTATTTTAAAGACCAATACGGGCAAAACGTATTTCTAGCGTCAATTCCCCCGACTGGCGGCGGTGGTGTTGTTGGTTGTACAACTTCGACTGTGCCGCTACCGCTTGCACTTCCAGCATCGCTTCCAGATGGATTCACGGGGGCAGGTGAGGTTGTGGAGTCTGAAATTGTACCCTCGCCTATTTGGATAACACCTGTTTGGGCTGCCATGTCAGCGAAGACTCGGTTGTACTGTGTTGTTGTCCAACGATTGCCGTCATTCGCACCCGTTTTAGCGTTTTGACGTGCCATGACTAATTTTATCCAATCACTTTCTGTCTCTTTTCCTGTTGTGCCCGTGAAGATATCCTTTACAGCGTCCCAATATCCACTATCACGAATTGCGATACTTGCGGCAGTTCCCACGGCATACGCCCCAACGTTTGAAATGTCATAGCCTAAATGTTTTTGTATCTCACTTCTGATTAAACTATAGTAATTGTTAAACATCGCCCAATTTTGCATTTTTGAAAATTCTGCTAAGTGGTTGGTTGTGTAGTCAATAAACAACTGTTTTAGTCCGCTGTTGCTGACAAGTTGCTCGTTACCAGCGCCTAAATCAATGTAGGGCTGGAAGCCACTGAAAAGATTAGGATAGTGCTGTATACAAAACTGCATAAAAGGAACTAGTCCGTAACGATAATCAAATTGATATCGTCCATATGCCCGTCCCTTATCACCATTTATATACCAACCACTATTGTCAGTATATTCCTTTCCAGACTCGAAAACTTGCCAATTTATCCACATTCGCGCACCAACCTGTTCATTCTCTTTATTTTCCTCGGGAACTGGTTGTGTAGATTCTGAATTTTGTACAACTATTGCTGTGTGTCCAGGCATGTGCAAAATATCGCCAACTTGCAAGTTGTCTCCTGTTGTCAGATATTTACTGTCATATAATATGTCAAATAGCTCTGTATTTTTCAATTCGCCAAGTTCGCTATATGTGTTCATGCTTGTGCTCACTTTAATGTTGAGGCAATTCAACACACAAGCTACTAGAGCACTGCAATCAGTCGCGCACGGTGTAGTAACGTTTTTCGGTTTCCACCCCACTTTTCGACATTCGTTTGTAAATGTCTCACGCCTGTCTTGATTATATCCAACGTTTTGATTATCACACGACTCTATCATAAGTGTAGCAATGCCGCGTGCAACGTCTGGACGGTTGCGAATGCGTGCAATCCAGTCCCAACGCCTACCATCTCCTGTTTGTGGAAACCAACCTGTTACACGGACTTCAAGCCCGTTTTGATCTCCGTCTTTACCGCCTCGAAGATTGCCGTTCTCATCTTTAGAAGCTTCGCCAATATATGTTGCCATTTAACCACCCTCACTTTCTGGAAAATGATTTTCTAGTATCTTGTCCGTGTGCTTATAGTTTCCGATACCGTGCCAAAACCACACACCATTATCAAGCCTGTTTGCCATGTACGCAATGGCGTTTTGTGGTGCGTTTTCCGCGGTAATGATTGCACCGCTTGTATGCACGTAGTTTACAATTGGCAAAGAATCAATTACAATGTCGGCAAGACTGCCGTTGTAGTTGTAGCCGTACATGCAAAAGTAGTTGTTAAATTTTTTGATATCTTGTAAAGACGGATAATACCACGCGACAGATATCATAGGGAAAAGAGCGTTATACATTGCAATAGTGCCTGTTGGATTTCCAATTGTAAGGTCTGATTCTTCAAATTTAGCACCTAGGTTTTCCGCGAAAGTTTCCGCGGCTTGTAGTTCGCCCTTGATATCAAGTGAAAAGAGATTGCCGATTGATGCAACGCCAAAATTTCCAAAGTCGCGCATGACGCCACTATTGTTTAACTGTGTAGTCGATAACTGTACACTATCCCACGTACTACTTGCAAGGGAATAGTCTCCGTTTGTGCCGTTTCCGTACTGCTCTGGTGTAATTACAATACCGCCCAACTGTGATTGATTAGCCGCCCATTTGAATTTAAATTTTTTAGCTAAAAGGGCGGATTCATCAAAATAGCGGAAGTCATACTCTTTGGCACTGCCGCCACAATTTACCGTGAGTTTATTGAACTGTGGTGAAGTATAGAGTTTGTTCCATAGAGGTTTTTCAACAAAGGATTGAACTAACTCAACCTCTCCTGTTCGGTTGTCAACTTTGTCCAGATTTTCACCGCTAACTTCAGGGGCGAAAAATTTGGGTACGTGATAAGCTCCAATAATATCCTCTTGCCTTCCGCACTTTGCGTAGCGTTTAACCACTTCAAGCGCTTGTGCTCTTGATAACTTACTTGTGTTGCTTTGTACTATGCCGCCACATTCGCAAGGGTTGACAGATACCAACGAAAAGAAATTATTGATTTGCCCATAATCACCCATGGCGAAGTTTGCAATAGCCGCGTAAAAATCACTAGAACGGTTTTCGTAGGTATCGGTATTGTTTGCGGTCATCAGATAAACGGAGTCGTCATCATCTATTGAAAACCCGTACTCAGTTCTTGCAATTTCCCACCTATCAACTTGCGTTGGCTCTGGATAAAAGTTTGCAAATAGACCGTCATTTGCTGGGTGCTGTCTCATGATAGGAGACGGATGGAATGTGAATTTGTCGATGTATGTCGCCCAATAATCAACGGATGTATTTACATATGTCAGTTTATTGTTTACGTACTGATAGTCAATGATATAGGCAAATTCGATTCTTGATTCATTTTGATATGCCATGTAATTATAGCGTCTCAATTCATCTGCTCTAACAGGACACCTAAACGTTTGCCCCTGTCTTTCCCACGTTACATTATCATAACGCTTATAAGGAAGAACGCTGAGAAGTTCTTTCAAGAACCCCTCAGCGTTTCTTTCTGTCGGGATTAACAAATGTTTACCGCTGTCATCAAATGGTGAATCAAACAGATATACAGTTGTCATAAAATCCCCCCTTCATTTATGGCTGTTTACAAATAGCAACAGCATTTCCCCACGGTCTAATACCGTATGTCTGCCATACGTTCAAATACTGATTCTGGTATAAACCAGCCGCATTATAGAAGTCGCCACTTGTGCTTAAATTGTCGCGGTACTCGAAAGTGTTAACATCTGCAAGTACTGCAAGAATGTTTTGATCATCCTTGATAGTTTTCCAATAATTCGTTGCAGGGTCAACGTCAGATTCAAAGTCAAGATAATCAAAGTCTGGGAAAGGTGTCACACGCCCTACTAAGTCTGCTTTGCTCATATTAAAAGCGCCTGCAAGTGTTTCAACGTTGCAGTTTACCAACACATCACTTCTTACAAACAGATATAAACTGTCGGAAGGAGTCCATGTGATAGCAGGGGTAGCGCCTACAATTCCCTGTGCGGTTGCGTATGCCTTATAATTGTTAAAATTGCTTGATGCATGTGTGATATCAAGTGCAATTTTCTGAATAGTCTTGATAAATGTAACAGATGAATTTGCAGGGTCGTTATCATCCCATGCGATTTCTTTCTTAATTACAACGTTGTTTTTAACAGAAGTCTGAATCAGCTTTTTGATAAGGTTTTCTTCCTCGATCTCGTTTCCGCTAAACAAGCTTGTCACCATACCTGTAACCATACTGTCGAGCTGTTCCCATGAAGTAAACGCGCCTTCCATAAGTTCACGGGGAATTGTTACTGGAAACTGTCGTCTACGATTCTGTCGGAAATAGCAAGTTTTTACATCTGGTTTTGTTACCTGTAAGAGCGTTGCTCCAAGAGAAATATTATAGTCACGACCCATAGCCGGATTGACATAGTTCATTTCAAGATCGGTTCCAAGTGGAAAACCTTCTTTTTTCAACATTTCGTACTGATTGGTGTACATCTTTGACTCAACTGACTGAATGACAATTTTATTTACAACATAATGTAAAAATTCATTCATGAATGGCGCATACTTGACGATTGGCGTCATAGCGTGGCTAATGGAAGTTGCCACGGTAACTTCGCCTGTTGCCCTCATGTATTCGTTTGATGAATTTTTCCGTGCATCGTTAAAAAGATTTACTCCGCGCTGTGCGCTTGTCAGCGGTTTTGTTGTTTTTCCCATATTTCATACCCCCCTTAAATATAATAGCTTAAAATATCGTCTGTTGTGACTTCCTCTTTTTCGTCTTCGTCTTCATCCTTTGTTTTAGTGGACGGAGAAATGGAAGTTGTCACACGGTTGAAAAGCTCTAAGTTCTGTTTACTAAGTCGGTCATTTTCCGTTTTCAGTGTTGCGTTTTCTGTTGCAATTGCTTTCTCGGCTTCATTTGAGGCTTTCGCCATATCAAGCACATCCACAACAATTCTTCGCATTTCATCAACCGTCATACCGTCTGGAATGTTTAAAGTTGTAACCATTTTGTCTATATCTATCATGCTTTTGCCCCCTCATAGTTAATGTTTGCAAAGTGGAAACTGTGTTCCCAATCATATTCTGCAATTCTACCTAATTCGATAGTGTGCCCCTCTTTTGGCATGTGCAAAAAGAACCCATATCCGATATCAATTCCAACATGTCTGCCTTTGCCACCAAAAGATGAATACAACCCGTTTCCTTCTGTGCCTAAAAGCGGTGTTGTTTTTTCTGCTCCATCATGATAGTGTCCAGTGCTATAATTTTGTACACCTACAACAGCGGACACGAAGCCGCTACAATCGTAACCAATTTTACCGCGTGAGAAAGCTTTATATGCTGCAAGCTCCTGTGTTGTGTATTTTGAAAAGTACGTGGGTTCGAGACTGATTAAAGTGTTCATCACATCATCTGTTAGCACCTGTCCTTTTGCACCATAAAAATACGCGTATTCGTCACGATGGTAAAACATATACAACGCCTTTTTAATAACCTCATAATATGTCATGCTTTCACCTCATCTTCCAATTTTGTTTTGATTTCCGATATCATATCTCTCAAAGAATTGATTGCATTTGTAAGCTCCTTTGTTTCCTCTTTATGTACATCAGTTTGATACTTAATGTAGTAACATAAGATTAACGTCATACAAATTGGAAAGCCTACACTTGTAATTATTTGTGTTACCGCGCTTACATCCATCACAACACCTCACTTTCTAAAAAAGGTGGGCGTGTCTCCACGCCCGTGCTGACAGTTTGCACAACTACTCTGCTCTTCACAGTCTGTCTAGTAGTCCCAGTTTTATTTTATCATAGGTTTAATTTTTGTCAATAAGAATACGCTTGATTAAGTCATTGAATTTTTCGCTTGCCTTTTTTGAGCTTGCACATATTTGTGAGGTTCGTTTGTAGTATAAAAGCCAATGTATCAACCGCTGACCAATAGGAAGATATAATTCTGTTGTTTGCATTATTGCTTTAGCTTTATATTTCCCGTCTATCACGACTAGGGGCATACCTCTTTTATTTGGATATATCACTGTAATTCCAAAGTCCGTTATATATATCCTGTTGTTTTTATTAGACAGCTCTGCGTACCACTTCCATGATAAGTGATTATAAATGTCTGGGAATACTTCCTCTTGCCATGCTCCGTTTATAGTCATGTCGTTTGTTTGGGACTCGTAAACCGCAAGATGTTTAGATACATGTGCATGTTTTGGTGGTTCGGTATATAATACGCATATTTTCAAATTATCGTCATCAAGTTTTCTGTTAAAAATATAAACTTTTCCCTGTTCAAGTTTGCGTGCATCAATGTTGTAATAAACAAATAACGGACTTTTTGGATTGATACTGTTTGCACATGCTACAACTTTAACGTCTTTTCTACGCCTAATTATGGTTGATAATTGCTGACTGTAACCTTTAAGAAACTCACCGGTTGAAAGTGGAATTATTGTTGTCGTGTCGTCGTCCTCAATAAATTCGTCAAAAAATATAGTTTTAACCTCATCAAAACCATTACTTTTATATTTCATCCATGAGGCAATTGATAGACTATATCCACACGGCTTATACATCCATTTACCATTTCTATCAAGCTCTTGTTTCCGATATTGTCCAGAATAGTAATTAAGATTTGCTTCTTCTTTCCATAGTGTTTTTTCTACATACGGCTTGATGTTTGCAACTGCCGCCCACGCTCTACCGCGTATCAAATAATCTTCGCGTGTACGCATATAAGCAAACTGCGCACCTGTCGCGTTATATTCGTCAAACAAACCTTTAAAAACTGAATAAGATTTACCAGCGGAACGTTCACCAAACACAATGTAAACGTCAGCGTTTAAAGTGTAAAGTGATGGAATATTTATGTAGGTTTCGTCACCTACTGTTATATATAAATTCTCTATTTCCATATAATATTATTCTCCTATCTTCTCTAAAATTATTGGTGATAAGTGTTTTGTTTTTACCGTAAACTTTTCTAAACGTTTATTTATATCTGTATCAGTATTTTCTTTCTTTCCCTCTTTTGTTATTATTGTCGGTTTGATGCTATAAACGTCTATTCCAATCAAAGCGCCATATTCGGGCGAGATTGATAAAGTATAAGTAGTGTCCTCTATCCATGTACCACCGTTGTCATAAGTTGGAATTGAATTTGTTGTTGGGTGTGATATTGTTCTTCCAGATACATCTTTGTCGAAAGTTGTAAAAATTTCAAAATCTTCGATGGATGTTAGATAATTCACGGCTTTCTTTGAGAGTCCCGACACAGTCATATACAATGTACCATCTTGCTCTTGATATATATATTTTTTCGCTCCGAAAGTTTTAAATTTCACCCATGAGCCTTTCTTTTTCGTTTCCCAGTCAAAAACTCCAAGGTCTGGTAAAGTGTAGTCAAGTCCATACCGCTTTATAGCAAGCTCAACTTTATATTTTGCATAGTCATTGTAGCCGTTTACAACTTCCAGACATTCTTCTCGATTGATAACTTTTGCGCTGTCAGTGTCACAATATAATACATTTCTGTCAATTTTCGACACTATATCATGCATTAAATGATAGCGTGTCCATGCCGGTATAAAAACGCCTATTTGATATGGCAAAAAGCTTCTGAATGATTTATAAAATTTTTCAAGCTGTGCGGAAATTTCTTCTTTATTTGTAATTGCGCAATGGTCTAGGCTCCATTCAGTACCGTCAAGTGTGACAACATCGTGAATAGGGTCTTGTACAAACATGCCGTAAAAGCTGTTAACGCGGTTCTTTGCTTTTGCATAGTTTAATTCTTCACCGTCTACACCTTTTAAACTTTGTTTTTTGTTGTAATATTTAAGCATTGTCGAGACTATACCAGATGGCAAGTAGTCAGCTCTGCAATAGTAACATTCATCGACACGGATTGCATCTATTTTGTACATGCGTAGTATGATAGCAAGATCAAGGCTAGTGCATGTGGTTTTTATCATATCTGCTTTGTAGATTCTACCATTATCCAAAACGCTGTCGCTTGATACTTCGCAATGTGAGGAGCTAAGAAAAGTCATTGTGCCTTTTGCGCGAACGTTCTTTGCTGTGATTGTGCAGATAAATAAATAATTGTCAGTGCTCATTAAACGCTTCAAGTCGTATATATTCGCACCTTTTAACGGTCTAAGTGGGCTGCACGGAAACTTTTCGGTTCCTATCGCAAACGGATAAGCACTGCCGAAATCAAAGCTATCAACATCAACCATAATTTGCCCAGCATACATATAGTTAGCGTGTACATATCCACCGCAAAACGCTTTACGACATATTACATACCTGTCATAGTCAAGTGCCGTATTGCGAAACATCTTCATCCATTTAAAATCTTTTTTCATAATGGCGCGGAGCTCATCACGTAAGAAACCAGTATTGGTATAAGGGAAGTCGTAAAACGGCTTATTCTCCTGTTCTTCTAGTTGGTGGATTTTTGCCACCATGATTTCAACGTCACGGTATGTATAGCGCTCTTTGTCTTGCGGCAACGTTTCGCCTGGTTTTACAATATCTTTGTAGTTCATGTCAAGCTTTTCAAGTCCTACATCCTCACCGCAAGCCGCAAGACCTTTATTCGTGAGCTTGTAACTACAGCGAAACTCTAGTACATCATCAATGATAAGATATAACGGTTCGTGGGTGTCCATGTAAAAGCCGCCTGTCATGGTGTGTCCCTCTAAATTACGAATTATCGCTTCCATTTCATAGGAGAGGTTGTGTACGTAGACGATTAAGCGGTTTTCGCCTTGAGTGGAAAAGGTTCGATATTGACTGTGAAGATAATCGTAAAGAGTTGACCATGATGAGCATGTTTTATAGTTATAGTCGCTATCCATCACAGACCAATGCCATGTGTAGATTATGTCGCAATCTTCCGATATGTGTTCATGAGTCGTTTCAATGTCAAAACAAAGAAACTTTTTACAATATGAAATTTTTTCTTTTCGTTTTGCCATTGTTTGCACCTCTCTTAAATGTCGTCAAAATCTTGATCAAGAGATAACCACTCTCCGGAACTACCTTCACGTTGCACATCTAAAAACCATGCGTCAAGGTCAACATCTTCTGGATTCATGATTGCTAGTCCGTCAAAGCCGCTACCCAGTGTATTCCCAGCCCAGTTAGCATAAGCAAGCAACTGTTCACTATCGTACTGTTCCCCCTCGTGTGCTGATTGCCACGCACCCATATATGTGGTCATTTTCTTCCAATCTTCAAAAGATAAGTTTTTGAGTTTTGGATGATTCTCTATCATTTTCTGGTATGCTTTATTTTGTAACTGTCTGTACCCCGTGTAAGTTGATTGCTTTGCGTTTAATATCTCGATGGCAGTTGTAACTTTTTTCTGAATCGCTTGTAGGGATAAGCCTTGATACTTTATGTCAAATCCTTTATATCTATCATAGATAGGGTTGATTTCACCAGTGTAACGTTTACCGCGTTCGCTAAAATATTCTCTAAGGGTTGCAAGTCTGGTTTGCGCTCTTTTGCCTAACGTTCTAAGTAGTAGGAGTGATTCATCTTTTGTGTAGTGTTTCTTGAGCAACACATACTTTCCATTGGACACGTCATATAAAATCCCTTTTGCACGTTGGACTTCGCCAACGCGCTCTTTTTGTTTATTTGCCATACTTCTTAACCTCACTTTCTGTAAAAGGTTCAATGTAACCGCTTGCAATTGCACTTTGTATCATTTCATCTGCTGTCATATGATACAATGGCGCGTAAAGTTCAAGTGAGCTTCTAACGTCGCGGTAATACTTCAGTCTTAAAACGGGTGTTTTAATATCATCAAGTGCTCTCAATACAATTGCGTGTTGTAGTTGTAATAATTGGCTTTCTAAATACATATATCATATACCTCACTTTCGTTTTTTTGTCCTTTTAGTTTATCATATAATTATGAACAAATATGAGATATTTTGTGAACAAATTGTTAACATTGTGTAATTATAAAAGGGACTGTTTCCAGTCCCTTATAGATGCAAAAAAAAACGAACAAATTGATTAAGTTTCCGTTCTATATTTTGGATATCAACCGCACTGTTGATCGTTGCCGCGTTTTAAAAGCTTCTTACCATGATTTTAAAGAACGTTTGCCCCGAATTTCTTGAAATACCTGTTGTACACTCAATGATGAAATCATGCCCGTCTGCTACCGCGTCCGTTAACAAATCAGCAATCTTGTCAATTTCACGCGCAACGCCTGTTGCATAAATTCCAAAACCTGTTTCAGTGTCCATACAGAGATAATAAGTGATCTTCCTTGTCACATCGTCAGTACCAACTACGATTCCTAAAAGCTTACCAGATGGTTTAGCATCCTTTGCAAGTGCTGTTGTACCATTGATTTTTACAAGCTGTACGCATTTTTCGTCTCCAGATACCAGTTTAAAATTCTTCATAATTAAAATCTCCTTTTTTTGTGTTATTTGTTTGAAGTGTAATGTTGTATTAGTATGTAATATCAGCCGTTTATATTATAGTGTGTTGCGCTATAATACTATGGCGGTAAACCAGATAAATGAAAGTTATAGTTTAGCTCGTAACGTGTAGAAATTACGATAATGCGTTTCGTTACCATTGTTAAAAGTGAAAGTGTAGTATGTAACTTTCTCCGTTTCCACCCTTTGAAGCTCTCCTCTAATCTGATTTGTAAAGTACCCCTCACAGAGTAAAGAAGCGTCGAGATCATAGAAATTGATTGTTCCATCTTTTGAAGTCTCCTTTATGGTGGTGCGCTTGTCGACAAAGTTGATTCTTGTAGTTTCTGGAATGTTGACTTTTCTAATCGGTTTACTCATCACTTCCCCCTGTTTGCTCGAAGATGGTATAATTTATAGCTTCGTTGATTTCTTCGGTCGTAAGAATGCCATTGAGTTTTTCTCCCTCATTTTCAATGACTTCCATACATCTATTAAAATCGTTTATTACACGCTCCCACTTCAATTTAATAGCTGAAAAATCCCCATCGGCAATATTTGAAATAATAAAACGATTAAAATTATATAGTCCAATACAAACCGCGTTTGCGGCAATCTTCTTCATCATCTTCTTGACTTCATCGTTTGATACGTCTTTTGTATTTGTACCTTTTTTAATGGCTATCTCAGCCAATGTGATTATAGAATTTTTGTCATCTACCATTATTCAGGCCTCACTTTCTTTGTTTGTGTTAAGTGTTCTTTATCTTTGTTACATGTATATAGTATCATGGTTTGGTTTTTTTGTCTACTGATATTTTTTAATTTCATGCGGAAATTTCCTTGATGTTTTATAGTTCATAGTTTGTTAATATTTGTGACATGATTTGTTCATACTTTCACACGTTACCACTTTAACGCGGTGAAGTTTAACACTTTAACGTGCTAAA
>ENA-UOJC01003246-UOJC01003246.1-human-gut-metagenome-genome-assembly--contig:-C104-NODE-3246-length-15683-cov-4.255311_pt1 | contig 15683 bp, 9 predicted proteins | sample MGYA00242339_ERZ723886 | MGnify/ENA metagenome assembly ERZ723886 | reverse complement strand
GGCAACGGCTGCGCAGCTTTTTCTCCAGCGCCTGCAGCTCCTCGGCCAGCCCCTCGGCGTCCAGGCCGTCCAGCCGGGCCTGCAAGCCCTGCACCAGCGCCTCCTCCCCGGGCGGTTCCTCGGGGCCGTAGGCCTGCAGCTCCCGGCAGTCGAATTCCAGCACCCCCGGCCGGCGGAAGAACCAGCTGTCGTCCGCCAGCTCGGCGCACTGGGCGTACAGGCTCGGCAGGAGCGCGACCTGTTCCGTGGCGGGGCTTAGGAACAGCAGCGCTTCCGGGTCCCTGGCGGCCACGGCCCGGGCCACCCTCTCGTGGGCCGCGATGGCCGAGCGGCCCTGCAACACCGCCGCCACCCGGCGCTCCAGGGCGCAGTGCAGGCAGGCGTTGCCGAGGGTCTCCCGCAAGGCCGCGCATACCTGGGGGATCTTCTCCTTGGCGCAGGCGATCAGGACCAGCTTGAAGGGCTGGCCCTCCGCGCCCAGGCCCAGCCTCGTGCCGGCGACGGGAAGCCGGCCCAGCAGCAAGCCCTCCAGCAGCGAGGCCCGCAGCTGGCTGAGCGTTTGGTCGCCGTAGATCTCCATCACGTTTTCCAGCAGCAGCGACTGCTCCGCCTTGAGCACCGCCTGCAGCAGCTCCTCCTCGTCCACGGGCTTGAGCAGGTAATCCGTGGCCCCGTACTTGATGCCCTCCCGGGCATACTCGAAGTCCGCATAACCCGTCAGCAGGATGAAGCGGCCTCGAAAGCCCTCCTCCCTGGCCCGGCGCATCAGCTCCACGCCGCTCAGGCCCGGCATGCGGATATCCAGCAAGACGATGTCCGGCGAAAGGCGCAGGACCTTCTCCAGCCCCTCCTCGCCGTTTCCGGCCTCCGTGAGCACCGTAAAGCCATAGGAATTCCAATCGATCAGGCTTTGCAGGCCCTGGCGGACCAGGGGTTCGTCGTCGATGATCATCAGGTTCACGCCTTACCCTCCTCATCCAGGGGAAGCGACAGCTCCACCTGGGTGCCCTCGCCCAAGCGGCTGTGGATCTTAAGCCCATATTGGCTGCCGTAGCACAGCTTAATGCGCTGGTTGACGTTGTAGAGGCCGATGCTTTGGCCCTGCAGGTCGTCCTGCCGGGTTTCCATGCGCTGCGTCAGGGTCCGGCAGGTCTCCTCGTCCATGCCGACGCCGTTGTCGCTGACGCGGATGTGCAGCCGGCCCTCCTGCGCCCAAAGCTCCACGCGCACCACCCCGGTGCTCAGCTTGGTCTCCAGCCCGTGCAGCACGGCGTTTTCCACCAGCGGCAACAGCAGCAGGGGGAGGATGCGCTTGTTCTCGATGTCCACGCCCTCGGCGGGCAGGATCTCGTAGCTGATCTTCTCCCCGTAGCGGAACTGCTGGATATCCAGATAGTCCCGGATCAGGTTCAACTCCTCCGACAGGCGCACGGAGGTGTCCGAGGCCGAGAGCAAGCGGCGCATCAGCATGCCCAGCTTGCGCACGATGAAGGCGACCTCCTTGTCCTGGTTCATGGCCGCCTTCATGCGGATGGCCTCCAGGGTGTTGAAGAGGAAGTGGGGATTGACCTGGCTGGCCAGCAGCTTGTACTCGATCTCCTTTTGGCAGGCCAACAGCTTTTGAACGCTGAGCTCCTTGCGATAGACGGCCTTGTTCAGGTCCTCCAACACGTTCAGGGTGCGCATCATGTCCTGGAAGAGCTGGCCGAGTTCATCCTGGCCCGAGACGGTCCGCCGGGTATCCAGGCTGCCCGAGGCGATGGAGCGCATCTGGTCCCGCAGCACAGACACGCGCCTTTCCAACATATAGGTGAAGATCCAGACCAGGATGGTGGTGGTGGTCAGCAGCATGCTCAGCAGCAGCGCCAGCTGCCAACTGGTCTGCCAGAGGTTGGGGCTGGCGCCAAGGTCCGTGGTGATCACGGTGAAGCTGCTCGGGCTCATCTGGATGCGCACCTCGTCGGCGCACAGCAGGGTTTGCAGGCCGTCCCACTGGGTGAGGACCGGCTGGCCTCCGCTGGCCTGCCAGCCGTCCGGCAGGCTTAGGTCCACGCCAGGCCGCGAGCTGTAGATGAGCGTATCCCCGTCCAGGTATACCTGGGTCTGTAGGTCGCCGTCGGACAGCTGCAGCCGCATCTGGGAATCGCTCAGGCCCAGCACCATCACGGCAAAGCGGCCCTCGCCCAGGGGCATCTTGCGCACGAGCCGCAAGCGGCTGTCCATTTCCTCGCCGTCCGAATACCAACGAATCACGCCCTTGCTCTCGGCCGCCACCTGGAACCATTGGCTTTGGCGCACCTCGTCGTCGATCTGGCGGAAGACGCCCATGGAAAGGCCTGGGTTGTCCGTGTAGATGGCGATGTAGGCCAGCTCCGCGTAGTTTTTGAGCAGCTCGCCGGTGTTGTCCAATCGCCAGAGGGCCAGATACGCCTCATGTTCCTGGGCGTACTGGGTCGTCAGCAGGGTACGCAGGTTGTCGTTGAAGAGGATGCCGGTGGAAACGTTCACCAGCAACGTGGCCGCGTTGGAAAAGGCCACCCGCGTCTGGGCGTGCTTCTGGCGCACCACCTTGCTCCTTTGCTCCAGGAGGATGACGCGGGTGTTGATAATGGTGCAAAGGCCCAGCACCAGGCAGGGCACCACGCAGGCCAGCATGTACAGCAGCCGAAGCTTGGGGCCAAGGCGCAGGTTGTTCACAAAGCGCCGCAGGGAGGCAAACACATCCTTCAAACATCCTTCACCTCGCCTTCGACGCCGAGCAAAGAGTATCGTTTTCACTTAAAAAAGACTATCATTTATAACGACTCTCCGTCAAGGAAGCGAGACAGATTGGTTTTCTACAAACCTGCTTTTAATGCATTCGACAGCCTTGTGCAATATCATTTTAATAGTAATCCCTAATTTTTACAGATACAATCACTAAAAAATACATTCAATTAACGGAGTAACTGTGCAAAGATGTATGGCGTGAGATAGGAATGCAGGCGCCGACAGCCTTGCCATAAATACGTTAAGAGGAGGTAGAAGATTTTATGTCGCTCAAACAATCCGCCTTGCCCCAGCGGCGGCCGCGCATCAACGCGCGCAAGCTGCAGGGCTATCAAATGTTCCTGCTGATCTTCCCCTTCATGTTGCTGGTGTTTCTCTTTTCCTATTATCCGCTGCACGGCTGGATCTACGCCTTTTACGATTACCGGCCGCCCTTTAAGCTGACGGACTGCGAATTCGTCGGCTTTGAGTGGTTCATCTCCATGTTCTCCAACGCCTCCAAGCGCAAGCAGATCTGGGAGGTGCTGTGCAACACCTTCGTCATGAGCGGCCTTGGCATCCTGACCTCCTGGCTGCCCATGGCCTTTGCCATCCTGCTGTCGGAGATCAAGAACCAGCCCTTCAAAAAGGCCGTGCAGACCCTAACCACCCTGCCCAACTTCATTTCCTGGGTGCTGGTCTACTCCTTGGCCTTTTCCCTGTTCTCCAGTTCCGGCATGCTCACCAACCTGTGCATCCGCCTGGGACTGTACGATTCGCCCGTGCTCTACCTACAGATGGAGGACAACGTCTGGCTGACCATGTGGCTCTGGGGCACCTGGAAGGGCACCGGTTGGTCGGCCATCATGTACATCGCGGCCATCACCGGCATCGACCAGGAACTGTACGAGGCCGCCTACGTGGACGGCGCCGGCCGCTTCCGCGTGATGTGGCACATCACGGTGCCCGGCCTTTTGCCCACCTACTTCGTGCTGCTGCTGATGAACGTGGCCAACTTCCTCAACAACGGCGTGGACCAGTACTACGTGTTCCAAAACGCGTTCAACAAGTCCAAGATTCAGGTGTTGGACCTGTTCGTGTACAACCTGGGCCTTGGCTCGGGCAGCTACTCGCTGGCCACGGCCATCTCCATCATGAAATCCATCGTCAGCCTCACCCTGCTCTTCACGGTCAACGGCCTTTCCAAGGTCCTGCGCGGCGAGAGCATCATCTAACCGCGCGGCTCCGGGCGCCGGATTGAACTTTTGATTGAAAAGGAGGACGACCCATGTCTTCGGTTCAGCTTGCAGGGAAGAGGATTTCGGCCGGCGAGCGCCTGTTTCTCGTCGTGCTCTATATTTGCTTTGCCATCTTCACCTTCCTTTGCGTCTATCCCTTTTACTACCTGATCATCAACTCCATTTCCGCCAACGACGTCTCCGCCAGGGGCGACGTCATCTTCTACCCCATCGGCATTCACTTTAAGAACTTCACCGACATGACCCACATCACGGGCCTTGGCCAATCGGCCATCATCTCCGTGGCCAGAACCGTGCTGGGCACGATCGGCACGCTGATCGGCTCCTCCTTCCTCGGCTTCATGTTCACCCAGGAAAAGCTCTGGGCCCGCAAGTTCTGGTACCGCTTCACCGTGGCCACCATGTACTTCTCCGCCGGCCTGATTCCCTGGTACCTGACCATGATGAACCTCAAGCTCACCAACAACTTCCTGGCCTACGTGCTGCCGGCCATCGTACAGCCCTTTAACATCATCCTCATCAAGACCTACATCGAAAACACGCCCATCGCCCTGCAGGAGGCGGCGGAGATCGACGGCGCCGGCATCCTGCGCATCTACGCCCAGGTGGTCTTGCCCATCTCCATGCCCATCCTGGCCACCGTGGCCATCTTCGCGGCCGTGGGCCAGTGGAACTCCTTCCAGGACACCCTGATGCTCATGACCAACCAGGACCTCTACACCCTGCAATACACCCTTTACCAATACATCAACCAGGCCTCGTCCCTGGCCAAGCTCATCCAGTCCACCGGCGGCACCATCAACGAGTCCGTCATCAGCGCCGCCACCCAGCAAACGCCCACGTCCGTTCGCATGACGGTTTCCGTGGTGGTCGTGCTGCCCATCCTGCTGGTTTACCCCATCTTCCAGCGCTTCTTCGTCAAGGGCATCATGATCGGTTCCGTGAAGGGATAGGCCCTAAGGCCTTTCTCATACATAAGGATAAGGAGGAAAACGAACATGACACGCAAGCTCGCAAAGCTGCTGGCCTGCCTGGTCGCCTTGACCATGCTGGTTGGTTTGGCCGCTTGCACCCCGACCGCGTCTCCCTCCACGAGCGCGACCGGCGGCGAAACGTCCAGCACCGACGACAGCCAGGGCGGCGAAACGTCCAGCACCGACAGCTCCAACCAGGAACTGTACCAGATCGAAATGTTCAACACCTATGCCAACTACATGGGCATTCAAGGCGGTTGGTTCGGCAAGATCATCAAGGATCGCTTCAATATCGAGCTGAACATCATCGCCCCCCAGGTGGCCGGCACGGGCGACGCCCTCTACCAGACCCGCAGCGCGGCCGGTAACCTGGGCGACATCATCGTGCAGACCAAGTCCCGCATGGCCGACTGCTTCACCGCCGGCCTGCTGATGGACATGAGCCCCTATCTGGACGATTGCCCCAACCTGCAGGCCCTTGAGGTGGCCTACACCGCGGCGGCCGACGTCATCAGCGGCGGCGAGGGCGTCTACGCCATCCCGGGCCGCGTCTCCAACCTGCCCCTGGACGAGCCCGCCGGCCGCGGCATCAACCCCGAGCAGGGCGTCTTCCTGCGCTGGGATTGGTACTATGAGCTGGGCGCGCCCGAAATCGCAGACATGGACGGCCTGCTGGACGTTCTGGCCCAAATGCAGGAAGCCCATCCCACCAACGAGAACGGCGACAAGGTGTACGCCCTCTCCGCCTTTAAGGATTGGGACGGCGGCTCCGTGCGCGCCGCGCGCGAGATGCTCTTCCTCTACGGCCAGGCCGGCGTGCAGGGCTGGTACTCCTCCAACTACGACGGCAGCGAGGTCATCAACTACGCCGACGACGGCGGCCTCTATTACCAGATGCTGCAGTGGTGGAACAAGGCCTACCGCATGGGCCTCGTGGACCCCGACTCCTCCACCCAGAACTGGGATATGATCGCCTCTAAGGCCAACGACGGCCGCATCTGCTTCTCTTGGTGGACCTTCCTTGGCGCCAACATCCACGGCGGCACCTACGATCCCGAGACCAGCAACCCCGGCTATGCCCTGGTTCCCATCCAGAATTCCGTCATCAGCAACGTGGGTTACAACCAGTACGGCCTGGAAGGCAACGCCTTCGCCATGGGCTCCAGCGCCAAGTATCCCGAGCGCATCATGGAGTTCCTGGACTACTACGCTTCTCCCGAGGGCATTCTGGAGACCAACAGCCAGATCGAGGGCGTGACCTATGAGATGATCGACGGCCGCCCCGTGCTGACTGAGTTTGCCCTGAGCACCGATCCCAACAAGGAAGCCCCCGAAGAGATGGGCGGCGGCCTGTGGTCCGACGGCGCTTGCCAGATCAACTACCCCCTGGTGCACGCCGACGACATCAACCCCATCCTCGGCGAGCCCACCAACTCCTCTCTGTGGAGCTCCACCCTGGAGAGCGGCGTGAACACCTTCACCGAGCAGTGGGCTGAGGTGTACGGCACCGATTCTCCCCTGGATTACCTCGAGACCCATGACATGATCCAGGTGGTGCCTGGCACCGACTACACCACCCCCTCCGATCCCTCCGACATCCAGACCATGCGCGCCCAGCTCAACGAGCTGTTCACCGCCACCGGCTGGCAGATGATCTACGCCGAGTCCGACTCCGAGTTTGAAACCCTTTGGAACGATATGAAGGCCCAGCTGCCCGACTTCGGCTTCAACGAGGTGGATGCTTACGACAAGGCCATCGTGGACGAGATCATCGCCGCCCGCCAGGAGGTTCTTGGCAAGTAATCCCAAACCGGCAGGGAAGTGGGCTTCCCTGTAGAATCCATTGCTAACAAAGAAGCGCTTTCGCCGGGAAGTCGGCCCGCCGCCTTCCCGGCGAAAGCCAAACAGCGCGATCATCGAACAGGTAGGGGGCGGACGCCCGAGGCTGTGTTTCAAAGGAAAAAGCGAAGTGTATAGGACGGATGGTTCGTCTGGCGCGCCCCGCGCGCCCGGGCTGCCCTGCCGCGCAAGACGCAACGGAGAAACGCATCTCGGCGCCCGCCCTCTTTCTATTTAGATGTTCGCTGGGGAGGTACCGCAAGCATGAACAAGATCCGCATCAACCAGCTGGGATACGCGCCCGGTTTGCCCAAGCGCGCCGCCCTGCTGGACCAAACCTCCGCACGCCTGTTGGACGAGGCCGGGCAGGAGCTTCGGCGCTTCGACGGGCTGCGTCCCTGGTTCGATCCCGCCTCCGGCGACCGGGTAGCCCTGATCGATCTGGGCCATCTTGCCCCGGGCGACTACTGCCTGAACGCCGGCGGGGAGAGCCGCCGCATCCGCGTGGAGCGGCGCCCCTATTCCGCCCTGACCGGCGCCCTTGTCAAGGGGCTGTATTACCAGCGCTGCGGCTGCGCGCTGGAGGCCGCCCACGCGGGCCCCTACGCCCACGCGGCCTGCCACACGACCCCGGCCAAGCTTTACGAAAACCCGGAGGTGGAGCTGGATGCCAGCGGCGGCTGGCACGACGCGGGCGATTACGGCCGCTACGTGTCCCCGGCCGCGGTCACCGTCGGCCACCTGCTCTACGCCTACCGCTGGTTTCCCAAGGCCTTCCAGGACGCCCTGAACATCCCCGAGAGCGGCAACGGCCTGCCCGACGTGCTGAACGAATGCCGCTTTGAGCTCGAATGGCTGCTGAAGATGCAGCGGGAGGACGGCGCCCTGTACCACAAGCTGACCAAGAAGCGCTTTGCCCCCTTCATCATGCCCGAGGAGGACAAGACGCAGGAATATCTGCTCCCGCCCACCCACACCGCCACCGCGGGCTACGCGGCCTGCGCGGCCCTGGCATCCCGGGCGTACCGGCCCTTCGACGCCGCCTTCTCCGCCCGCCTGCTGGAAAGCGCGGTCCGCGCCTGGGCCTGGCTGGAGCAAAACCCCCGGTTCATCCCCTACGAGAACCCCGAGGACGTCAAGACCGGCGCCTACGGGGACACCAACTGCCTGGACGAGGCCTTCTGGGCCGCCAGCGAGCTGTACGCCTCCACGGGCGAGGCCCGCTACCTGGACGCCCTGACGGCCCTCTGCCCCCGCGTGGAACTATCCAAGTTCGGCTGGCGCGAGGTGGGCGGCCTGGGCGCCCTGTGCTGCCTGTTCGAGCTGGACGGCCGGCTGGACAAGGCCTTTGCGGACAGCCTGCAGGCCCGCTTCCTGCTGGCCGCGGACGCCGCCCTGGAGACGGCCCGCCTCTCCGGCTACGGCACGGCCCTTTCGCCCGACGGCTACGTTTGGGGCAGCAGCCTGCCCATCCTCTGCAACGGCATGCTGCTCATCGCCGCGTGGAAGCGCACCGGCAAGGCCCCCTATCTGGACGCGGCCCTAAACCAGCTGGATTACCTGCTGGGCCTCAACGCCCTGGACCTGAGTCTGGTCACCGGCTACGGCGAAAAGCCCTTCCGCTTCCCCCACCACCGGCCCTCGGCCGCGGACGGGGTGGAAGACCCCGTGCCCGGACTGGTCTCCGGCGGCCCCAACGCCCGCAACAACTACCCTTCCACGCGGGAACGCCTGCCCAAGGGCACCTATCCCGCCAAGTCCTATCTGGACGAGACCCCCTCGGCGGACACCAACGAGATCGCCATCTACTGGAATTCCCCGGCGGTCTTCGTGGCGGCCTGCTTTGACCAACTGACCCGGGAAAACGGGTAGCTCCACACAGAACAGAAAGGAAAGATATCCATGAAGAGACTGGACGGCTACATGGCCGGCGTCAACCTGGGCGGCTGGCTCTCCCAGTACACCGGCAACCTCAAGCGCGATCCCGAGCACCACTTCGACCGCTTCATCACCCGCGAGGACATCCAGCAGATCGCCTCCTGGGGCATGGACCACGTGCGCCTGCCCTTCGACTATCCCCTCTTCGAGGACGACGACAAGCCTTTCCAATACAAGGAATTCGGCTTTAAGTACGTGGACGATTGCCTGACCTGGTGCAAGGAGGCCGGCCTCAATCTGATTCTGGACATGCACATGGCCCCCGGCTTCTCCTTCAACACCCCGGATAAGAACACCCTCTTCACGGACGAGACCATGCAGGAACGCTTCCTGCGCCTGTGGCAGGCCTTTGCCAAGCGCTACGGCGGCGAGGGGCAGAACGTGGTCTTCGAGCTGCTCAACGAAATCGTCGAGCCCGACTCCACCCGCTGGAACAAGCTGGCCACCCGGGCCATCGCCGCCATCCGCGAAATCGATCAGGAGCACTACATCCTTATCGGCGGCATCGATTACAACAACGTCTGGCGCCTGAAGGATATGCCCATCTTCGACGATCCCAAGATCATCTACAACTTCCATATGTACGAGCCCTTCGCCCTGACCCACCAGCACGCCGCCTGGACCGTGGCCAAGGACTATCCCCACTCCTTCGTCTACCCCGACGACATCGCTCCCTACAAGGAGTTCGTTGACTTCATCACAACCAACGGCGGTCGCGCGGCCTACGACCTGCAAAAGAAGCTCAACGAGGGCCGCGAACGCATGGACGCGGGCTACGTGCGCGCCTTCCTGCAGCCGGCGAAGGACTTCGTGCTGGAGCACGACCTGCCCCTGTACTGCGGCGAGTACGGCGTGATCGACTTTGCCGATTGCGAAAGCCGCGCCAACTGGACAAGGGACGTGGCCAACTTCTGCCTGGAGTACGGCATCGGCCGCGCGCTGTGGAGCTACAAGGGCATGAACTTTACCATGCTCAACAAGGAAGGCAAGGCCTTGCACGAAGGCTTGATCCAGGCAGCCGCCCTGCACTAAGCCCGCGGGCGGCCCTCGGTTTGGAACATACAAACACAATCGCTAAGGGGGTACACGTATGCATCTGTTCTCAACCCTGTTCACGGCCCAGTCCGTGGACCGCGACCTGCGCACGGAGGAAGGCCTCCAGCGCTGCATCGCCTGGTGCAAGGAATCCAAGCTGCAAAAGGTCTATATCGAATCCTTCCGCAACGGCCTGTTCATCGAGCAGGAGCTGCTGGAAAAGGCCCGCGACCGCTTCCAGGCCGAAGGCTTCCTGGTGCACGGCTGCGTGACGCCCACGGGCCTGCCCAAGGTCTCCAACAACTGGAAGGACGGCGGCTGCTATTCCTACCCGCCCACCCAGGAGCTGATGGCGGCCATCTTCCGCCGCACGGCGGCCGTGTTCGACACGGTGATGATCGACGACTTCCTCTTCACCGATTGCACCTGCGAGGAGTGCGACAAGGCCCGCGGCGAGCGCAGCTTTGCCGACTTTCACGCCGACCTGATGCACGAGATGAGCGTCCGCTGCATCCTGCGGCCCGCCCATGAGGTCAACCCCAAGTGCAAGGTCATCATCAAGTACCCGCTTTGGTATGAGAACTTCCACAAGAACGGCTACGAGACCGTTCGCCAGACCCGCGACTTCGACCTGATCTGGGCCGGCACCGAGACCCGCGAGCCGGACGCCGAGCGCTGGGGCCGCTACCCCCAGACCCAGGGCTTCTTCATGATGGCCTGGGACGTGAAACTGGGCAAGGGCAAGTGCATGGGCGGTTGGTACGATCCCTACACCACCACCCCGCCCACCTATCTGGAGCAGGCGCGCCAGACCATCCTGGGCCACGCCAAGGAGACCATGCTCTTCTGCTTCCGCTCCCTGGAGGAGGAGCAGCCCGGCATGGACGACACCGCCGCCCTGCGCAAGGAGCGCCCCGGCCTGGACGAGCTGGCCTACCTGACCGAGAACAAGGCCATCGTCGGCGTGTCCGTGCCCAAGCAGCCGGATGTGGACGCTGCCGAGGAGCGCTACCTGAGCAGCTTCTACGGCATGCTCGGCATCCCCGTCTGCCCGGAAACCGAGCTGGACGAAAGCGCCAAGTCCGTGCTGTTGGGCGCCCAGGCCCTGGGCTATCCCGGCGTGCGCGACTACGTGCTGGCCATGCGCGAAAAGGGCGCCGCCCTGGCCTATTCCAAGGCCTTCCTGCGCGTGACCGGCCTGGACGCCCAGGCGGGCGTGCCCGTGGTCGATCCCGGCGAGGACAACTGGAGCCTGATGGACATGCCCGAGGCGACGCTCAACGCCCTGCGCGACCATCTGACGCTGCCCCTGGGCCTGAAGCTGCGCGCGCCCAGCCGCGTGGCCCTGAACCTCTACGACAACGACATGGAGGTTCTGCAAAACTTCAACGACTTCGACGTGGACATCGAGCTGGACCTCTTCGGCCGCGATCCCAAGGCGCGCGCCCTGGCCCTGGTGTTGTCCAAGGACAAGCAGGTGAGCCTGCGCCGCGAGGGACGCCGCTACTTCGTCAAGCTCCCCGCCCGCACCCTCGCCGTGCTCTTCTAACCCCCCACCCCAAACGGCAAAAGGCGCCCTCCTCCCCGGAGGGCGCCTTTTCTCGCCCCTGGCGCCAACCCGGTCTCCCGCTCCCTTTGGAAATCCCCGCCGGTTCCCGCGCCCGCCCAAACGCCAGGCGAAACCTTCCCAACCGGCGCGACCCCCGCCACGCCCCTTCTTCCCCGCCAAAACGGCAAAAGGCCCCTTCCCGGCACAATCCCGCGCCTTTCTCCCCTGGAAATCCCCGCCGGTTCCCGCGCACGCCCAAACGGCAGGCATTGCCTTCCCAACCAGCGCGACCCCCGCCACGCCCCTTCTTCCCCGCCAAACGGCAAAAGGGCCCTTCCCGGCGCAATCCCGCGTCTCTTCCTTCCTTGGGAACATTCCCGCCGGCTTCTCTTCCCGTCCAAACGCCTCCGCGGGCCGCGCCTTTCCCAGCCGCATAACCCAAGACGCCCCGTATTGGGACGTCTTTTCTCCGGTCTTGTTTGTCAGCCCCGGTCCTTCCCGGGCTCAGAGCCTTTCCAGGGAGCGGGCCAGGCGGGCCAATGTCTCCTGCTTGCCCAGCAACACGGCCGCCTCCACGGCGCCGCCCGGGGTGACGGGCTTGCCGGTGATGGCCACGCGCAGCGGCCACATCACCTGTCCGTTCTTCAGGCCCGTCTTCTGGGCATAGCCGATGAGCAGGTCGTGCACCCCCTCCTCGGTCCAGGGGTCCTGGGCCTCCAGCAGGGGCTGGAGCCCAAGCAGGGTCTCCTTGGCGCTCTCGGGGGTGGTCTTCATCTTCTTGTGGGCGTAGAGGCTGTTGTCGAATTCCGGCATGGCGGTCAGGAAGTCCACCATGGCGGGCAGCTCGGAGAACAGCTCCACCCGGGGCTGGAGGATGCGCTGGAGGATGTCCTGGTTCATGCCGGCCTTCTCATACCAAGGCAGGGCCGCGCGGTTGAACGCCTCGGGGCTCAGACGGCGGATGTACTCGGCGTTGAACCAGCGCAGCTTGTTGACGTCGAAAATGGCCGGCGACTTGCTCAGGCCCGACACGTCGAAGGCCTGCTTCAGCTCCTCCAGGGTGAAGAACTCCCGATCGTCCCCCGGGTTCCAGCCAAGGAGCACGATGTAGTTGACCAAGGCCTCCTTCAGGTAGCCCTTTTCGATGAAGTCGCTGTAGTAGGCGTCGCCATTGCGCTTGGACAGCTTCTGGTGCTGGTCCTTCATCACGGTGGTCAGGTGGATGTATTGGGGGATCTCCCAGCCAAAGGCCTTGTAGAGCAGGTTGTACTTGGGCGTGGAGGACAGGTACTCCATGCCCCGGATCACGTGGGTGATGCCCATGAGGTGGTCGTCCACCACGTTGGCGAAGTTGTAGGTGGGCATGCCGTCCTGCTTGATGAGCACCATGTCGTCCAGGGTCTCGTTTGGGGCCTGGATATGGCCGAAGACCAGGTCGTCAAAGTCGCTGCTGCCCGTCAGGGGCACGTTTTGGCGGATGACGTAGGGCTGGCCGGCGTCCAGCCTGCGCTGCACCTCCTCCTTGGACAGGTGCAGGCAGTGCTTGTCGTACTTAAAGGTTTCCCCCCTGGCCTGGGCCTGGGCGCGGCGCTCCTCGATCTCCTCCTTGGTGCAGAAGCAGTAGTAGGCGTCGCCCTGCTCCACCAGCCGCTTGGCATAGGGCAGGTACAGCTCCTTGCGCTGGGACTGGATGTAGGGGCCAAAATCGCCGCCCACGTCCGGGCCTTCGTCCCACAGCAGGCCGCACTCGCTCTGGGTGTCGTAGATGATCTCCGTGGCGCCGGGCACAAAGCGCTCCAGGTCGGTGTCCTCGATGCGCAGGATGAAGGTTCCGCCCTGCTTTTTGGTGAACAGGTAGGTATACAGCGCCGTGCGCAGCCCGCCAAGGTGCATGAAGCCCGTGGGGCTGGGGGCAAACCGGGTGCGAACAGTCATGATGTTTCCCGCTTTCCTAAGTAATGATGGGGTTTAGGGTTTGTAGGAATCCTTCAAGGAGACGGTGCAGTTGAACACGGCCTTATCCGCGGTGGAGTCCCGATCCTTGACGTAGTATCCCTGGCGCATGAACTGGAAGCGATCGCCCACCTTGGCCTGGCCGAGGGAGCTTTCCAACAGGGCGTTGGGATAGACACGGATGGAATCGTGGTTGAAGTTTTCCAGGAAATCGCGTTTGACTTCGGCCTCCTCCTCCGAGCCGTCCTCCTCCGTTTCCGCCTCCTGAGCCGCGCCGGGCATCTCGGGGAACATATAATCGTACAGCCGCAGTTCGGCGGGCAGGGCCGTGGCGGCATCCACCCAGTGCAGGGTGCCCTTGACCTTGCGGTTGGCGCCCTCCTGGCCGGAGAGGGAATTGAGGTCCACGGAGCAGAGCAGCTCCTTCACCTGGCCGTTTTCGTCCTTGATCACCTGGTCGCAGCGGATGATGTAGGCGGACTTGAGGCGCACCTCGCGGCCCGGGGCCAGGCGGAAGAACTTCTTGGGGGGATCCTCCTGGAAGTCCTCGCGCTCGATGAACAGGTGCTTGGAAAAGTGCAGCTGGCGCACGCCCCACTCGGGATGGCCGGGATGGTTTTCGCAATCCACGAGGATGCTCCGATCCTCGGGCCAGTTGCTCAGCGTCACGGCCAGGGGATCCAGCACGGCCATGGCGCGCTTGGCGTTTTCCCCAAGATCCTCTCGAATACAGTGCTCCAAGAGGCGGATGTCCACCACGGAGTCGGACTTGGCAAAGCCCGCCCTCTGCAAAAAGTCGTGGATGGAGGCGGGGGTATAGCCGCGCCTGCGCAGGCCCACCAGGGTGGGCATGCGGGGGTCGTCCCAGCCGGAGACGTAGCCCTCCTCCACCAGGCGGCGCAGGTAGCGCTTGGAAAGCACCGTATGGGTGAGGTTCAGCCTGGCAAACTCGATTTGCCTGGGATGGGCGGGCAGGTCGCAGTGATCGCGCACCCAGTCGTACAAGGGACGATGGATCTCGTATTCCAAGGAGCAGAGGGAGTGGGTGATGCCCTCGATCATGTCCTGGATGGGGTGGGCGAAGTCATACATGGGATAGATGCACCACGCGTCCCCCGTCTGGTGGTGGGGGATGTGCAGGATGCGGTACAGGGTGGGGTCGCGCAGGACGATGTTGGGCGAGGCCATGTCGATCTTGGCGCGCAGCACCATGCGGCCGTTTTCAAACTCGCCGGCGCGCATGCGGCGGAACAGGTCCAGGTTCTCCTCCACGGGCCTGTCGCGGTAGGGGGAGTTGACGCCGGGCTTGGTGAGGGTGCCGCGGGTTTTGCGCATCTCCTCCTGGCTCTGCTCGTCCACATAGGCCAGGCCCTTGCGGATGAAGTCCTCGGCGATGGCGTAGGTCTGCTCGAAGTATTCCGAGCCGTAGGCCAGCTTGTCCCACTGAAAGCCCATCCAGCGGATGTCGTCCTGGATGGCGTCGACAAACTCCACGTTTTCCTTGGTGGGGTTGGTATCGTCAAAGCGCAGGTTGCACTTGCCTTGGAAGCGCTCGGCCATGGAAAAGTCGATGTAGAGCGCCTTCACGTGGCCGATGTGCAGATAGCCGTTGGGCTCGGGCGGAAACCTGGTTTGAACATGGCCCTTCACCTTTCCCTCGGCGATGTCCTGGGCGATAAACTCCTCGATAAAGCTGCGGATCTTTGGGGTTTCCTGCATGTTTGCCAGTCTCCTTTCCTCGCCCGGCCCCTCGTGCCGGCGCGCATATGGTTTGGTGGTTTATTATACCACCCTCCGGGCCGCCGCACAATCGCGCAAGGCCCCTTCTGCGTTCAAAAACGGCGCTTTGCGGCCCTTTCCCCGGGGCGGCGGGAAAGCGGCGCGGCTTGGCGGAACCGCCGGGCGCTTTGCCCCCTTTTTCTCAGGGCGGCGGAAAGCATCTAGGAACGCCGCGCCCCGAACTATGGCGCGAAGCCGCCGGCCAGGGCCTTTCTCCTTCCAACGCCGCCTGCCGTCAAGGGATGGCGGAAAGCATTTGGGAACGCCGCGCTCCGAACTATGGCGCGAAGCCGCCGGGCTGGGCCTTTCCCCTTTCGGGGCCGACTGCCCGGCCAAGGGCGGCGCGCCTTGCGGCCCCTTATTCTCCGGGCGGCGGAAAGCAGCACGGCTTGGCAGAACCGCCGGGCGCTTTGCCCCCTTTTTCTCAGGGCGGCGGAAAGCATTTGGGAACGCCGCGCTCCGAACTATGGCTCGAGCCGCCGTCCAGGGTCTTCTCCCTTTCGGGCCGCCTGCCCGGCCAAGGGCGGCGCTTTGCGGCCCCTTTTTCCGAGGCGGCGGAAAGCATTTGGGAACGCCGCGCCCCGAACTATGGCGCGAAGCCGCCGGGCT
>ENA-UOJC01003243-UOJC01003243.1-human-gut-metagenome-genome-assembly--contig:-C104-NODE-3243-length-15692-cov-4.698408_pt1 | contig 15692 bp, 15 predicted proteins | sample MGYA00242339_ERZ723886 | MGnify/ENA metagenome assembly ERZ723886 | reverse complement strand
CAGCCCGCCGCCTGTGCATCCTTCCTTGTCATATTAACTCTAATGCTAAGATCTCGTTTGCGCCCCGTTGGGGTGCGACGCCTCTTATAAGCGCTTACGCATAAGGCGTCAATAACTTTCTTCAACTTTTTTCACTTTTTTTGAAGAGGTTCGGAAAGTCACGGTTTTCCGCCGATTATCCGAACGAGGCGCCTCACTATATCTAGGTCTATTTTTCCCGATTTCAAGGCCTCTTCGTAAACAAGGAGGAATAATTCGGTGAATTTATCCGAATCCGTCGTTTCAAAAATCGGTTTCAGCGCGTCAAAGCATTTCTTCAAGAGTTCTCGGTCCGGAAGTTCCGCGGTTTCGGATTTCGAATCGGCCTCCGCCGGCAGCCCTCCGTTTTCAAGAACCGTTCCGACCGGAGCAATGGAAACGATACAGTTCAGAGAACGTCTTTCATAAAAGCAACTTTGTTCTCCGGTTTCGTCCGGATTAAGCCAACCCGCGAGTCTGACCGAATCGGCATCTTTGCCGTCATAACGTTTTATGGTCGAAACACATACTTCGCGACCCTTGATGAAAACCCGCGTCCGAATCAAAGCCGGTTTTCCCACGGCGGGCGGACGATTCGGGTGAATAATCGCAACCGCGCCATCGTGAATTCCCGCCGGTTCCATGGATTTACCCCGGCACAAAACGCCGAACGAACCTTCCTCTTTCAGAGAGGCCGGAACAACAATCGAACATTGGAGTTCCGATTCGTTATACCATCCCTGTTCCAGACCGCAGTTCGCAAGTTCGACCACGGGAATCAGCGCGGACAGAAGATTTCCGCCCGAAACCGTGTTGAATGACATTTCGCCCCGACCCAACAGAAGCCAATCCAGAGAAACTTCACATCTTTCTGCGATACGGCATAAATGTTCGTGTTTCGGAATCGAATTTCCTGACCAGATACGAGCGAAAGTCGCACTGGGAATTCCCATCCGTTTTGCCCAACGAAACGGTTCTTCCGTTCCGATCAACAAAGCAAGTCTGTCATGAAAGGCATTGTTTCTCTTTGCAATACTCATTTTATTTTCCGCTTTCTGCCCAGTTGAGAGTCCTAGGAAAGCCCGAATATTGCGCCAGAAAAATCTTTATAACTCCGAAAATGGAAATTCTTATTGAACATTTCCGTTTTCGGAGTTATCATTTCCAATGTAATAAAGACCCGTTCCGTTCACGCACCGAACCGAACAGCCCGCGTGAACAGTGTTCTTAATTACGCATCGAGAGCTTTTTCTTCTCTATTCTCCAAGGTGCGGCAGTTCCCCTGCAAAAAGTTGCTGCCACATCTTCTAAAAGAAGAAGCTTTCCTTCCTAAACTTAACCCAGCGTCCTTCCCCAAAAGAAAGGGCGTTGGGTTTATTTTATACTCAAATTCATCATTTTTGAACATCATTTGTTTCGTTTTCTTTTTTCGGAAACAACTTCTGAAAAGGAAGCTTTATCGTTTCCCATAAAAGATGTCCGGTTCGCTTGAAAAAACCGGAGAAAAACCGGCCGAAGCTTTTGAACAGAAAAACCAGAAGGTATTCAAGCCCGACGGGAAGCAGCATGATCGCTGAAAATTTTAAAACGGCCAGCGCCGAATATCCGAAGAAAACGCCCAGGAAAAGGCCGAAGGCAATGCCTGCGTAATACCGAATCCTTTTATCAAAAAAGAAAAAGGGAATCAGGTTGATGACAAACAGGAACAGCAGTGTGCAGATCAGAAGAATCGTCGTTTCCCGGCCCATAAAACCGAAAACGCCGGAAATGATATCGCGGATGCCGACAAACAGATCCCGGATTTCGTTCAAATCCTTATTCAGGGAATCGACCGAATCGGCAATGGCTTTCGATTTTTCCTGAAACGAATCGATCAGTTCCCTTGATTTTTCCTGCAACCGTTCAAACACTGCCGAATCCTTTCCTACTGTACAGCACCGCTCAGCCCCTGCGTTTTCAGGCGGCCGATGTAATCCCGGGCGAACGTCTGAAAGTTTTCCGCCGATTCGATTTCTTTTGAAATTGTCCGGTAATCCAACATTCCGCTCTGCGGGGACTGCGTAATAAAATCAAACGGTTCGGCCAAAGCCGTTTCCTTCATATACGGCAGGAAGTTTTCACGCAGACGAATCACCACCTTTGCCCGCCCCGCCAGACGAAGCGCCGTTGCCCAGTCCAGTACACGCTGCGCTTCCAGGGGGCTCAGCGGTACGCCCGGCTGAGGACGGCTGATCAGACGCTTCAGCGCATCCGCGGCCTTGTCCCATTCCTGAGCCTGCCAGTAAATTTCAGCCAGCAGACGTTTTCCCTCTTCACTGTCATCGCCTTCCAGAAGGGCCGCCGCCTCACCGGTTTTGTTCAAATCTGCCAGAGCCTTTGCCTTTATGTAGCGGCGCTGAGCCTGCACTTTATCTGAAAATTCGTTTTTCGCGCTGTTTTCCAAAGCTTTCAACGCCTTTTCCGGCTCCTTGTTCAAAAGCCGCACCAAAGCCAGACGCGTTCCGATCAATCCCTTTTCCTCTTTCCCGACAGGGCGCCTCAGCTGGTCTTCCAGAAGACCCGCCGCCGGTTCCAGAAGGTCAATTGCCACCAGCCGGTCGGCCAGCCGTCGGACAATCCGGGCGCCCTTCTCGCCCGACGGCGTCAAATCGCTGAACTCATTGTAAAGAGCAATTGCCTTGATCGGTGAAATCAGTTCCTTGTCGTCATCCAGATAAAGCTGCTGGAAAATATCCTCCATCAGCGGAGCGATTCTCCGGCTTTCAGGCATGTCGCGGAAACGGATTTTCATGTCCTTCAACAGATGCAGAACATTGGCGTAATCCTTCTGATCCTGGTATGCGGCAACCAGCATTGTCATCAGGTTGTATTCAAATTCGTCGCCGCGCCACGCATACATCAGCTTTTCCAGTTCCTCGATGCGCTTCTCGGGCGTTATGGTTTCCAGCTTGGTTTCCATGCGTATTTTTTCCAGCCCTCCCATGGCACGGAAATAATAATCCGTCCCGTCGGCCAGAACCGACATTTCCTTGACGGCCTGATTGTACATTCCGGAATTTTCCTGCCACAGCGCATGGTAAAATGTGATTTCCGAACTTTCCATCGTCGAGTTGTCGGCACTGTAGGCGGCTTCCATAAAATTCTGGATCGCGAATTCGTCGCCCGCCGCCACGGCCGCGTGAAGCCCCGCCAACGCCAACCGGGTTTTGATCGGACGCGGATAGGCCTGCAGGATTCCCATGTTGTTTTTCAGGGGCGCCAGGTATTTTTCAGGCGTGCGCGACGTCGCGGACAGAGTGGCCGCGCGCCAGAAATCCACAGCCGCCTTTCCGGACAGCAGAGGCGACGTAAAATCCGTCATGGCTTCGGAATAACGCATCATCATAAAATTCGCCGCCCCGCGCAAGGCAACGACGGCCGGTTGTTTATTGAAATCCGGATCATCCGCCGTCAGAACGCGCAGAACACCCAGTGTTTCCGGATACATACCATTTGCGAAATAATACCGGGCGAGTGCCAGACGCTTCAAAGGGCGATCCGGTTTTGAGGCAAACGCCGCTTCTTCCTGAAGTTCAGCCAGGGCGTCGGCGTACGAAGCCGTTGAAGCCCCCGCCCACACTCCGACATCCAGAAGCTGTGACAGAGGATCCTTGGCTGCCCGGGTCTTGGCCAGGAAAGACAGAATGTCCTCGGATGAAAAACGCATGCCGCCTTTGGGACCGCGCACCTCAATGCCCGAGGTGCTGGCATAAACGCTCAGATCCTCAATGTTCGGGATGACGACAACTCCCTGCGAGGTCGGCAGAAAAGCCGCATCCACAAAATCACGTTTCTGCGGCACACCGCGGCTGAGGGAAAACACCGGTATGATGTACATCAGGTCACCGACTTCCGGGTCAATCAGGGGAATGACGTGCGGCGTTTCTTCCAGAGGGATGAAAATTCGCGGCCCGAAGGGAGTCTTGCGTTGCAGAACCAGATCAACGCTGTGGCGCGGACGCAGGGGCTGGTACATCAAATCCATAATCCACAGGAGTCCTTCACGGCGGAAGCTGGGATTATACCCTTCCGCCGTCACGAAACGCAGGATCGTGGCATGGGAATGCGGTATCTGAATCATTTCGTAAATAATGTCTTTGTTCAGCGCCAGTTCCGTATCGAAATGGAACTCCTCCTTGCGGTCGAACACGACCCACAGATAGCCGTCACGCCGGAACGCCGCCGCAGCGGTCATACGGGGCCACGAAAAGCTCAGCGACACAACACGGTAACCCGATGAAGGCGACGGGCCGGAAGCCGCAGAAGAAGACGTCCGGCTGAAGCCTTCAGGTTCGGACACATTAACCAACTGCACCGATTCCTGATCGGCGGAATACGGAATCAGACCGGACAGAGCCGCGTTCTGGCGGGCTTCCGCGTTTTCAGATTTTGAGGCCGGCAGAGCCGGCGGAAGAACAGCCGGCCGTACGACCGGTACAGGCGCGGGCTTTGCGGGCTTTTCCGGTGCCGCCGGCGCATCGGCGGAAGAAGCGGCAAAGTTCAGATACACCTGCCGCCCCTTTTTTTCCGCCCAGACCCGATACCCTTCCGGCACCGATCCCGACAACAGGAGCTTTCCCCCCGAAGAGGACAGATGCCAGTTCTGAAGGCGTGCCGGCAAAACGGCAACGACCTGAGTCATATCGACGACACGGGGCGAAACGGGGGAATCAAAGGAAAGTTCGTATGTCCCCTTTCCGTTTGTTTCCGTGAAAGGAACCGGCTTATCCCATGAAAAGACGATTTGATCCAATCCGCGGCGCTGAACAGCAAAAAGGCGGAGAGGAGATGCAGGCCGGGAACGTACGGCAGGAGATGCGGGAGCGGGCGCCGCCCCCCCCGGCGGGGCGTTTTTCGGATCATTCGCCCCCAGCAGATCCAGGACGACATCGTTCTCCGTGCTGAAATCCCGCACGACGAACGGCCGCGACAGCCGCATGACAAGCGTGCGCCGATCCCGGGACAGTTCTGCGGAACGAACGGAATCCCGCAGTCTGCGGGGAATTGAAGACACGTCCTGATCCACGGGACGGGAAAAGGAAATTTCCAGACGATCGTCTTTTTGGCGGATTTTGTATTCGGTCGGAAATTCCCATCGGAATTCAACGCGGGAAAAACCGTCATAAACCTCGGGCGAAAGAGTCAGTTCGGCCGCCGCCGCCCGCAGGACGAACAGTCCCGCGGCCAGAAGAACCGCCCAAAACATTCCGCGTCTTTTCATTCGCCCAACCTTTCCGGCGTCCGTTCTGTCCGGATCTAAAAGGAACCGAACAGGTTCATCATGCGTTTTTTCAGCGTCGCCTTTGTAAACGGTTTTGCAATAAAGTCGGAAACGCCGACCTCCTTCATCGCGGCGAACTGGGCGTCGCTGCTTTCCGAACTGACGACGACGAAGGGAATATCTTTCAGCGCTTCATCCGCGCGGACCGCCGCCAGAAAATCCTCGCCCTTCATCGGGCCGGTGTGCCAGTCGAAAACGATCAGCCCGCAGGATCCTTCCTTTTTCAAAAGATCCAGGGCTTCATGGGTCGTTCCGGCCTCGAGGGTGCCTTCAAATCCGATCTGGTTGAACAGGTTGCAGATCACCCGGCGCATTGTCTGGTAATCGTCAACGATCAGCACCTTCATTTCTTTGTTTACAGACATTATTTTCCTCATTTCATGAAGTGATAATGCAGTTTAGTTTATCTTTATTTTTTATGAAAGCCTCAAATGAGGGGGGCTTTATTTTTTCGGCGCGGGGCCGCCCAGGTCTTCAAACCCGGGAAGCGCTTTCCTGTTGGCCAGTTCGGATGTCAGAGCCGTCGCCTTCGCGGGTTCCATGGCCGCCAGAATCGGAGCGGATTTTGCCTCCTTCATCCCTTCAAAGATTCGGGTCAGCAGATCCATTTCCATGTCGTTGAACAGGCGTGCGGCGTCCTTCGGCTTCATCGTCGAATAAATCTTCACCAGGTTCGTCAGACGTTCACGTTCTTTTTCATCGTAAACGCCGACCAGCTTCTTGATTGCCTCTTCCAGCTCTCTGAGTTTGGCGACCTTGGCGTCAATCTGCGCCTCAGCCGCCTTCAACACGGCGGCCTGCTGTTCGATTTTACGCTCACGGACGTCCAGCTCTTCCCGGCGCTGAGCCAGTTTCTGAAGCACTTCCAGTTCCGACTGACTGAACGAGGAATCCGGCGTTTTCATACCGGCCCCCATCGGGGTCTGAGGCGCGGTTCCGTTCTGCGCCTCACGTGCGACCTTTGACAAATCCTCCTGTTGGCTCTGAGCCTGCACCTTGCCCACGGCGACGCCGGAAACGGCAAGCTCCTGCTGTGCTTCAGTCAGGAACAGGCTGCGCCACAGGACGCCGACCCGGACGCTGAACATCAGCACGGAAAAGAAAATGACCAGCGGCAGAAGGCGGAAACGCGCCCGCTTCACTTTTTTCGCGGCACTTTTCCCTTTTGGGGAAACGGAAGCTTTTTCTTCGATCATCCGACGTTCTCCTACCGCATCGACTGCAATGCTTTCAACAATTCGCGTTCGGCTTCCGAACGTTCATCGTCCGCCTCGGGCGGGTTAAAACCGCCGAACCCCTTTTTCGGGTTCTTTGCGGAACGCGCGGAACTGTCGCGCAGGATGTCTTCGGCAACAGATACCGCCGAAGACATGATTTCATCCGGGCTTTCGACCAGGGGACGTTTCCGTCCGCGCGGCTCGGATCGGGCAACGGGCGCGGCTTCGGACGGCGCCTTTTCGGGGACGGAACGCGGCGACGGACGCAAAGCCCCTTCCAGGCGGGCCGTCGAAGCTTCGGCGCGTTCAACCATGAACGCCATGTCATCACGCAGAGCCTGGGCTTTCTGGATCTGTTCCTTCAGATGCGCTCCGGCGCTGTCTGCGGCCTGTTTCAGGCGGGGAATCCCGGCCTCGGCGCGCGTGGTCGCCTCGTTGAACGCCTCAATCAGCCGACCCAAGTCGTTCCGGCTGTTGCGCAAGACCTCAAGACGCTTGTTCAGGATGACGGCGAAAATAATCGTCGGCACCAAAAGGCAAATGATAATGACGTTCAGGAGCAGTTCAACCGACATGCGCTTAATCCTTCTGCCGTTTAATTTTGTCTTCAATCTGGATGGCAATGTGCGACCCCTTGCGTCCCATACGGCCGTAAAACATGGGGACGTCACCGCACAGAAGCTCGACTTCGGAATCCGGTGTCGCATTCAGCAGAAGCCGTGAACCGACCTTCCAGTCCAGAATGGACTTCAGGGGCATCATCTGGCGATCCAGCACTGCGTTCATATCCACCTCGGTCAGCCAGAGCTCTTCGGCCAGGTGAGTCTCCCAGATGCTGTCGCGGCCGAATTTTTCACCCATGAACATCTGGAGCAACAACTCGCGCACCGGTTCAAGGGTCGCATACGGCAGAAGCAGTTCCAGCCGCCCGCCGCGATCTTCCATATCGATCCGGAGCTTGGCGACGACAGCGGCGTTTGAGGGCCGTGAAATCGTCGCAAAACGCGGGTTTGTTTCCAGACGGTCAAAGCGGAACGTCACCGGGCTCAGCGGGTCGAACGCCGCCGACAGGTCGGAAAGAATGACGTGAATCATCCGCTCGACCAGGTTGCGTTCAATTGTCGTATAGGGTCGTCCTTCAATCCGCATGGCGGCAGTTCCGCGCCGTCCGCCCAGAAGGACGTCCACCGTCGAGTAAATCAGCGACGAATCCACCGTCAGAAGACCATAGTTATCCCACTCTTCGGCCTTGAAAACCGTCATCATCGCCGGAAGAGGAATCGAATTCAGGTAGTCGCCGAAACGCAGTGAAACAATGCTGTCCAGCGTGACTTCAACGTTGTCCTGCGTAAAGTTACGCAACGAAGTCGACATCATACGAACCAGACGGTCGAAAACGATTTCCAGCATCGGCAGGCGTTCGTAGGAAACCGTCGATGAATTCAGCAGAGCCTGAATACCCGTCTGTTCCGCGTCAGAGGCCGCCTCTTCACTGAATCCCAGCAGGCTGTCGATTTCATCCTGATTCAGCATACGGGAAGAGGACGAGTCGCTTCCGAACGGATCCTCGTCTTCCCGAGCCGCGGCCGCTTCCCAGGCATCGTCTCTCTCTGCGGCCGCCGTTTCGGTTTCATCCCCGATGTTTTCCGGCGTTTCCTGTTTTTCGTCGTTTTCCTGATTATCGGCCATCCGCTTTTCCTGCACGTCTTCCACTTACTGAATCAAAATATCCCTGAACAAAACATCCTTGATTTTCACCGGCGCCAGAATCTTGTTCATACGTTCAATCAGTTCTTCTTTCAAACGGTAGGTTCCCATTGATCCCTGCAGTTCTTCCATACGCATTTCACGCAGATAGAACTGCATGCTGTCAATGACGCGGGGCAGAAGCAGTTCGACTTTCGGCGCGTCATCCGGAGACGTCAGTTCAAGAGACACCTTTATCTTGAAATAAACAGGCTTCTGTCCGGAACGCGACGACAGATTGACCAGAATTTCCGGCACGTCGTAAAACGCCACGCCCGTCCTTTCCGCTTTGGGAACGTCGGCCGCCTCCGGTGAATCAGCGGCGTCCGACTTTTCCGAAACGGAAAAAAAGGAATCCGCAACCCCGGAGAAGTAAACCCCGACAACCGCGCCGATCACCAAAAGAATCGGCAGAAGAAACATGACTATCTTCCGCTTGTGCCCGTTTCCGACGCCCACGTCAACGGTTTCCGTTTCGTTTGACGCATCGTTCTGCAAAGTGTCCGCCATTCCGTATTCCTTTGAAAACTTACCGTATTCTTTCCTTATACCGTGTTTTAGTTAATAACAGGTTATAGGAAAACATATTTTTATCCGTCCGTCATTTCAAGAGAAGTTCGATATTTTTAATTTTGGCACGCCTTTTGCATATTCAATTTCGACACATTTTTTGCGTACGGACGCAGGAGACGGAAAGACATGGAAAACACATTATACATTGCCCTGGCGCGTCAGACCGGCCTATGGAACCAGCTGGACATGGTGGCAAACAACCTGGCCAACATGAATACGGTCGGCTATAAAAGCCTCCAGCCCCATTTCACGGAATATCTGTCAAAAAGCAAGACGGACGAGAAGCTTCTGGACGACCGCCTTTCCTTTGTCCACGATTTCGGCATCGTCCGCGATTTTACGCCGGGCGCTCTTTCCTCGACAGGGAACCCGCTTGATCTGGCCATCCACGGCGACGGTTATTTCGTTGTCGAAACGCCGGACGGCATCCGCTACACCCGCGACGGACAGTTCAAACTCAACCCGGACGGCATGGTTGTCACCGCCGACGGTTACCCCGTCATGGACGACAGCAACCGGCCGATCGTCATCGCGCCGCAGGAAACGCAGATCAACGTCGCCCGCGACGGTTCCCTTTCCACGGAAAACGGCAACGTTGCAACGTTTCAGGTCGTCGAATTTCAGGATCCGCAGAAACTGCGTGCCACCCACAGCGGCCTGTTTGAAACGCTGGAAGGCAATCCGATGACCGCCGTCCGTCCGGAACTTGAACAGGGAATGCTTGAAAAATCCAATGTCAACGCCGTCATGGAAATGACACAGATGATTAAACTTCAAAGGGCGTATGAAAACGTCCAGAAAATGATTGATACCGAACATACGCGCCGCCAGAACGCCATTCAGGCCTTTGCCCGGGCGGGCGGACAATAACGCGAAGAAGGAGTACAGGACATGAGATCTCTTCATATCGGCGCCACCGGCATGCTGGCTCAGCAGACAAACGTCGAAATCATTTCAAACAACATCGCAAACATGAACACGACGGCCTACTCGCGCCGCCGAGCCGAATTTCACGACCTTCTTTACCAAAACATGCGCCGCGTCGGAGCGAATTCGTCCGATTCCGGCACGATTGTCCCGGCCGGCGTCCAGCTGGGTCTCGGCGTCAAAACGGCTTCCGTCTATCGGATTGCCGAACATGGATCGGTTCTGAACACGGATAACACGCTGGATCTGGCGATTCAGGGCAACGGTTATTTCCAGATCGACCTGCCGGGCGACCGGGGTACCGCCTACACCCGTGACGGTTCGTTCCAGCTCAGCCCGGACGGCGACCTTGTGACTCATGACGGCTATACGGTTCAGCCGGGCATCACGATTCCCGAAAACGCCGTCGGTATCACCGTCAATGCTTCCGGCGAAGTCTGGGTCAAGCTTGACGGTCAGACGGATCAGGTCAACGTCGGACAGCTTGAACTGGCGAACTTCTCCAACGAAGCGGGTCTGGAAGCCATCGGTGACAACCTGTTTATGGAAACGGTCGCGTCGGGACAGCCGACGACCGACGTCCCTGCGGCTCTTGGCTTCGGTTCGGTTTTGCAGGGCTTCCTTGAAAACTCGAACGTCAACGTCGTGTCCGAAATCACCGAACTGGTCAGCGCTCAGCGTGCCTATGAAATGAATTCCAAGGTCATCACGACGTCCGACCAGATGATGTCCACCATTAACCAGCTGAAATCATAACGGAGTTTTGACATGAAGCGTTTTCTGTTCCTCTTTTCGGTCTTTGCCCTTCTTGCGGCCCCGGCGGCGGCAGGGGATGACCTGTGGGACGAACCTGCGGCGGCCGACGTCCGGGAATCAGCGCTTCAGGAACTGCCCGTCGCCCTGCGTGAAAAAAGCGTCGTTGATGACGAATATATCCGCCTGGGCGACCTGTTCGGCGGACTGGACGACAATCTGGACAGCACGCCGGTTTCCAGGGCTCCGGCTCTGGGCAAGGATGTCGTCCTGACGGCGGACTGGCTGGCTAAGGCGGCAAAACGGTACGGCATCAAATGGACGCCCGAAAACGAAAACGTCCGCATCACCGTCACCCGCGCCGCCAAAGAAGTCGGCAAAGACGAGATTCTGGAAGCCTTCCGGAAGGAACTGCTGGTTCAGGGAATGCCGAAAACGGCTCGGATCATGCTGGACAAGAACCGTTTTTCCATCGTTCTTCCGGTGGACGCCGCGTATGAAATCACTGTAGAGAAAACAACCTACACGCCGGCGACCTACGCTGTTTCGGGAATTGCCCGCATTGTTTCAAACGGAAAAACCGTCGAAAAAGTCGAACTGAACGGCAAGGCCATTCCCTTCGTCAATGTGCCGCTGGCTCAGAGAAGCCTGAGCGCCGGACAGATCATCACCGAGAGCGACGTTGCCATAAAACTGGTGCGCGAAGACATCCTGCGCAACGACGTCCCGGCCCGCTTGGAAGACCTGATCGGCAAGGAAGTCAAACGCGGCGTTCGCGCCGGACAGGTTCTGAGCGACGACGACGTCCGGACAAAGGTCATGGTTCCCAAAGGCAAAATCGTGACGCTTTCCTTTACGAAAAAGGGCATCCTGCTCAGCACGCAGGGCAAAGCTCTGGAGAACGGCGGCCTGGGAGATACCGTCCGCGTCATGAATACGCAAAGTAAAAACGTCGTGCAGGGGACGGTTACCGGGCCTGACACGGTCGTTATCGAGGCTCCGGTCCGATAAAAACCGGAAACATTTTTTACGGGAGGAAAAAATGAAACGAGAAACAAACAGACTGATACGCATGATGGTTCTGGCCGCCGCTGTTTCGGCGCTGTCCGGATGCGGTATCTTCGGCCGCCTGTCCCGCGTGGGACAGGAACCGGAATTCACCCGCATTGAAAACCCGGTCAAACAGAAGGATTACAAGCCCATTGACATGCCCATGCCCGAACCGCAAACGCCCTATGTGAACGCAAATTCGCTGTGGAGGCCGGGTTCCAAAGGATTCTTCAAGGATCAGCGCGCCTCGCAGGTCGGGGATATCCTGACCGTCCGGGTTGTTGTGTCCGACAATGCCCTGCTTGAAAACAAATCCGAACAAAAACGCGGTGACGATAAGGACAGCCTCAGCATCGGTGCTCTGGCCGGCCTGGAAAAATATGCCGGGAAAATTTTTCCGGCAGGCGTTGATCCGTCCAACCTGTTCAACATTACCAGCAGCCGCGACATCTCCGGAGATGCCTCAATTGACCGCAATGAAAAAATCGACGTGACCATGGCGGCCATTGTGACACAGGTGCTTCCGAACGGGAATCTGGTCATTTCCGGAAAACAGGAAGTCCGCGTCAACTATGAAATGCGCCAGCTTCACATGACGGGCATCATCCGCCGCGAAGACATCTCGACGCTGAACACCATCAAGTCCGATAAGATTGCCGAACTGCGCGTTGCGTACGGCGGCAAGGGGACCATGAGCGACGTTCAGCAGCCCCGTTACGGACGACAGGTTCTGGATATCGTCAGCCCGTTCTAAGCCTTTGGGCACTCCGGGAGCCATATCTCCTCCCGTTTTACCCGGCTCCCGGAGTGCCCGCTTTTTCTTTCCCCAAAAGACAACGACATGGAGGATTTCATGACAAACGAACTGTTTCCGGCTCTTTCAACGGCCGAAGAAGACGCCCTCGCCCTGATCAGCGCCGCGACGAACATTTCCCGCACGCGCAGTGCCGGGGACAAAACCGAGCTGACAATTGCTCTGGACGAGAATTTACAGCTGTGGACCGCGATTCAAACCGTCGTGTCCCGCGAAGGGCATCCGATGCCCCGCGAAACCCGGGACAACCTTCTGAAACTGGCTCAGTTCGTCGTCGCCAAAACGATCGCTGAAGGATGCGACGCTTCGGACAAGACGCTGGACACGCTGGAAAACCTGAACATGCAGATTGCCCAGGGTCTGATGGAAAACCTGCGCCTGCCGGCCCTGAAGGAAAACGCTCAGGCTCTGCTCCAGTGTGCGCAGGACATGACCGAAGCGGCAGCGCGCTGTGATAACGCGGCTCTGATCGCGGCTCTTGACGAAAACCTGAACGTCTGGATTGCGCTTAAAACTCTGACCGAACGCAAAGACATGCCCCTGACTTCCGAAACAGAGCAGAGCATTCTGAAACTGGCGGATTTTACGATTAAAAAGACGCTTGAACTGGGACGTGAACGCAATGATGAAACGTTGAGCACACTGATCAACATCAACCTGCAGATTGCCGCCGGTTTCCTTGAAAGCCGCCCGCTGTCCGCGGCCGAATCCGATGCGCTCGCACTTTTGAACGCGGCGCTCCGTCTGTCCGAAGCCAAAGAAACATCTGACGCTTCCGGGCTGGTTCAGGCGTTGGAAAATAATTTGGAACTGTGGACGGGCATCCGCACGCTGATCAACGCCAAAAATCATCCGATGGCGAAGGAAACCCGTGAAAACCTGACGCGGCTGGCGGATTTCACGGTGCAGAAAACCTTTGAAATCGGCGCCGATACGTCCAATCCGACCATTGATACGCTGATTAACGTCAACCTGCAGATTTCCGAAGGCCTGCTGGAACGCATCCGGTACGCCGCCTGAAAACGCTGTCCCGTCCCGCCGGGAATCAGGCGGAACGGGACATTTTTCTCAGAAGCCCGCAGCTTCAGGCCGGTTAAGGCGCCTCCGACCGTTCCAACACGTTTGCGTTCAGAACCGCCGTCCGGATTTTTTCATCCATGCCTTCCAGAAGGACGTCAATGTCATAACTGGATTTTTTGAACTCGTCCTCCAGCTTCCGGCGCAGGAATAAAAGCATGCTCTGGCCTTCCACCTGAACGTCGCGAACATAATACCCGTCGGATACGCCTCTGAGGGCGAAAATCAGAGTCAGCGTCGTCGCCTGAAGCGAAACGCCCGACATCGAGATGATTTCGTTGGCGCTTTGAAGGCTTTCCTGAAATTCCCGAGCCGACGCCAGATTGACGGACGTTTTGACCAGAATATCCTTTCCCGAAGGAGCCGTGCCCTGCACACGGAAGGTCACGCCCTGCACCGGCAGAGGCGCCGCCGTATAGGTCACAACGAAATAGCGCATAAACAGGGATTGGAAACGGGCTTTCTGTTCGGGCGAAAACTCAACCCAGTAACGCCCCATCGCCAACCGGGACAGTTCTTTCGCATTAAAGGAGTTTTCGGCCAGCCGCAACACAAGCCCCTGCCGCCGCTTCATACTCGGGTCGGCCAAAGCCTTCAGGAGTTCTCTTCCGCGGTCTTCGATCCACGCTTCCGGCGTTATTTTCTGAGCCCGAGCCGGCGTGAAAAAGGCGGCCGCACAGAAAAAAATCAGCCAAAAAAATTTCCGACGCATTTCACCCCTCTTTTCCCGAAAAAACTCTGTTCTTTTAAAAATAACAGAAAATGACAATCGGGATACACTCTTTTTCATTCTTCAGGTATATTAAGCAGGTCTTTTTTATTTTCATGATTATAAACGGGAAAAACATGACGCGCTTTCTGTCTCTTTTTGCTTTCCTGCTCAGCTTTACAACCTTCCTGCCCTCTGCCGAAGCGGGCGCTGTCCTGAACCGCATCAAGCAAACCGGCGTTGTCCGCTGCGGCGTCCGGACAACGGCCGATGCCTATGCCTATCGGAACAGGGAAAACGAATGGCAGGGAATCGATATTGAGGTTTGCCGCGCGGCGGCGACAGCCATTCTGGGACGCCCTGAAGCGATTCAGCCGATCCCCGCCAACCGTGACGAAGGATTCCGGATGCTGGCGAACAACGAAATTGACCTCCTGATGGCTGCAACGCCCTGGACCATAAAAAACGATTTCGTTTCAAACGCTGCTTTTCCCGCCATTTACTATTATACCGCCCTGGCGTTCATCGCCCACTACAATCCCGAAGCAACGTCAATGAAAGACTATGCCGGAAAGAAAGTGTGCGTTGAAGCCTCTCCCTTCCTGCTCCAGGCGTTGGACGAGTACAATAAAAAATACCAGCTTGACCTCAAAATCATGAGCTTCCCGGATCTGGGGCGAGCCAAAGAACTGCTTTACCTGAAGCGGTGCGACCTTCTTCTGGATCGGCTGGAAACCCTGCATTCCGATTATTTCAAAAAAACGCCGGACACCGTCGATCTGGTCGTGCTTCCCGAAATTGTCCGCACATTTCCGACAGGCCCCTACATCCGCAAGGACGATCCCGAAATGGCAAAGATGCTCCGCTGGCTGATTTATGCCCTGATCGCCGCAGAGAAAAAAGGCGTTTCATCCCAGAACATCGAGGATTTCCAAAATACCCGCGACCGGGAAATCCTGAACCTTCTGGGCGAAAACGATCTGTTCGCCCGGGAACTGGGGCTTGATCCGAAATGGCTGTACAGAACCCTGGCCGAACGCGGAAATTACGGCGAAATCTACCGCCGCGCGCTGGGAGACCGATCGCCCCTGAAAATCAAACGCTCGGCCAACCGCCTCTGGACGGACGGCGGCCGGATATGGGCTCCCTCTTTTGAAGATTAGGAGAATGATAATGAAGCTTCCTGTTATTGCGCTGACCCTGTTCTGTCTTTCCGGCATGGCTCGGGCCGGTGAAATCGACGCGCCGTCAAAAATTACGGCCGTCACAGTCTTTCCGGATCGCGCGAACGTTTCCCGCACGGCTGAAATTTCGCTTCCCGCCGGCAAAACCACTCTGCTGTTTGACGGCCTGCCCGCCGGCATTCTCCCGGATTCAATCCGTGTCGCGGGAAAAGGAACCGGCGCGTTTTCAATCGGATCGGTTGAAACGAAACAGATGTACAGCGACAAGCTCGTCGTCGCCGGCGAAAAAGAGCTGGATGATAAA
>ENA-UOJC01003242-UOJC01003242.1-human-gut-metagenome-genome-assembly--contig:-C104-NODE-3242-length-15694-cov-8.463329_pt1 | contig 15694 bp, 7 predicted proteins | sample MGYA00242339_ERZ723886 | MGnify/ENA metagenome assembly ERZ723886 | reverse complement strand
GCACGTTCCTTATGCGTTCGGCTGCAATCCGTTCCCCCACGCCTTGGCTCTCCCTCTGGGAGAGCTGTCGGCGCAGCCGACTGAGAGGGCCTGTAGGGGCGGACGACCCTGTCCGCCCAAACCTGCCGGGTTGACGCGGCCCGCTGAGGGCAGCGGGCCCTACGAAATGTCTACCGATAGAACACTCGTAGGGCGGGGCCCATGTCTGCCCACCGCCGCCAGCCACCCGCGCAAAAAGGGAGGGCGGACAGATGGCCTGTCCGCCCTCAAGTGAGGAGAAAAATGGTAAGAAAAAAGCGGTATTACAGCAGCATGGCCAGCAGCCACACCGCGCCGATGGCCGCGCCCCCCAACAGGGCCGCCAGCCACGGGGACATACGCAGCCGCCGCCGGGGCGGTGCGCCGTGGGTCCGGGCATAATCCTTGGCAATGCGGATGGCCTGGTCCACCACCTGCTGGGAGGTGACCCCTCCGCTGCCCACGGCTGCGTCGTTGCGCACAATGAAAATGGCCTGTTCGAAAATATGCGGGTCCGGGGAATCCACCACGATGACCCGGCGGGAAAGTCCTTTTACCAAGAGTTATGCCCTCCTCTGTTGCGATTTCGTTTGACAGCTTCAGTATGCCCGCCACATAGGGGAATATACCCCCTTACACCGGCTTTTTTTCGCCGGAGGACAGGTGCAGCACCAGCACGGCGCAGTCGTCCTCCAGCCCCTTGCGGCCCCGGGACTCCGCCAGGATCAGCGACACCAGGGCGTTGGCGTCCCGGCCGCTCCACCCGGCCAGCAGATTTTGCAGCCACTCATCGTTTCCGGCGTCGGCGATGCCGTCGGAGACCATCACGAAGAAGCTCCCGGCGGTCAGCTGCAAGCGGGTGCACTCCGGGGCCTCCCGGACGGCCTGCAGCCCGGCGGGCAGGGACTGGCCGGTATAGCGGCTGACGCTGCCGCTGCGCTTGAGATAGGACGGGGCGGCCCCATATTTATAGAGGGCGGCCTGTCCGCTGGCCCGCTGCAGGGCCAGCAGGTCGATGGTGGTGAAGCCTCCGCCGCTCTCTCCCCGCAGGGACAGGGCGGTGTTCAGGGTTTTCAGGGCCGGGCCCGGCTCGATGCCCGCCTCCAGGAACTGCCGCAGCAGCCGGACGGTCATGGCCGCCTCCCGGTGGGCGGCCTCGCCGCTGCCCATGCCGTCGGACAGCAGCAGATACACGGTGTCTCCCACCTCGAAGGAATCCAGCTGGTCGCCGCAGACGCTCTGGCCCTGCCGGGGCCGCAGGGACGAGGCCACCCCATAGCCCATGGCCTGGGCACCGGCAGGCACCGCCGGACCGGCGGAGGCCAGCATATCCCCCAGCTGGGCATATTGCTCCCGGGCCTGGTCCCGGACCTCCGACAGCCGCCGGTGGTACTGCTGCCGCAGCAGATAGGACCGCAGCTCCACATTCACCGCCCCCACAAAATCCGACAAATGGACGCACCGGGAGGTGAAATACAGGGGAAAATCCCCGGCCTGGGCCTCTCCCCGCTGCAAAAGCCGGGGGCAGGCGTCGTTAAAGGCGTTGTAGGTGGCGCTGTAATTCTGCCGCCAGCAGGTATCCCGCAGGATGCACCGGCGGCACACCTGCTCCGCCGCCCGGTCAAATACCACCGATGGATTCTCCGGCTTCTCCGGAGCGGTGCCCCGGAAGAAGCTGTCGTACAGGTCCCGCAGGGCGGCGGCGGGCTTGGTCAGGCGGTCCGGCCGGGGCGGCTTTTCCGGCTGGGCCCGTTTTTTCTCCGGCAGCAGGCTCAGCCGGGGCAGCGGCAGCAGGGACAGAATTCCGCCCGAAAACAGCTCAATCATCCGATAAAGCGGCTCTTCCGTCCCGAACAGCAGAGTACAGCCCCCGCCAATGGCCCAGAATGTCCCGATACACACCGGGGCAGGGGCGGAACGCACCCGGGACAAAGCGGCGCAGGAAAGCCCCAGCACCGCCATAGGCGCCAGGTCCGGCTCATCCCCCAGCAGACCCAGGCACAGCCCCATGGCGGCCCCCCAGGCAGCGCCCCGGGCCGGTCCAATCTGCCGTACGCTGCCTATCATACACCCCCCCGTCTGGCAAATACCAACGTATATTCCGACGATCCGTAAAGCCCCCGCCTAAAGCCACAGCCCCGCCGCCAGCAGCAGGGGCAGCCGGTCCCGGCGGCGCAGCAGCAGGTCCGTGACCGCGGCGGTGAGGCCCATGCAGAACACGCACAGGGCCCACAGCCGGATGGGCCGGGCGATGAGATACGCCGACTGCACCAGAAGCAGCAGCGCCGCCGCAAGGCCCGGCCGGAAAAACCGCCGGGGGAAAAATTTCGTGTCGAAAAAGGCGATGCTGCCGGAGAAGATCAGAATGGCCGCCGCCAGCTGCCGCAGGCCCGCCTGAAACGGCAGAAACAGAAACGCCCCCAGTCCGCAGCCCAGCACGCAGCACAGGCCCGGCAGTCCCGGCCCGGCCGCCGCCGTGATGGCCAGAGGCAGCGGGGCGCACAGGCCCCCGAAGGAGCCGGCCGTCAGCAGGCAGGTCAGGGCCGCCCGGCCCAGGGGTTCAAGCAGCCGCCGTTTCTCCCGGGGCAGTGGCAGAAGTTTCATGGACAAGCCCTCCTTTGCCCCCTATTGTAGCCGGGCGGCGGACGAAAAAGTGTCGGGAAATAGCACAGAGGGCGTATTTTCAGGGCGGAATGGTCTTTGTTTGGTCAAATGTTAAGAAAATGTTACGGAAATCGGCAGATTTGTTTAAAATATTCTTCTTGTTATTGCCGGACAAATAGTATATAATACCCTATATTATTGTGCTTATGCCGCCCTCCGGCGGCAGTCTATAGAAAGGAAGTTAGCTATGATTAAGGTTCAAACCGGTCAGGGCGAGATCACCATCAGCAGCGCGGTATTCACCACCATCACCGGCGCGGCCGCCACCAACTGCTTCGGCGTCAAGGGCATGGCCTACCGCAGCATGACCGATGGCCTGGTGCACCTGCTGCGGCGGGAAGCCATGAGCAAGGGCGTGAAGGTCACTTATAACGAGGACGGCACCGTTTCTATCGAGCTGCACATCGTTGTGGAAAACGGCGTCAACATTGCCACGGTCTGCCGCTCCATCATGAGCGAGGTCAAGTATGTGGTCACCAAGAATACCGGGGTGGAGGTCCGCGAGGTCAACGTGTGCGTGGACTCCGTTACCGTGTAAGCACCCGGCCAAAGGAGTAACAAAGAGATGACAGATAGAATCAGCGGCAGCGCTTTCAAGCAGATGATCGCTTTCGGCGCTGCCTGTGTCGCCCAGCAGAAGCAGGCCATCAACGATCTGAACGTGTTTCCGGTGCCCGACGGCGACACCGGCACCAACATGAGCCTGACCATCCAGACCGCCGTCAACGAGCTGAAAAAGTCCGAGCCCGCCACCGTCGGCGAGGCGGCAAAGATCACCGCAGGGGCTCTGCTGCGGGGCGCCCGGGGGAACTCCGGTGTGATTTTGTCCCTGCTGTTCCGGGGCATTTCCAAGTCCGCCAAGGGCCTGGTGGAGATGGACGGCCCGGCCCTGGCCGCCGCCATGGGCGAGGGCGTGGCCACCGCCTATGGCGCGGTGATGAAGCCCGCCGAGGGAACGGTGCTGACCGTGTCCCGGCTGGCCGCCGCCCGGGCCGCCCAGGCCGCCCAGGAGAACCCCAGCGCCGAGTATGTGCTGGAGCAGGCCATTCTGGCCGGGCAGGAGACCCTGGCCCAGACCATCGACATGAACCCGGTGCTGAAAAAGGCCGGTGTGGTGGACGCAGGAGGCAAGGGCTACCTCATCATCCTGGACGGCATGCTGCGGGCCCTGCGGGGCGAGGAGCTGCCCCAGGTGGAGGAGGACGAAAAGGCCCAGGATAAGGCGGATTTCGGCGCCCTGAGCCTGGAGGACATCACCTTTACCTATGACACGGTGTTCATCGTGCGCAAGAAGGAGGGTGTGTCCATCGAGCCCTTCCGGGCGTATCTGGACGGCATCGGCGACAGCCTGGTCATCGGCGAGGACGACGAGGCCTTCAAGGTCCATGTGCACACGGATATCCCCGGCCAGGCCCTGACGGAGGCCGCCAAATACGGCACCCTGGAGCTGGCCAAGATCGAGAACATGCGCACCCAGGCGGAGGAGCTGGCGGCCGGCAAGCAGGCCCAGAGCACCGACGATCTGGACGCCGTGGAGGAGGAGCTGGAGGCCATGGAGGGCGGCGTGGCCGCCCCGGAGAAGCGCTACGGCTTCCTGGCGGTGTGCGCCGGTGACGGCCTGGCCGCCACCTTCCGGGATCTGGGCGTGGACCGCATCGTGTCCGGCGGCCAGACCATGAACCCCTCCACCCAGGCCATTCTGCAGGAGGTGAACCGCACCCCCAGCCAGGTGGTGTTCGTGCTGCCCAACAACAAGAACATCATCATGGCCGCCCAGCAGTGCGTGGGCCTGACGGAAAAAGAGGTCATCGTGGTGCCCACCAACACCGTGCCCCAGGGGATCTCCGCCATGATGGCGGTGGACCCGGAGGAGGCCGATCCCCAGGTGATCCTGGCGGCCATGACGGAGGCGGCGGAGAACGTGGTCACCGCCCAGGTGACCTATGCCGCCCGGAACTCCGATTTCGACGGCTTCGCCATCAGCGCCGGGGACTATCTGGCCCTGACGGACGGGAAGCTGTTCGGCACGGACCAGAAGCTGGAGACTCTGCTGGATCAGCTGGCGGCTCTGGCGGCGGACAAGGGCGCGGAGTTCATCACCGTGTTCTATGGCGACGGCGTTACCCAGGAGGACGCCCAGCGGGCCGAGCAGCGCTTTGCGGATGCCTGCCCGGAGGCGGAGGTGTCCCTGCTCCCCGGCGGCCAGCCTGTGTATTACTATATTATCTCAATTGAATAATATATTGCGCCATTTGCGCAAAAAAGACGCCGGAGGGACCCCCTCCGGCGTCTTTTGGCATCGCCCGCCATTCCGCTGCTTTTGGGCCGGGTAGAACCCGGCCCCTACAGGTGCTCTACTGGTGATGCCCTCATCGTCTTGCTGAAAAAATCTCCATCTTGCCCCGGGGGGCGGGGTGTGGTACAATGGCCTTACTTTATAATAAGGAGCGTGCCGGTATGATGCACCTGGAAGCGGACGTATTCCGGAAATTCGACAAGCAGTGGGCCCTGGTCACGGCGGGGACCCCGGAGCATTACAACACCATGACCATCAGCTGGGGCGGTCTGGGCACCCTGTGGAGACGGCCGGTGGCCACCGTGTATGTGAAAAAGAACCGCTATACCTTTGAATTCATGGAGCAAAACGACTATTTCACCGTCAGCTTTTATCCCCAGGAGCAGCGCCGGGCCCTGTCCCTGCTGGGCAGCACCTCCGGCCGGGACGGCGACAAGGTGGCGGCGGCGGGCCTGACGCCGGAGTTCCTGCCCCAGGGCATCACCTTCCGCCAGGCGGAGACCACCCTGGTCTGCCGCAAGCTCTATTGCCAGGACTTCGCCCTGGACCAGATCCCCCAGGACGTTCAGGACATTTTCTATCGGGACGAGCCGGTCCACCGGATGTACATCGGCGAGGTGGTGGACATCATCGGGAATGAAAGCCTTGCCAATCGCCCCTGAGTGTGCTATACTCAGGGTATAACATACGGAAGCTCATATAGCCTTGCGGATATGGTGCAAGGCGTTTCTACGGGGCCGCCCACGGCCCTGCTATGGGTGCTCTGCCGGTGGACCGGCGGGGCGCCCATCTATTTTTTTCTGAAGGAGCGATGCGGTATGACACAGGTTTTACGCGGCAACATCATCCAGGCCCCCCGGCTGGGGGAGCTGGACATCCGGGAGCACGGCTATCTGGTGCTGGAGGACGGCGTGGTGCAGGGGGTCTATGACGCGCTGCCCCAGGCCCTGGCCTCCGCCCCCATAACGGACTACGGCGACCGGCTCATCATGCAGTCCTTTGTGGATATGCACCTCCACGCCCCCCAGTATCCCATGCTGGGCATGGGCATGGACCTGCCCCTGCTGGACTGGCTGAATACCTACACCTTCCGCACCGAGGCCCGGTTCGCAGACCCGGACTTTGCCCGCCGGACCTATCGCCGCCTGGCCTCCGACCTGATCACCAACGGCACCACCCGGGTGTGCATGTTCTCCTCCCTGCACACCGAGGCCACCTGGATCCTCATGGAGGAGCTGGAGCGGGCCGGGGTCACGGGCTATGTGGGCAAGGTGAATATGGACCGCAACGCCCTGCCCGGCATTCTCCAGGAGACCACGGAGGAGTCCGTCTCCGAGACCCTGCGCTGGCTGGACGGCTGCCATTTTGAGCACGTCAGGCCCATTATCACCCCCCGCTTCACCCCCAGCTGTTCCGACGAGCTGATGGCCGCCCTGGGGGAGATCGCCCGGGACCGGGGGCTGTATGTCCAGTCCCATCTGTCGGAAAACAGGGGGGAGATCGCCTGGGTGAAGGAGCTGCACCCGGACTGCGCCCAGTATTGGGAGACCTATGACAAGTTCGGCCTCTGGAAGGACCACACGGTGATGGCCCACTGCGTCCACTCCGACGCCCGGGAGTGCGCCGCCATCCGCCGGGCTGGGGTGGTGGTGGCCCACTGCGCCGGGTCCAACATCAACCTGTGCAGCGGCGTGTCCCCGGTGCGGGAGATGCTGCAGCAGGGCATCTGGGTGACCCTGGGGTCCGACATCGCCGGCGGGGCGCAGCTCCCCATGTACAAGGTCATCACCATGAGCATCCGGGCCTCCAAGATCAAGCGCATGGAAACCGACTGGTCCGAGGACTTCCTGACCGTGCCGGAGGGGTACTATCTGGGCACCACCGCCGGGCACCGGTACTTCGGCGGGGGAGAGGGCTTCGCCGTGGGCCAGCCCCTCCACGCCATCGTGGTGGACGACGGGGACTTCCCGGAGTCCGTCCGCCCCCTGACGGTCCGGGAGCGCTTTGAGCGGGCCATCTACATGCTCCATCGCCACAACATCACCGCCGTCTGGTCCCATGGCCGCCAGGTGAAGTGAATATCTGCCGCCGCTCCCGCGGGAGCGGCGGCTCAGCTTGTCAAAAAAGGGCGTGGCCCTTTTTTGACAAAAGGCTTGCAGTCTGCCGCGCGCATAATTTGTTCGCTGAAAGCGAACAAATTCCACACTTGCAGACTGAGAAGTGTTTTTTGCGACGTACACGCCGCCGCAAAAAACGGATTGCACTTTATTTGCCGCCTGCGGGCGGCAAACTCTGCGAGGCTTTTTTGACAGACTCTGCCGCCGCTCCCGCGGGAGCGGCGGCTTTTTGCGCCCTTTTGTGGATACGCCGCGCCGAAGCATTTGATCAAAACGGCCCTGTAAAGTGGAAATATTGGAAGAATACTGAAAAATATACAGAATATTCATGGAAGATATTTCCAATAACTTCCTATGCCAGTCCGCTTGCTGCGAACAAACACAAATGTGCGTGTATTGTGGACGGAATCAGCGGGGCGGAAAAGGGGAGGCTGACATTTTGGCGGATTTGTCCAACACGGACGCAGAGCCAGGAAACTGTTCGTGAGATAAGTACAAAAAACAATGGGTCGTTTATCACGGTGACGTGATACCGAAGCATCAGAAAAAAGCATCAACCGGCCGTCCCCCCGGCGGAAACACCGGAAACGTTTCCTGAAAAAATCCTTGTTTTTGGAAGAAATTCCTTGCTTTTGCAGGAGAAAGGAAGTATAATTATGTAATCGGAAAGCGCCTCAACACAGCAGGGGAGCGGAACGAAAAAAACAGGAAGGAAGTCGATCGATGAAAAAGACGAGAATGCCGCAGCGGCTGCTTGCTCTGGTATTGGTGCTGATGATGCTCATCAGCGTCCTGCCGGTCAGCGCCATGGCGGCGGAACTGACGCCGTCTGACCCCGAGACCGGGCTGACGGCCACCGATGTGACCAATGAGCTCACAGACAGCGACCGTCTGGCGATCTTCGAGGAGAACATGGACTCCAGCAAGGTGTCCAGGTCCGAGATCCCGGCAGACGACGAAATGGTCAAGGTCATTGTGCAGCTGGATGCAGACAGCCTGCAGGATGTCCGCAACCGCACCAATGCCAGTATGTCCATGCTGGACTTCCAGCAGACGGACGCAGCCAAGGCCCAGCTGAAGGACATCGCCAACCTGCAGCTCTCCGTGATGAACACCATGGAAAGCAAGGGCATTCCCAGCTCCTTCACCTTCAGCTACACCTCCGTGGTCAGCGGCTTTGCCGCCCAGGTGCCTTATGGCAGGATCAACGACATCAAGAATATTGACGGCGTAGAGGACGTGGTGCTGTGCCAGACCTACTACACCGATTCCATGGGCTCCGCCACTCTGGGCCAGGCCCTGACCGCCGCGGAAGTGGCGGCCTACTCCAACAACACCCAGTATCAGGGCGAGGGGATGCTCATCGGCATCCTGGACACCGGCCTGGATGTGAACCACGAGGCCTTTGCCAACGCTCCTGCCGTGCAGAAGCTGCAGAAGTCCAGCCTGTCCAAGCTGCTCTATCAGATCAGCCAGGGGGAGGACGGCAAGACCAACATCACCGCCTACAGCTATGCCGCTCTGTGGTATGCCCAGAAGCACAGCTCCAGCTCCCTGGTGCTGCTGACCGAGGACGACCTGTATAAGAGCGGCAAGGTGCCCTTCGCCTTCGACTATGCCGACGCCGACGCCGACGTGATCCCCTCCGCCGACGCCGTGGAGAAGTACGGCAATGACCACGGCACCCACGTGGCCGGTATCACCGCCGGCAAGACCGTGGACGCCGACGGCAGCGTCACCTTCGCCGGTCAGTCTCCCGAGGCCCAGCTGGCCATCTTCAAGGTATTCTCCGACTCCACCAACGGCGCCTCCACGGATACCATCCTGGCGGCCCTGAACGACGCCCTGCTGCTGGACGTGGACGTGATCAATATGTCCCTGGGCTCCAACGGCGGCTTCGGCCGGGAGGCCGAGGGCGACCTGACCACCAAGTATTACGACCTGGTCAAGTCCGCCGGTATCCTGCTGAACTGCTCCGCCGGTAACTCCTATTCCTCCTCCCAGGGCGGCGCAAAGGGTGACTTCACCTCCGTGTCCGACCCCGACACCGGCATCATCAGCTCCTCGTCCTCCTATGACGCGGCGCTGTCCGTTGCCTCCGTCAACGCCAACGAGACGGCGGCCTTTGTCACCGCCCAGGGCCGCGTCCCCTATCAGGACGTGTCCGGCCACGACTTCACCGCCCTGCTGCTGGGCAATGACAGCTCCAAAACCTATGAATACGTCATGGTGCCCAACACCGGCGACACCGCCGATTACCAGGGCCTGGACGTCACCGGCAAGATCGCCGTGGTCATGCGCGGCGGCCTGTCCTTCGAGCAGAAGCAGCTCAATGCCGCCTCTGCCGGCGCTGCGGGCTGCATCATCTATAACAACCGCGACGGCTATCTGCTGAACATGGCTGTGGATAACTACAAGATCCCCACCGTGTGCATCAGCCTGGCCAACGGCCAGATGATGGAAGCCGCCCAGGAAAAGACCCTCACCGTCTCCAAGACCGAAAAGGGCTCCGTGGCCATGAGCGACTTCTCCTCCTGGGGCCCCCTGCCGTCCCTATCCCTGAAGCCGGAGATCACCGCCCCCGGCGGCAGCATCTATTCCTCTCTGCCCTTCGCCCAGTACGGCTACATGAGCGGTACCTCCATGGCCTCTCCGTATCTGGCCGGTGTGGCCGCCGCTGCTTTGCAGTATGTCAACACCCTGATGCCCGGCGCCTCCGATACCGACAAGCAGCTGCTGGTGAACCGCCTGCTGATGAGCACCGCCGACATTCTGTATGATGAAAACGGCGTGGCTTACTCTCCCCGCAAGCAGGGCTCCGGTATGGTGAACCTGGCCGAGGCCGTCACCACCCCCGCCTACCTGTATGTCCGGGGCCAGGACAAGACCAAGATCGAGCTGGGCGACGACGCCGACCAGCTGGGCGTGTACAAGCTGAGCTTCGTGGTGAAGAACCTCACCGGCTCCGCCCTGTCCTATGACGTCAGCACCACCGTCCAGACCGAGAGCACCACCTCTGACGGGCTGTACATCGCCCAGAAGGGCTATGTCCTCTCCGCTGACACCAGCGCCATCAAGGTCTCCGGCGGCGCCCTCAGCGGCTCCACCGTCACCGTGCCCGCTAACGGCGAGGCCACCGTCACCGTCACCGTCCGCCTGTCTGACGCGGACCGGGCGTATCTGGCCAAGTTCCCCAACGGCATCTATGTGGAGGGCTTCGTGGAGCTGACCAACAACGACGATCCCAGCCTGTCCGTGCCCTTCCTGGGCTTCTACGGCGACTGGACCAAGGCCCCCATCTTCGAGGACGCCGATATCTATAACGGCCTGGATACGAAGATGTACGCCACCAACGTGGCCGGTGTTTACGCCATGATGTACGTGGTGAAGCTGGGCATGTATCCCTTCGTGGTCCCCGAGGGCTACGACACCCCCTCCACCTCCGCCGATAAGATCTGCGTGGACCTGGGCGGCGGCAACGGCGTCAGCAACCTGTATTACCTGCAGGCCGGTCTGCTGCGGGCGGCCAAGACCACCAACGTCACCATCACCGACAGCGACACCGGTGAGGTGTACCTCAACAGCGACGGCCTCAATGTCCGCAAGGCCATGTACAACTCCAGCTCCGCCGCTGTGCGGCCCGGCTATGTGGGCGAGATCTTCCCCCCGCTGACCGGCATCCACCTGATCCCCAACAACACCCGCATGACCTACACCGCCGCCGCCTATGTGGACGGCTTCGACGTGCAGGACAACCTGAAGAACACCTATTCCTTCAACTTCACCTCCGACGGTGAAATGCCCTATATCGTTGACCGCGAGAACCTGCAGTTCCGCACCGGCGAGGACGGCCGGAAGTACCTGGACGTGACCCTGGCCGATAACTTCTGCCTGGCCGGCGCCACCCTGTACTCCACCCAGTGGAAGACCAACGTCAGCAACGGCAAGAAGGAGATGGGCATCGGCTCCAACTACTATGACGGCATCATCCCCGCCCTGAAGGCCGACGGCACCTCTCCCCGGGCTTACGAGGAGTATACCTACACCTTCGACGTTACGGACTTCTATCAGAAGCTCCTGCAGGGCACCTTCTATGTGGTGGCCTACGACTACGCCATGAACCAGTGTGCCTATCGCGTGACCCTGCCTGAAAACGCCGTCACCAAGATCACTCTGGATCAGACCGCTGTGACCCTGCCCCAGAAGGGCTATGTCCAGCTGAACGCCACTGTGACTCCCGACGACGCCACCGACCAGAACCTGGTTTGGAGCTCCTCCGATTCCAGCGTGGCCGAGGTGAAGAACGGCATCGTGGCCGCCAAGGCTCCCGGCACCGCCACCATCACCGTCAAGTCCTCCGTCTGGCCCGATGTGAAGGCCCAGTGCCAGATCACCGTCACCGACGAGGTGGGCGCGGACGTGCCTATGAGCGAGTTCCGGCTGAACACCTCCTCCGTGACCATGCTGGCCGGCACCACCTATACCAATGTCCGGCTGTATGGCTACGCGCCCTTCTATGCCACCGACCTGAACCTGGAGTGGACCTCCTCCGACGAGTCCGTGGTCACCGTTGAGCCCAACGGCGAGGGCGATGAGCTGACCCAGTATGCCAAGCTCACCGCTCTGAAGCCCGGCACGGCCACCGTTACCGCCAAGGCCAAGAACGGCACTGCCTCCTATGACCTGGCCGTCACCGTCACCGAGGCCACCGGCTCCGGCAGCTTCAACATCGTGGGCGACACCCTGGTCAGCTACAGCGGCACCGAGAGCACCGTCACCATTCCCGACGGCGTCCGGGTCATCGGGGAGAACGCCTTCAAGAACAACGACTACGTTCTCAACGTCATCTGCCCCGACTCCCTGGAGGAGATCGGCTATCGGGCCTTCTACGACTGCGACAACCTGCAGAGCGTCAGCCTGCCTGAGACCATGAAGGTCATCAACGAGGGCGCGTTCTACTACTGCAAGAACCTAAAGACGCTGGGCCACACCGACGACGGCGTCCTGCCCAAGGGCCTGACCTCCATCGGCGTCAAGGCGTTCTACTTCTGCGAGGCCCTGGAGGGCGACCTGGTGATCCCCGAGGGCGTCACCAGCCTCAGCGCCGGTATTTTCTATAATGCCTACGCCCTGACCAGCATCACCATTCCCGACACCGTCACCTCTATGGACGCAAACGGCGACCAGTTCGCCAACTGCACGGCTGTAACCTCCGTGACTCTGTCCAAGAACCTGACCGAGCTGCCCAAGACGGCGTTCTTCACCTGCAAGAGCCTGAAGCACCTGCCCGACCTGTCCAACGTCACCTCCGTTGGCACCAGCTGCTTCGCCGGCTGCGCCGCCCTGGAGGAGATGGTGATCCCCGAGAGCCTGACCTTCATCGGCGCCAACGCCTTTGCCCGCAGCAGCCTCACCGAGATCACCGTGCTGGGCGATCCCACCGGCCTTGATTCCGCGTTCTACAACAGCCTGAACCTGACCACCTTCGTGGCCCCCAAGCTGACCACCATCGGCAAGCAGATGTTCCAGGGCTGCACCGCGCTGGTGAACTTCATCGTTCCCGACAACGTCACCCTCATCGGCGAGAGGGCCTTCCAGGGCTGCACCAACCTCAAGACCCTGACCTTCCCTGCCTCCTACAAGGCCGAGACCCTGTCCTTCGGTCTGACCCCGTTTGTCAGCTGCCCCGCCTTTGAGGGCTATGTCATCGAGGACGGCGCCAGCATCGTCCGGACCGAGGACGGCACCCTGCTGGCCGGCGGCGGCAAGGTTCTGGTGAGCCTGCCCCGGGACTTCAAGGGCACCTCCTACACCGTGCCTGACGGCGTGGAGACCATCAGCGACTACCTGTTCTATAAGAACACCACCATCACGTCCGTCACGCTGCCCGCCAGCCTCAAGAAGATCGGCACCGCCGCCTTCCAGGGCTGCACCAAGCTGACGTCCATCGCCCTGCCCGATGGCTTCACCACCCTGGGTGAGCACGCCTTCGACGGCTGCTCCGGCCTGAAAACCGTAACCTTCGGCCAGAGCCTGACCGCTGTTCCCGCCTACGCCTTCAGCAACTGCTCCGCCCTGACGGCTGTGGACCTGCCCGCCACCGTGGAGACCGTGGGCGATTACGCCTTCCGCGGCTGCGCCAAGGCCACCGCCCTGTCCCTGAAGGAGGGCCTGACCTCCATCGGCGCCAACGCCTTCTACGGCTGGAAGGCTCTGAAGGCCATCACCATTCCCCAGTCCGTCACCTCCCTGGGCGGCTCCGCGTTCTATGACTGCAACGCCGCCGCTTCCATCGACTGCGGCAGCCTCACCGTCATCCCCGAGCGCGCGTTCTACAACGCCAAGGCCGTCAAGACCGTGAAGCTCAGCGACAACGTCACCTCTATCGGTGAGCGCGCCTTCTACTCCTGCTCCCTGCTGGAGACCATCAACTGGCCCTCTCAGCTGAAGACCATCGGCAAGCAGGCCTTCTACTATGCCCGGAAGCTCCAGAATCTGGACTTCTCCGGCACCCAGCTGGAGTCCATCGGCAACAGCGCCTTCTATCAGCCCTATGAGGCCCGGACGCTGGCCTTCCCCGGCACCCTGCAATCCATTGATAGCAAGGCGTTTGCTTATCTGAACTACAACAAGACCGCCTATGTCACCGAGGTCAATATCCCCGCCTCCGTCACCAGCCTGGCCAAGGATGCCTTCTATCTGGCCAGCGGCCTGAAGAACATCGTGGTGGACGCCAACAACCCCGTGTATGCGTCCTCCAACGGCGTTGTCATGCTGAAGGATACCGGCGATATCTACATCTGGCCCCAGGGCAACGAGACCACCGAGTTCACCCTGCCCGCCACCATGACGGAGATCCCCGATAAGATGTTCCAGAACAACACCAGTCTGAAGAAGGTCATCGTTCCCGCCAGCGTCACCAAGGTGGGCAGCTACGCCTTCTCCAGCTCCAAGATCGAGGAGATCTATTTCGAGGATTCCGCCAACGGGCTGACCGTCGGCACCTTCGCCTTCTACAATTGTCCCAATCTGACCAGCCTGCGTCTGCCCTACGGCCTGACCAGCATCGGCGCCAACGCCATTTCCAAGACCGGCCTGGAGACCATTGTCATTCCCGACACCGTCACCGAGATGGGCGGCAGCGCACTGGCTTACAACGACAATCTGAAGAATGTCACCCTGTCCAAGAGCATGACCGCCGTCCCCAGCCGGGGCTTCGTGGGCTGCGAGTCCCTGACGGAGCTGACTCTGCCCGCCTCCATCCAGGATTGCGGCGTCACTGACACCTCCGTGGCCTTCAACGACTGCACCAGCCTGCAGAACATTTATGTGGCCGACGGCTCCCTGTACTTCAAGAGCGTGGACGGCGTCCTGTTCGATAAGAACGGCGCGAACCTCCGCTACTATCCCGAGGGCCGCACCGCCGAGAGCTACCGCATCCCCGAGGGCACCATCCGCGTGGGCGGCAACGCCTTTGCCGGCAACCTGTTCCTCAAGAGCGTCAGCTATCCCACCACCCTGGAGCGCATCGGCACCAAGGCCTTCTTCGGCTGCGAGAACCTGAAGGATTACTACTTCAACGGCATGACCGCTCCTCTGCTGGAGACCACCGTTTCCCTGACCGGAGCCTATGCAAACGTCGCCCTGTACGCCAACTTCGTGGGCCTGTGGGGCACCACCGGCACCGGCGGCTTCGTGTACAACGACTGGGGCCTGAACCTGTACTATCCCCAGGGCGCTGTGGGCTACACCGCCTATGTCTGGGATAAGTACTTCAACACCGAAAAGGGCAGCGTCAACATCATGGACGAGAGCTACTTCACGCCCACGGACCTGACCGTCACGGAAACCGGCGTCCGCAACGCCCTGCTGACCTGGACCGCTGCCAAGCAGTCCAACGCCGAGGATATCGTCTATAAGGTGGAGCGCAGCGTGGCTGCCCACTTCCAGGATGATACCCAGGATACCTGGACCTTCGAGGGCTTCGAGACCCTGGCCGAAGGCCTCACCGCCTGCACCTATACCGATACCACCACGCTGCCCTTCGGCCGCAGCTATGCTTACCGGGTCACGGCTTACAGCCTCACCGGCGAGACCGGCCCCGCCGCCATCGGTTATCTGTATATTGATGCCGACCCCAACAACGCCGATGAAATGGCGGTGCTGGAGCTGATCAAGAAGATCGAGGCCCTTAAGCCCATCGAGAATCTGACCAACGAGGACGAGGCTTACCTGCGCCAGCTGCTGGCCGAGTACAACGCCCTCACCGACGCCCAGAAGGAGCTGGTGTATAACTACGCCACCCTGCTGGCCGCTCTGGAGAAGGCCGGCCACAACCCCGAGCTGAAGAACGCCAAGCCCGCCACCTGCACCGAGGACGGCTACACTGGCGATGAGGTCTGCAAGGTCTGCGGCGAAGTCATCACCAAGGGCCAGGTCATCCCCGCCACCGGTCACAAGACCCAGCTGGTGAACGCTAAGGCCGCCACCTGCACGGAAGATGGCTACACCGGCGACGAGGTGTGCACCGTGTGCCAGGAGACCGTGAAGAAGGGTGAGGTTATCCCCGCTCTGGGCCACAAGACCCAGCTGGTAGGCG
>ENA-UOJC01003241-UOJC01003241.1-human-gut-metagenome-genome-assembly--contig:-C104-NODE-3241-length-15697-cov-16.382752_pt1 | contig 15697 bp, 12 predicted proteins | sample MGYA00242339_ERZ723886 | MGnify/ENA metagenome assembly ERZ723886 | reverse complement strand
CTCGGCGACCCGCTCATCAACTCCTACCACGCGCTGGCCCTGAAGCTGGCAACGGCTGAGGAGCTTGAGCGGATCAAGGCGCTGTCCTTCCGTATCAACGACCTGCTCAAGGGCATCATGAAGGGCATCGGCATCGACCTTGTGGACTTCAAGTTGGAGTTCGGCCGTCTGCCCGACGGCAGCATTATCCTCGCCGACGAGATCAGCCCCGACACCTGCCGTCTCTGGGACGAGGTGACCCACGAAAAGCTGGACAAGGATCGTTTCCGCCGTGACCTTGGCAATGTGGAGGGCGCGTATCAGGAGATCCTGCGCCGTATGCTCGGCGCGTAACGGAGCGGCGGGCCTATGTTTTCAAAAATTCACGAGGAATGCGGCGTTTTCGGCATTTACAGCAGCGGCAGGGCAGACGTTGCCGGGCTGACTTACAGCGCTCTGTTCGCCCTCCAGCACCGGGGACAGGAGAGCTGCGGCATCGCCATCAACGATGACGGCGTTATATCGGGATATAAGGACCTCGGCCTTGTTGGCGAGGTCTTCTCCCCTGAGCGCCTGCAAAAGCTCGGCAGGGGTCAGCTGGCGGTGGGCCACGTTCGCTACGCCACCACCGGCAGAAAGAGCCGCGAAAATGCCCAACCTCTTATCATCAACCACGTCAAGGGCAGTATGGCCCTCTCCCACAACGGCAACCTGACAAACGCCGCCGAGCTACGGGAGGCATTGGAGCTGAACGGCGCGATATTTCACACCACCAGTGACACCGAGGTCATCGCCTACACCATCACCAACGAGCGCCTGCGGGCTCCCTCCATTGAGGAAGCGGTCTCCGCCGCCATGGGCAGGATCAAGGGAGCGTACTCACTGGTCATTATGTCGCCCCAGAAGCTGATCGCCGTCCGGGATCCCCACGGCTTCCGGCCGCTCTGCATCGGAAGACTGGGAGACGGCTGGGTCTTCGCCTCCGAGAGCTGCGCGCTGGACGGCATCGGCGCACAGTTCGTGCGGGACGTACGCCCCGGTGAGATCGTCATCGCGGACAAGGGCGGTCTGCGCAGCATAACCACCCACTGCGGCCAGTGCCCCCGCTCGCTGTGCGTCTTTGAATACATTTACTTCGCCCGCCCGGACTCCATCATAGACGGCAGCTGCGTCCACACCGCGCGGCAGCGCGCCGGAGCCTTTCTGGCACTGGAGCATCCCGTTCAGGCGGACGTGGTCATAGGCGTTCCGGACTCCGGCCTTGATGCTGCCCTCGGCTATTCCAAGCAGTCCGGCATTCCGTACGGTGTAGGCTTCATTAAAAACAAGTATATCGCCCGCACCTTTATCCAGCCGGAGCAGAGCCAGCGGGAAAAATCTGTCAACATCAAGCTCAACACCATCTCCTCCACCATCCGTGGCAAGCGCGTGGTGCTGATCGACGATTCCATCGTCCGCGGCACTACCTGCGCCCACATTGTAAAGCTCGTCCGCGAGGCCGGCGCAGCGGAGGTGCATATGCGCGTGTCCGCGCCGCCCTTTCTTAACCCCTGCTATTTTGGGACGGACGTCGACTCCCGCGAGAACCTCATCGCATGCAGTCACACGATTCCGGAGATCGCGGAGATTATCGGTGTTGACTCCCTCGGATATCTCAGCACCGACAGCGTGACAAAGCTGGCCGAGTGCGGCGAGGGCTTCTGCACCGGCTGCTTTACAGGGGAATACCCCATTGAGGTGCCGGAGAAAAAGGCCAAGTTCCGCTTTGAGCGCGGGCTCAGCGAAAGGGAATGACGCGCTGGGCAGGGAACATCCCTGCCGCAGGCGGCACCAACAGGCAGGACAACGACGGCCCGCCCGTCTCCGCTGGGCGGCAAATGCCGTTGACGGCTTTTTTGAATCCTAATTTCATCTGTAATTTCATCTGCAATCCATCTGCAAAAGTGTCGTTTTAACGGGAGTAAACTTGCAAATATCGCAAGTAATGCGCAAATAGGCAAGCCCGAAAACCCTTGTAAATACAAGAAAAACCCCGCAGCCGTTGAGACTGCGAGGTTTTTTCATTGTCAAGTGGCTTCAATTCGGATATTTTGCTTTAATCGTTTGCGATACGATCAACTATTTTATCAGTCATCTGTGTAATAAGTATTTCCTCCTATATATTAGCAAAAAAAGCCGCTATTTGCAAGAGTAGGACGGATAATATCTGCCCAATAACCCTACATTATCTAATCCTTTATAATGGAGTTAAATATCTACATTTTAACTACACCATTAGGAGGGAATGATAAGGATGAAAAGCAGAAACTATTCGGAATCTGAAAAATTCGCAGCAGTTGAACGCTTTTTAGTCGGTGGAGAATCCGTAGCGACGATTGCCGCTGACACTGGTATCTCCAGAAGTACTCTCTATGCTTGGATCAAGTCCGCACAGATTGAGCCGGGTATGTTAGAGTTTACTCGCAAAAATTTTCGGATGCTGGAAGCAAAGGTCAAACGTCTGGAAGGAATCGTGGAAATTTTACAAATCGTAAACTGTACCGCCAACGCACCTCTCAATGAAAAACTCCAAGCGTTAGAAGAACTCCATGGCCAATACAATGTGCATATACTCTGTGACGCGCTGAAAGTTCCCCGCGGAACATTCTACAATTATATCTTCCGGAACAAACGGGACAATACTTGGTATGCAAAGAGAAGAGAGGAACTTCGGATCAGAATTCAACAAATCTATGATGAAAGTAAGCAAATCTTTGGAGCAGGAAAGATTACCGCAGTTATGAAAGAGGAAGGTTATAAAGTCAGTCAGGAAATGGTTCGGGAACTCATGCGGGATATGGGCCTGCTAAGCATTCGACAGGATGCCAAAAAGGTCTATGCCAAAGAGCGACGCAGTTTGAAAAATCATTTAAACCAGCAATTTGAGGTAACGCGGCCAAATGAAGTATGGGTCAGTGATGTTACATATTTTCTTTGTAAGGATATCAAGTACTACATCTGTGCCATTATCGATTTGTATGCCAGGCGAATTGTAGGCTATCGAGTTGGAAAGCGTAACAGCACACAACTTGTGAAAAGTACATTCAAGCAAGCATACGAATCCCGCAAGCCTGCAGGACAACTGCTATTCCATACAGACCGGGGGAGCAATTATCGCTCTTATGCCATGTGCTCGTATCTTAGGGAGTTTGGCGTGATACAATCATTTTCCAAGGCGGGAGTTCCCTATGATAATTCCGTAATGGAGTCCTTTTTCTCCTCGTTGAAACGAGAAGAACTGTACCGAACAAAATACCGCTCTGAAGCAGAATTCAGAGCGGCAGTAGATGCGTATATGGTGTTTTACAACGAGCGCAGGCCTCACGCTAAAAACGGTTACAAGACACCAATGAAACTGGAATCTATCTATTTTGGCGAGCAAAGGGAGCCAGAGACCATGTCCTGAACAAAGGGGTTCATATTGATTGTTTTCGCTGTTTTACGGCCTAAAATTCAACGATTTATCAAGAATGTCCGAAAAGGAGATTGCTCCTTGAAGCCCTGAATCCCTTATAAATCAAAGGAAACAAGAAAAACACCATTGATGTCCGAACCTTGGGGGTTCAGATGTCAATGGTGTTTTCAAATGGTGGAGGCGGCGGGAGTCGAACCCGCGTCCGAAAGCACTTTAACAGGACTTTCTCCGGGCGCAGTCAGGATTTAAACATTCCCTCCGCGCAAGGACACCTGACGGACCTTACGCTTTGGTAGAGTCATGATGCGTGGGCAGGTCAACTCTTTCCCGCCTCACGGACGCCACGTTTACGACGCCTTCCCCGGCCCGTGGCCTCTCCGGTTCAGACGGCCGCCTACTTAGGCAGCGAGAGCAACTTCGTTGTTGTTCTTTAATTTATAAGTTACCCGTTTTATAGAGGTCAGGCGCCTCTGCCCGCTTATCCTGCCTCCACACCCCCGTCGAAACCGGTACGCCCCCGTATCGTCAACATGGACTTTGTATCGCTCGCGCCGATGCAAAGCGTCAGCGCTCGTTCACTCCGTCATGTCTCCTCTTCAAACGGCAAACGCTCTGCTGGTTTGCCGTTTGAAAAAGGACGAAAGCAGCGCTTGTGCGCCGCGAACAACAACAGGGTCTGTTGTGCGAAAGCAAAAGGAAATAAAATTACATCTTCTCCGGTGCAGGATAGTCAACGCCCTGCGTATCCACGCGGATGGACTTGATGACCTGCGGCTTTTTCGGCATATCGTTGAACATATTGCGGTTCACGCGGGAGATATCCACCGCGGCCTGCGCGTTCTCGGTGATCTTGCCGAAGGCGGCATACTGACCGTCGAGGTGCGGCGCGTCCGCCACCATGATGAAGAACTGGCTGCCCGCGCTGTCGGGGATCATCGTGCGCGCCATGGAAAGAACGCCCAGCGTGTGCTTGAGATCGTTCTTGAAGCCGTTGGCGGAGAACTCTCCCTTGATCTCATAGCCGGGGCCGCCCGTGCCGTTGCCGTCCGGGTCGCCACCCTGGATCATAAAACCGGGGATAACACGGTGGAAAACAACGCCATCGTAAAAGCCGGAATTCGCCAGCGCGATGAAGTTGTTGACGGTGTTGGGCGCAAGCTCGGGATAGAGCTCGCCGCTCATCACCGCGCCGCTTTCCATTTCAATGGTCACAATCGGATTTGCCATCTTTCTTCTCCTTATCTCCGCGCCTTCATCGCGCGGTCCATCTCGCGCTTGGCGTCGCGTCTTGCGGCGTCCTCGCGCTTGTCGTAGTTTTTCTTGCCCTTGCACACGCCGACCTCGATCTTCACGCGCGCGTCCTTGAAGTAGACGCTCAGCGGAACGAGCGCGTAGCCGTCCTGCTTGACGAGCGCGTAAAGCTTATTGATCTCGCGCTTGTGCAGAAGGAGTTTTTTCGGTCGATCCGGGTCGTGGTTGAAGATATTGCCCTTGTCGTAGGGGGAAATGTGCATCGAGAGGACATTTGCCTCGCCGTTTTTGATGATGACATAGCTGTCCTTCAAATTCAACGTACCGGCGCGGATGGACTTGACCTCCGTGCCCTTGAGCTCGATGCCCGCCTCGTAGCGGTCTTCGACAAAATAGTCATGGAACGCCTTGCGGTTCTGTGCCACGACCTTGATTCCCTTTTTCTCCGCCACGGCACATCGCCTCCTTTGCGTTCGGGTAGTAGTTTAGCATACTTTTCCTCTCAGCACAAGAGCTGTCACAAAAACGTAACAAACGAAAAATCGTCCCGCTCACCTTCATTCTGCCCGCTTACTTTATTTTATAGTAGAATTCCGCCCGCTGCCGTGCTATACTTTTTATATCTATATCATGCTCTGGCGGCGTCCCGCCGCACTGAGGAGGCAGCTATATCATGGACCTGACCGAACGCAGGCTTTCCCGCGAGACGATCTACGAGGGAAAGATCTTACATATTTACCGCGACGATGTCCTCCTGCCCAATGGCAGGACGAGCGTTCGTGAAGTCGCCGATCACCCCGGCGGCGTCGCGATCGTCGCCCTCGACGAAAATGACAACGTACTCACCGTGAAGCAGTACCGCTATGTCTTCTCCCGCGTGCTTGAGGAGATTCCCGCCGGAAAATTAGAGCGCGGTGAAGACCCGCGCGAGGCCGCAATACGCGAATTGAAGGAGGAGACCGGCGCGGCGAGCGCGCACATGACCGATCTCGGAGCGCTGCTCGTCTCCCCCGGCTGCTACGGCGAGGTGCTGCACCTTTACCTTGCCGAGGGGCTGACCTTCGGCGCGCAGCACCCGGACGAGGACGAATTTTTGGAGCTGTACCGCACGCCGTTTGATGAAATGCTCGCGCGCGTCATGCGCGGCGAGATCGAGGACGCGAAGACCGTCTGCGGCATTCTGAAGGTACACGCCCTGCGCACAGCGCAAATAGAGAAAGAGGAGAACGAGAACTGATGGAACAGAAAAAGACCATCCTCATCGTAGAGGACGAGAAGAACATCGTGGATATCATCCGCTTCAACCTCCAGCGCACGGGCTACGACACGCTTGAGGCCTACGACGGCGAGGCGGGCCTCGCCGTGGCGCGCGAAAAAAAGCCCGATCTCATCCTGCTCGACGTGATGATGCCCAAGATGATGGGCTTTGACGTCTGCCGCGCCCTGCGCGAGGAGGGGGACAATGTTCCCGTCATCATCCTGACCGCGCGCGAAGAGGAAGAGGACAAGATCCTCGGCCTTGAGATCGGCGCGGACGACTACATCACCAAGCCCTTTTCCATGCGCGAGCTGCTCGCACGCATCAAGGCGAACCTCCGCCGCACCACGATGCTCTCCGCCCCTGCCGCCGAAGACAACTCCATGAGCGCCGGCGGCGGCATCACCATTGACCCCGACAGCTTTGAGGTGCGCAAGAACGGCGCGCCCGTCGATCTGACGCAGCGCGAGTATGAGCTTCTGACCTTCCTTGCAAGCCACCCCGGCAAGGTCTTCTCGCGCGTGGACCTCATGGAGCAGGTCTGGAACTACGGCTACGTCGGCGATGATGCACGCACCGTGGACGTGACGGTCCGCCGCCTTCGCGAGAAGATCGAGGACGACCCGGCCAATCCCACCTGCATCCTCACGCGCCGCGGCGTGGGCTACTACTTTGCCGCGCAGGCCTGATGCGCGCACCATTTCCCCGAAAGGAGTGACCGCCTATGTTCCGCAGCCTGCACATGAAGCTCGTGATGATCATGCTGCTGCTCGTCACCTCGCTGATGGCGGTGGTGGGCGCGTTTTTGATGACCAGCGTCACCAACTTCTATATTGACGATTTCTACGATCAGATGAGCGAGGCCTTCGGCGAATCCGGCGCCGCGTTCGTCAGTTCGCTGCGCGAGGAGGCCGCGCAGGAGGACGGCGCATCGCGCCTGCAAACGATGCTCGAGGCCTATTCCGGCACGCTGAGCATCGACTCGCGCAACCGCAACTACTACATCCTCGACGGCAAGAGCGGCGATGTGCTCGCCTCCAGCAACGACGACACCGAGCTTCTTGAGCAGACCGAGAACATCCTCACCGCGCGCAACGGCGAGGTCGGCGACCACAGCGACCTTGCCGCAAGCTATATGGACGTCGCCATTCCCATCTCCGGCGGCGACAACAGCTTTATCATCTACATCCGCGACAACCGCAACACCGTCTCGTCGCTGAACTCGGAGCTGCTGTTCATCATTTTGCAGGCACTGCTCGTCGGCCTTCTCGTTTCGATCCTGCTCTCGTTCCTGCTGGCAAAAACCATGATCGACCCCATCGAGAAGCTGACCGAGGGCGCCGAGCGCATCGCCACCGGTGACTTTGACGAGACGCTCGCCGTCGAATCGACGGACGAGATCGGCATCCTGACGACCACCTTCAACGACATGGCCTCCGTCCTCCACTCCACGCTCGAGGCCGTGGAGAACGAGCGCAACAAGCTCGACACGCTCTTTCTCCACATGAGCGACGGCGTCGTCGCCTACGACGGGACCGGCAAGCTTATCCACTGCAACCCCGCCGCCTGCGAGCTGCTGGGCCGCACGGCGGAGGAATGCGTCTACAGCGAGCTGTTTGAGTCCGTCTGTCCCTTCTCCCATGTCATCTCCATGCAGCGCAGCGAATTTGTCGAATCCGAGCTGACGGTCGGCGAGCGCAGCGTGGAGCTGTACTTTGCGCCCTTTTCCGATGAAGAGAGCGGCGGCGTTCTCATCGTGCTGCACGATGTGACCGAGCACCGAAAGACCGAGGAGCGGCGCAAGGAATTTGTCGCCAACGTCTCCCACGAGCTGCGCACGCCGCTCACCAATGTCCGCTCCTACGCCGAGACCATCCGCGAGGCGGGCGACGACTTGAGCCGCGAAACGGAGAACGATTTTCTCGATGTCGTCATCAGCGAAACCGACCGCATGACCCACATCGTGCAGGATCTTCTGACGCTCTCGCGCCTCGACTCCGGCCGCAGCGAGATGAACATGGCGCGTTTCCCCTTCTCCGCCGCCATCGATTCCGTGCTCCGCTCCACCGAGCTGGAGGCGCGCCGCCACAAGCACGAGCTCACGCACGACTACAGCGAAAATCTGCCCCTTATCATGGGCGACCGCGGCCGCATCGAGCAGGTCATGCTCAACGTGCTCGGCAACGCCGTCAAGTATACGCCCGACGGCGGCCACATCCGCGTCACTGCGGGAAGCGAAGGCGAAAGCGTCTGGATGGAGGTCGCCGACGACGGCATCGGCATCCCCGAGGCCGACCGTTCCCGCATCTTCGAGCGCTTCTACCGCGTCGACAAGGCAAGATCGCGCGAATCCGGCGGCACGGGACTCGGCCTTTCCATCGCTACTGAGATCGTGCAGCGCCACCACGGCACGCTCACGCTCGTCGACCGCCCCGGCCCCGGCACGACCGTGCGCTTAGAGCTTCCCATCACCCAGCCTGTCGGCGGGGAGGGCAGCCATGCGTAAGAGATCAACTGTTTCCCACCTGCAAAATGCCGCCATCGCGGTGCTGGCCGTTTCGGCGATCTTCCTTTTGACGCAGACGCCGCTGTTCGGCGACCTCGCGGGCAAAACGCCCTATGAGCTTGCGCAGGACTGGTTCACCTCCGACCCGGCGCTTCCGGAGAGCGTTGAGTCTGACGCGAGCGCCCTCTCCCTCCCCGTGCACATGGTCTTCACCAACGACTACGCCCGCTTCGGGCTCGATGCGATCACCACAAGTGACGACCGCTTTGAGCAGGCCGGTGCCTTCTTCCGCGAGGCCATCGGCTCCGCCGGCACGCTCGAATCCTGCAAGGATTCCGACCTGCTCTCGGCCCTCTCGCGCAGCGGCATCTACCTGGAGCTTGAGGCGGAAACGCCGCTTTCGCTCTTTGGCGAAATGCTCGGCGTCAGCACGCCCGACGCGGACCTTCTCAAGCTGCGGCGACTGCTGCTCTGTCCTGCCGGGGAGGACAGCGTGCTCTACCTTGAGGACGTTGCGAGCGGCTGCTATGTCTGCCCCACAGCGGTGAGCGCCGCCGCGCTCACGCAGGCACTCGCCGCGCTCGACGGCAACGGCACGGATTTTGCCTTTGCCCTCTCGGGCGATTTTTCCCAGCTCTCGCCCTATACGATCATCTTCAGCGAGCCTGTGCAGCGAAACACGCTCTCTGTCACAAACGCTCTCACCGACAAGGAGAGCTTCCTGCGTCTCGCCGAATTTAACCCCCACACGGAAAACAGCTACACCGATTCCTCCGGCAACACCGTCATCCGCGAGGTCTACGGCACGCTGCGCCTCCCGCCCGACGGCACCGTCACCTATCAGGGCGACAGCGCGGAGATCGGTTCTCTTTATTATGTCAACTCCGCCGTCCCCGGAAAGCCCACCATGTCCGAATCCATCAACGCTGCGCAGAAGCTTGTCTTTACGCTGCTGCGCGACCTGATCGGCGACGCAGAGCTTTATTTCAGCGGCTACGAGGGCAGCGCCAAGAGCTGCACCGTGACCTTTGACTATGCCGTGAACGGCACGCCCCTCCATTTCTCCGACGGCACCAACGCTGTCTATGTGACCATTGAGGGGCAGGCCATCACAAGCTTTTCGCTCCATTGCCGCAGCTATACCCTCGGCGATTCGCCCGCGCTGCTGCTTCCCATCCGTCAGGCCGCCGCCATCGCAGGCGGCAAGTACAAAAGCGCCGAGCTGCACGTCTGCTACGAGGACCGCGGCACGGATACGGCAAGCCCCGCATGGTTCGCCGTCTAAACTGAACTCACCCATGAAAGGAGATATCGCGCATGAAGGCCTCCAGGCTCAAAACGATCGTCATCGTGATCCTGCTGCTGGTCAACGCATTTCTGCTTTTTCTGCTGCTCAGCCGCCGCGCCGAGCAGGTGCAGTCCTACGAGCGCAGCGTCGATCAGCTCTGCGCGCTCTATGAGCGCAGCGGTGTCTCCCTTGAGCGTGCGCTGCTGCCGAAGGACAGCGGCGTGCACCTTCTCTCCTTCGAGCGCGACAGTGCGCGCGAGGCCGCCTTTGCCAAGGCGCTGCTCGGCGGCGAGCCCTCCCTGCTCGATTCCGGCGGCGGCGTGAGCCGCTACAGCGGTGAGAGCGGCTCCTGCGCCATCCGCTCGGGCGGCTCCGTCGAATCGACGCTCTCCCGCCCCGTGGACGACCCGGCGGTTTTCTGCCGCAAGCTGTTCCGTTCCTTCGGCTATGAGCAGATCTCCTCCTCGCTCGCAGGCGGCAGCGGCAGCGTCACCGGCGTTCGCTGCAACGACGAGCGCCTCATCTATAATGCCGCCCTCTCTCTCTCCTTCTCCGACGGCGTCCTCACCTCCGCCTCGGGCGTTTTCCTCTCCGAGCTCAAGGAGAGCCGCCGCACCGACGGGATCGATGCCGTCAGTGCGCTTGTGCACTTTCTGGATTATTGCGGTGCCTCCGGCGTCGTGTGCACAGAGGTCTCAGCGCTTGAAAGCGGCTACCTACTGCAATCCACCTCCACCTCTTCCCTGCGCCTCGCCCCCGTGTGGCGCATCACCACCGACGTAAACAATTATTATGTCAACTGCAAGACCGGTGAAATCACGCGTGAATAAAATTAGTTCCCCTGTTTTTGGAATTTCTCATGGCCCAGCATTGCATTTTTCGTTTTTTTTGGTATACTGTCTATGTATTATGCGAATACCATGAACAGGTGTTACCGCCCCTGTTGCATTTGATGATAAAATAATGCTATTTGTTCTCTTCCCATAAGGAGTTTTTTATGACGAAATATATCGTACAGGGCGGCCAGCCGCTCTTTGGTGAGGTGCACATCAGCGGCGCAAAGAACGCCGCCGTCGCCATCATCCCTGCCGCCCTTCTGGTCGACGGCGTCTGCCGCATCGAGAATATCCCCCAGATCTCCGACGTGACGGCCCTGCTCAAGATCTTGGAGCAGCTCGGCGCAAAGGTCCGCTTCCTCAACCGCAGCGATGTGGAGATCGACTGCCGCCGCATCGCCACCACGCAGGTCTCGCAGGAGCTTGCGCACAAGATCCGCGCCTCCTACTACCTCATCGGCGCGCTGCTCGGCCGCTTCGGCGAGGCTGAGGTCTCCATGCCCGGCGGCTGCAACTTCGGCGGCGTGCGCCCCATCGATCAGCACGTCAAGGGCTTTGTCGCCATGGGTGCCGAGGTCCGCGAGGGCGACTTCATCTGCGCCAAGGCCGACGGCGGGCGCATGAAGGGTGCGAACATCTATCTCGACGTGGTCTCCGTCGGTGCAACGATGAACATCATGATGGCCGCGGCGCTGGCCGAGGGCACCACCGTCATCGAAAACGCCGCCAAGGAGCCGCACATCGTTGACCTTGCCAACTTCCTGAACTCCATGGGTGCTGACATCAAGGGCGCCGGTACCGATACCATCCGCATTTTCGGCGTGGACAGGCTGCACGGCGGCTCCTACGCCATCATTCCCGACCAGATTGAGGCGGGCACCTATATGGCGGCTGTCGCCGCCTGCGGCGGTCAGGTCCTCGTGCGCGGCATCATCCCCAAGCACATGGACTGCATCACGGCAAAGCTTCAGGAGATGGGCGTGCAGGTGGAAGAACAGGACGACACGCTGCTCGTGCGCCACGCCGGCAGGCTGCGCCGCACCAATGTCAAGACCCTGCCCTACCCCGGTTTCCCGACCGACATGCAGCCGCAGATCACCGTGGCGCTCTGCCTTGCCGAAGGCACCAGCATGGTCACCGAGGGCGTGTGGGACAATCGCTATCGCTACGTCGGCGAGCTGACGCGCATGGGCGCGCAGATCCGCGTTGAGGGCCGCAGCGCGGTCGTGGAGGGCGTCGAACGCCTGAACGCCGCGAGCGTGCAGGCCTACGATCTCCGCGCGGGCGCGGCGATGGTCATCGCGGCACTGGCAGCCGACGGTGTGAGCGAGGTCACCAACGTCCACTACATCGAGCGCGGCTATGAGGACATCATCGGCAAGCTCCGCGGCATTGGCGCAAAGATTGAAAGCGTCGAGTGCGAGGAGATCGTCGAGAGCCGTCAGATCGGCTGAGAGAAGCAACAGAAAGCGCCCTGCCGCAAGGCAAGGCGCTTTTCTTTTGGAAAGGAAGATGTTATGTATACTGATCTCTATGCCTCCGACCTGCCGCGTGCGCTGCGCGCCATGGCGGAGAGCAAGGCGATGCAGCGCCTTGCTCTCGTCGGGATGCACTGCGGCTGCGAATACACAGCCTATCCCGTCTACGCACGCGCCGCAGCACCCTATTCGCGCCTGACGCACTCGCGCGGCGTCGCCGCCATCGTCTGGCACTTCACCCACGCGCTCGATCAGGCGGCCGCGGGTCTGATGCACGACATTGCAACCCCCGCCTTTGCCCACGCGGTCGACTTTCTCAACGGCGACCATTTGCGGCAGGAATCGACCGAGGACCGCACGCGCGCGATGATCGCCGCCTCCGACGAACTGATGGCGATTCTTGCCGAAAACGGTCTGTCGCTCGATGCGGTTGCCGACTACCACCGCTACCCCATCGCCGACAACGACTCGCCCCGCCTCTCCGCCGACCGCCTCGAATACACGCTCGGCAACGCACACCTCGTCTTTCGCTGCCCGGAAGAGACGATCAAAGCGATCTACGATGATCTCTTCATCGGCGAAAATGAAGACGGCGAGAGCGAGCTTTGCTTCGCCCATGCGCCGCAGGCCGACGCCTTCACGCGCCTTGCCCTACAGCAGTCAAGGTGGTTCGTCAGCGACGAGGACCGCTTCAGCATGCAGGCGCTCGCCGACCTGCTGCGCGACGCGCTCAGCCGCGGCCTTCTCACGACGGACGATCTCTACACCGATGAGAATCTTGTTGTCGCCCGCCTGCTTTCCGACCCGATCTCCGCAGCGTACTGGCGGGATTACCGGCGCATCCGCGGCACAAAAAGCGGCAAAACACGCCCCGAAAATGTCTATGCCGTCAAGGTTCGGGCAAAAAAGCGCAGCATCGACCCACTCGTGCAAACGAAGGAAGGCCTCAAGCGCTTCACGGCGATCCGTACCGATTACGCCGCGCGGCTCGCAGCCTTCCGCGCAGATGATTTCGACCGCTGGGTCTGGGCAAGTTTTGGATAAGAGAATAACCGGTGCATCTGCACCGGTTTTTTGATCGCGGTATATACAAAAAAGCAGCAGGTCTTGCGACCTGCTGCTTTTTTAAGTCTTTGGGTAACCCTCGATGAATCAATTAGACCTCAGTCTCGATGACAACACCGGAACCGACGGTACGGCCGCCCTCGCGGATAGCGAAGCGGAGGCCCTTCTCGATAGCGATCGGGGTGATCAGTTCGACCTTCATGTCGACGTTATCGCCGGGCATGCACATCTCGGTGCCCTCGGGCAGGGTGATGACGCCGGTAACGTCGGTGGTACGGAAGTAGAACTGGGGACGATAGTTGTTGAAGAACGGGGTGTGACGGCCGCCCTCATCCTTGTTCAGGACGTAGACCTGACCAACGAACTTGGTGAGGGGGTGGATGGAGCCGGGCTTGCAGAGAACCTGGCCGCGCTCGATCTCGTTCTTGGCAACACCACGCAGCAGGGTACCGATGTTATCACCAGCCTCGGCGTAGTCGAGCAGCTTGTGGAACATTTCGATACCGGTGACGACGGTCTTGCGACGCTCGTCGGTCAGACCGATGATCTCGACTTCCTCGCCGAGCTTCAGCTGGCCACGCTCAACACGGCCGGTAGCGACGGTACCACGACCGGAGATCGTGAAGACGTCCTCAACGGGCATCAGGAACGGCTGGTCGGCCTTACGGTCGGGCGTGGGGATCCAGGTATCAACAGCGTCCATGAGCTCGTGCATGCACTTGTACTCGGGAGCGTCGATGTCCTTGGACTCGGAGATCAGGGCGTTCAGAGCGCTGCCGCGGATGATCGGGGTCTCGTCGCCGGGGAAGCTGTAGAAGTCGAGCATCTCGCGGACTTCCATCTCGACGAGCTCGAGCAGCTCTTCATCGTCGACCTGGTCGCACTTGTTCAGGAAAACGAGAACGGAAGGCACGTTGACCTGACGGGCGAGCAGCAGGTGCTCACGAGTCTGGGCCATGGGGCCGTCGGAAGCGGCGATGACCAGGATAGCACCGTCCATCTGAGCAGCGCCGGTGATCATGTTCTTGATATAGTCGGCGTGGCCCGGGCAGTCGACGTGGGCATAGTGACGGCCCTGAATCTGGGCGTTGTCCTCGCCGGTCTTGTAGTTGTGGCCAACGCGGTCGAAGGTCTGGTACTCAACGTGAGCGGTGTTGATGGTGATACCACGCTCGCGCTCTTCCGGAGCCTTATCGATGGAGCTGTAATCGGTGTAGTCAGCACCGCCCTGCATGGCGAGGAACTTGGTGATCGCGGCGGTCAGGGTGGTCTTACCATGGTCGATATGACCGATGGTACCAATGTTTACGTGGGGCTTGGTACGCTCGAATTTCTGCTTAGCCATTAGAGTGATCCTCCTATGAAAAAATTTCGTTGTTTTCCGGTGTGATTAACATACACCGGTATTTTACCGTAAAATGCGGTATTTTGCAATACCTTTTTATCAGGCGCGGTTGGTGCGCTGGCTGATGATCTTCTCCTGAATGCTCTTCGGGATCTCGATATAGTGCGCGGGCTCCATCGTGTACTGACCACGGCCCTGCGTGCAGGAACGGAGGTCGGTCGCGTAGCCGAACATCTCAGCGAGAGGAACGAAGGCATCGATCTGCTGGGCGCCGCTGCGGGCCTCAAAGCCCTGGATCTGACCGCGGCGGGAGTTGAGGTCGCCGATAACGTCGCCCATGTATTCGTCGGGGACGATGACGCAGACCTTCATGATCGGCTCGAGCAGCGTCGGGCCGGCCTTCTGGCAGGCCTCCTTGAAGGCCATGGAGCCGGCGATCTTGAACGCCATTTCAGAGGAGTCGACCTCGTGATAAGAACCATCGTACAGCGTGACCTTGACATCGACGACCGGGTAACCGGCGAGAACACCGGAGAGCATGGCGCCCTGAATACCGGCATCGATCGCGGGAACGTATTCCTTGGGGATCGCGCCGCCGACGAGGGCGTTGACAAACTCGTAACCCTTGCCGGACTCGTTGGGCTCGACGTGAATCTTGACGTGACCGTACTGACCCTTACCACCGCTCTGACGGGCGTACTTGGTATCCTGATCGACAGCCTTGGTGATGGTCTCCTTGTAGGCGACCTGAGGAGCGCCGACGTTCGCCTCGACCTTGTACTCACGGAGCAGGCGGTCGACAATGATCTCCAGATGGAGCTCACCCATACCGGCGATGATGGTCTGACCGGTCTCTTCATCGGTGTAGGTCTTGAAGGTCGGGTCTTCCTCAGCCAGCTTCATCAGTGCGATGCCCATCTTCTCCTGACCGGCCTTGGTCTTGGGCTCGATGGCGACGCGGATCACGGGCTCGGGGAATTCCATGGACTCCAGGATGATCGGAGCCTTTTCATCGCAGAGCGTATCACCGGTGGTGGTATTCTTGAGGCCGATGACGGCGCAGATGTCGCCGGCGTAGCAGCACTCGATATCCTCGCGGTGGTTGGCGTGCATCTGCAGGATGCGGCCGATGCGCTCTCTCTGATGCTTGGTGGAGTTGAGAACGGCGGTACCGGTATTCAAAATACCGGAGTACACACGAACGAAGGACAGACGGCCGACGAACGGGTCGGTCGCG
>ENA-UOJC01003232-UOJC01003232.1-human-gut-metagenome-genome-assembly--contig:-C104-NODE-3232-length-15745-cov-13.505672_pt1 | contig 15745 bp, 12 predicted proteins | sample MGYA00242339_ERZ723886 | MGnify/ENA metagenome assembly ERZ723886 | reverse complement strand
GGCTGGCCCAGTCCTGGTCCCGGCCCACGCCGCAGGAGTTGTTGTGGGCCAGCATCCCCGCCCACATCAGATCCGCCCGGGCGGCGTAGTCGCCGGGATCGGCGATGGCTTTTGAGGCGGCGTCCACGATGGTTTTCAAAAGGGCCTCGCAGAGGCGGTCCGTCAGGGCGACGTCCGGGGTGTTGGAGAAATAGCGCTCGCAGATGTGGGCCATCATGTCCACCGCGCCGCTGGCGGTCTGATAGGCCGGCAGGGAACAGGTCAGCCGGGGGTCCAGCACGGCGAATTTGGGCCGGATGACGTCCGTCTTGGGGCAGCCCCATTTGAGATTGCCCTCCTCCAGGGTGATCACGCAGCTGTCGCTGCCCTCGCTGCCCGCAGCGGCGATGGTCAGCACCACGCCCACCGGCAGGGTGGACTCGATCCTGACCTTGCCGGTGAAGAAATCCCAGAAGTCGCCGTCGTAGAGCGCGCCGAAGCCGATGGCCTTGGCGGTGTCGATGACGCTGCCGCCGCCCAGGGCCAGCAGGAAGTCGCAGCCCTCCCGGCGGACGGTCTCGATGCCCTCATAGACCTTGCCGCTGCGGGGATTGGCCTGGACGCCGCCCAGCTCTGTGAAGGGGATGCCCGCATCGGTCAAAGAGGCGGTGACGGTGTCATAGGCGCCGTTGCGCTTGACGGAGCCGCCGCCGTACACCAGCAGCACCCTGGTGCCGCCGAACCGCCGCACCAGCGCGCCGGTGTTTTTTTCCTCCCCATCGCCGAAGGCGAACAGGGTGGGAGAGTAGAAAGTAAAGTTGTTCATGCGAGAACCTCCGTTTCAAAGATGGGGTGGATGTCCGCCCTGGCGGACGGGGCAAGCCTTCCGTCCCTGGCCAGGGGGAACTATCCTCAGTATCCCAGCGTCCGGTCCACCAGCCCATTCAAGGGCTGACCGGCGGCATAGCTGGCAAGATCGGCGCAGAACATTTCCACATTGATGTCGCAGGTGTAGCCCAGGGTCATGTTGCCGGAGACGTGGGGTGTCAGGATCAGATTTTTGGTGTCCCACAGGGGATGGTCGCTGGGCAGCGGCTCCGGATCCATGACGTCCAGCGCCGCGCCTGCCAGCTTCCCGCTGTTCAGGGCCTCCATCAGCGGCTCCTGCTCGATGGCGGTGCCCCGGCCCACGTTGATGACATAGGCGTCGGCAGGCAGCAGGGCGATGCGTTCCCGGTTCAGGATGTGGACAGTCTCCGCCGTGCCGGGCAGGGCCATGACCAGGATCTTTGTCTTGGGCAGCACCTCGTCCAGCCGGGAGATGGGCAGCACCTCGTCAAAGGCGGGATGGGCCCTTCCGCTGCGGCTGAGGCCCACCACCCGGGCGGCGCCCATGCCCCGGACCCGCTCCGCCACATTGACGCCGATGTTGCCGGTGCCCAGGATGGTGAACTCGTTGTCCCGAATGGAGCGGATGGGCAGCTGGTTGGACCAGCCGTGGTTCCGCACCACCTCCTCATATTCCGGCATCCGCCGCAGCAGCATCAGCGTGACCATGACCACATGCTCGGCGATGGTGACGCCGTAGCCGTTGGAGTTGGTCAGGATGCAGTCGGGATTTGCGAAGATGGACGGGTCCTTGCAGTAGGGGTCCACCCCGGCGAAGGAGCAGCAGTACCACTTCAGCGAAGCGGGGGCCGCCCGCAGCAGCTCCGGGGAGTGGGCGTACAGCACCTCGCAGTGTTGGACACAGGCCTTGGCCTCCTCAAACTGGTCCAGGGTGAAGAAGTGGGGGACGAACCCCGCCGCCCCGGCGGCCTTTTGGATCTGCGCCCTGTGGGCGTCCGTCAGAAATTCCAGATAAATGCAGATATCACGGCTCATGTGATAGACCTCCTGATATGAATTGACAATTGATAATTGACAATTGACAATTACGGGGGGAACAGAGGGGCCGCCTACGGCGGCAATTTTGAATCATTCGCCCCAGGCGAATTCCTTCATTGTTCATTGTCAATTGTCCATTGTCAATTGTTTTACGATCTGTTCCGCGCAGCGCATTCCGTCCGCTGCGGCGGAGAGGATGCCGCCGGCATAGCCCGCCCCCTCGCCGCAGGGGTACAGGCCCCGAAGGCCGGACTGGCATGTTTCATCCCGGGGGATGCGCACCGGGGAGGAGCTGCGGCTCTCCACGGCGGTCAGCACCGCGTCGGGGGCGTCATAGCCCCGGAGCTTCCGGCCCAGAATGGGCAGGGCCTCCGCCAGGGCGTCCGTCACAAAGGGCGGCAGGCACTCATGCAGATCCGCCCAGGTGACGCCGGGACGGTAGCTGGGCGTGACCCGGCCGGGCCCTGCGGAGGGACGGCCCGCCAAAAAGTCCTCCACCCGCTGGGCGGGAGCCCGGTAGCCGCCTCCGCCCAGGGCATAGGCGGCCGCCTCCAGCGTTCGCTGAAAGGCCACGCCCGCCAGGGGGCCGTCGCCGCCAAAGTCCTCCGGCATTACGTTCACCAGCAGCGCGCCGTTGATGTTCTCCCGGTCCCGGGCGAATTCGCTCATGCCGTTGGTGACCACCCGCCCCGTCTCCGACGCGGCGGCCACCACCTCGCCGCCGGGGCAGACGCAGAAGGAGAAGACCCCCCGGCCGCTGGGCAGATGGCAGGACAGCTTATAGGTGGACGCGGGCAGGCCGGGGTGTCCGGCGTACTGCTTATATTGGGCCGCGTCGCAGTCCGCCTGCCGGTGCTCGACGCGGACGCCCACGGCAAAGGGCTTGGCCTCCATGGGCACGCCCCGGGCATACAGCATCTCAAAGGTGTCCCGGGCGGAGTGGCCGGGGCACAGCACCAGGTGGCGGCAGGGAAGGGCGTAGGGGCCATCCGGCCCGGCGGCGGTGATCCCAGCCAGCCGCCCGTCCCGGATGTCCAGATCTGTCAGCTGGCTCTCAAAGCGGATATCCGCCCCCAGGTCCAGCAGCTTTTGGCGCAGGTTTTTCAGGGCGATGTGGAGATAGTCCGTCCCCACGTGGGGCTTGGCGTCGATGAGGATGTCCTCCGGCGCGCCGCAGGACACCAGCTGCTCCAGAATGAAGCGGTGGCGGATGTCCCGGGTGCCGGTGTTCAGCTTGCCGTCGGAAAAGGCGCCGGCGCCGCCCTCGCCGAACTGGACGTTGCTGGCGGGGTCCAGGTCTCCCGTGGACCAGAAGCGCTCCACGTCGGCCTTCCGCCGCTCCACCGGGCGGCCCCGCTCCAGCAGGATGGGCCGCAGGCCCGCCTTTGCCAGCACCAGGGCGGCGAACAGTCCCGCCGGCCCCGCTCCCACGACGATGGGCGGGATCTCCGGCACAGGCGGTGGCGGGGGCAGGAGATAGCCGGGCTTCCGTGTCAGGCGGCTTACTTTTTTGCTGCGGCAGCGCTTCAAAACGGCGGCCTCGTCCTTCACCGCGGCCTCCACGGTGTAGACCAGGGACACGTCCTCCCGGGCGTCCACGCTGCGGCGCAGAACGCGCAGGGACAAAAGCTCCTTCTCCCGGACCTTCAGGACGCGGGCGGCCTCCGCCGTCAGCGCCGCCAGACCTGCGCCGGGAGCCAGCTTGATATTTTCAATCTTCAGCAAGGCGGTTGGTTCCTTTCTGCGGTTTCCCTCCTATTTTAACACAGGTTTTCCCGGCTGAAAACCTGCTTTTGGAATTTTTCCCCGCCGGCGGGGCATGCTGGAGGGGGGAGGGGATGGCAATGGCCGGACAGCCTTTTTTTGAGGGATGGTATTTCAAGCACCAGCAGGGGGACCGCACGGCGGCCTTTATCCCGGCCCACCACCGGGATGGGGACGGCGTGTACACCGCCTCTTTGCAGATCATCACGGAGAGCCGGGCGGAATACATGGAGATCCCCCTCCGGGAGTTCCATATCAGGCGGAGGCCCTTCCGGGTGCGGTGCGGGGCCAGTGTGTTCAGTCCGGCGGGCTGCCGGATCGACTGCCTTTTCGGGCGGGAGCGGCTGACCGGGACGCTGCGCTACGGCCCCTGGGCCGTCCCCCGGGGCGATATCATGGGGCCGTTCCGCTTTGTGCCGGGGATGCAGTGCCGCCACAGCGTCCTCAGCATGGCCCATTCCGTGGAGGGGACATTGACCCTTGCCGGACAGGCGCTGGACTTCCGGAAGGGGACCGGCTACGCGGAGGGAGACCGGGGCACGTCCTTCCCCAGCCGGTATCTGTGGACCCATGCCGCGCTGCCGGAGGGCAGCGTGATGCTGTCCGTGGCGGATGTCCCTTTCTGCGGGACCGGCTTCACCGGCTGCGTGGGCTTTGTGTGGATGAATGGCCGGGAGCTCCGCCTGGCGACCTACCGGGGTCTGCGGGTGCTGCGGGCCGGACCGGCGGGCGCGGCGGTCCGCCAGGGCGGCTGGGAGCTGACGGCGGAGCTGCTGGCGGCGCGGCCGCTGGAGCTGCGGGCGCCCCGGCGGGGGGAGATGGGCCGCACGATCCGGGAGAGCGCCGCCTGCCGCGTCCGATACCGCCTGCTGCGCCGGGGGGAATGTGTGCTGGACCGGGTCTGTGAGCAGGCCGGCTTTGAAGCGGACTGGCCGGAGACATGAGCGGCCCGCCGCACCCCGCGGGGAGGCAGGCCCACAGGCCTTGGAAAAGGCGGGGGAAAGGCGGCATTCACGTAAATCCTCCGGCAAACGGGCCATCTTGATTTGTTCACACTTTTCCTGTATGATGAAATTATCATAAAAAGAGAGAGGGAACAGCTTATGCCGTTTTCGTTCGATTTTGGCGGCGGATTCAACCCCGCGGGCGGATTTCACACCAACGGCGGGTTCAACCCCGGCGGAAGTGCCGGAGAGGGATTTACGCCGCCGTCCAAAAGGCCCCGGAAGCCCCGGAAAGCCATCGGCAGCGCCTTCACCCGCACCCTCATCAATCTGGGGGTGACGCTGGCGGTGGGGCTGGCGTATTTCTATCTGGCGCTGCCGGCGCTGAACTTCCACGCGGAGGAATTTTACGTGTTCGTATTCCTGCTGTGCGCGGTGTACTGCGTCTGCGCGGTGCTGACCTCCGGCTTTCAGGGAGAGGGGATACGGGGCTACGCGCGCTTCGTCAAAAAGCAGTGCGCCGTACCCTTTTTGGTGGTTCTGGCCCTGATCGCCGCCATCGCCGTGGGGGCCGTCAGCTCCTGGGTGGTGCTGCGGGCGGGGGCGTACAGCGAGCTGCTGCCCCTTCAGACCGGCGATTTCACCGCCGAGGTGGAGGAGATCAGCTATGACCAGATCCCCATGCTGGACGAGGACTCCGCCGCCCGCCTGGGCAGCCGCAAGCTGGGCGAGCTGAGCGACATGGTGTCCCAGTTCGAGATTTTGGACACCTATACCCAGATCAACTACAAGGGCCGCCCGGTGCGGGTCACCTCCCTGGCCTACGGCGACCTCATCAAGTGGTTCACCAACCGTTCGGAGGGCCTGCCCGCCTATCTCGTCATCGACATGGTCAGCCAGGAGGCGGAGGTGGTCCGCCTGGGGGAGGGCATGAAGTACACCACCGCCGAGCACTTCGGCCGCAACCTGTACCGCCATCTGCGGTTCCACTACCCCACCATGATGTTTGACGAGCCGGTGTTCGAGATCGACGAGGACGGCATCCCCTATTGGGTGTGCCCCCGCATTGTCCGCACCATCGGCCTGTTCGGCGGCGTGGATGTGAGGGGCGCGGTGCTGGTGAACGCCATCACCGGCGAGAGCGCCTATTACGCCGAGGTCCCCAGCTGGGTGGACCGACTGTACTCCGCCGACATCATCATCCAGCAGTACGACTATTACGGCATGTACCACAACGGCTTTTTGAATTCCATGTTCGGCCAGCGGGACGTGACGGTCACCACCGAGGGCAAGAATTACATCGCCATCGGCGACGATGTGTATATGTACACCGGCGTCACTTCCGTGACCTCTGACGAGTCCAACATCGGCTTCATCCTGTCCAACCAGCGGACGAAGGAGACCCATTTCTACTCCATCGCCGGCGCGGAGGAGTACTCCGCCATGGACTCCGCCCAGAGCCAGGTCCAGCAGATGAACTACAAGGCCACCTTCCCCCTGCTGCTGAATATCGCCGACCAGCCCACCTATTTCATGACCCTGAAGGGCGCCGACGGGTTGGTGAAGATGTACGCCATGGTCAACGTCCAGCAGTATGACATTGTGGCCACCGGCAGCACGGTGGCCGAGTGTGAGACCGGCTACCGCCAGACCCTGGCCCGCCGGGGCCTGATCGCCGCCGGCGAGGCCAGCGTGGACGTGACACTGGAGACCCAGACGGCGGAGGGCGTCATCGCTGAGATCCGCAGCGCGGTCATCGGCGGCAACACCCACTACTACGTCCGCATGGAGCGGGGCGTGGCCTATCTGGATTTCAACACGGCGGAGCTGCCCCGGGCAGTGCTGCTGGACAAGGGCGACCACATCGGGTACCGCTACGTGTCCGACAGCGCCAATCTGACGGAAAACAGCATCACCCAGGTCCGCAGCTTCTGGTTCCAGGGAGAAGAGGAGGGCGCGGAGGCCGGGGACTGGCAGAGCTGAAAAAGCCGGTGAAGCGCGCATGAGGCAAAAAGCAGGCGGCCCTTGGGCCGCCTGCTTTTTGCGAAAAACGGCGTTGACATCCCTTTTTCGGACGCTTATACTGGGAATGTATTTGAAAAAAGGAGCGTGAGATCCATGGATCTGACTTTGAACAGCGCGGTGCTGGGGGAGCAGCTCTCCGGCATCCGCCGCTTTACATTTCTGGTGCGGGATACGCCCGGCGCCTGCGCGCTGACCATCGGCGAGCCGGATCAGAACACCCCCGACGTGGTGAAGGAAGCCGCCAAGGCCGCCCTGGACGCCAACGACACCCACTATCCCCCCGGCAACGGCTGCCCCTATATGCTGGAGGCCATCTCCAAATTTGAGGAAAAGGCCCACGGGCTGCACTACGCCCCGGAGGAGATCATCCTGACCATCGGCGCCACCGAGGGGCTGTTCATCGGCCTTTCCACCGTCCTGAACCCCGGCGACGAGGTCATCATCCCCACCCCGGCGTTCAGTCTGTACGAGTCCATTACCCGGCTGTGCCGGGGTGTGCCGGTGTGCATGCCCACGGAGAAGAACCGCTTTCAGATCGACCCGGAGCAGCTGAAAGCGGCCATCACCCCCAGGACCAAGGCCATTATCCTGACCTCCCCCAACAACCCCACGGGGTGCATCTACACCAGGGAGACCCTGGACGCCATCCACGACATCCTGAAGGACAAGCCCATCTTCGTCCTGTGTGACGATGTCTACCGCACCCTGACCTATACGGACGGCTACCACAGCTTTTCTGAGTATCAGGACATGCGGGACCGGATCATCGTCATCAACAGCTTCTCCAAGCCCTATGCCATGACCGGCTGGCGCCTGGGCTGGTGCATGGCCGACGCCCCCATCCGGGATCGGATGCAGATTTTCCATCAGTACGCCGTGGTCTCCGCCCCGGCCTTTGTCCAGCCCGCCTGCGTGGCCGCCCTGGAGAGCGATACCAGCGGCATTGTGGAGATTTTCCGCAAGCGCCGGGATTATGTGTATAAACGCCTTGTGGACATGGGGCTGGAGGTCCAGGAGCCGGAGGGCGCTTTCTACATGTTCATCAACATTGAGAAGTACGGCATGGACTCCCTGACCTTCTGCGAAAAGATGCTGAAGGAGGGCCTGGTGGGCCTGATCCCCGGCGTCTACTTCGGCACGGAAGGCTATATGCGGCTGAGCTACTGCTATTCCGACGAGGATCTGAAAGAGGGCCTGGACCGCATCGAGAAGTTTATCAAGACGCTGTAAGCGAGAAAGAGGACGCTGTGCCGCTGGCACAGCGTCCTTTTTGCCTGGAGGGGGAAGAGAGGGCCGGCAAGCGCCGGGACGGCTCTCCCCCTCACGCCATCCGCAAGAGCCGCTCCAAAAACGCCACGCCTTTCGGCAGGACGGCCTCGTCGTCAAAGCAGAATTCCGGCGCGTGGAGCTCCGCCGTCTTCCCCACGCCCAGGAAGAAAAACACGCCGGGGACCTCCCGCTGGTAAAAGGAGAAATCCTCCGCCGCCAGGGCCGGGGCGTCCAGCGGGGCGGGGGCGTCCGGGCCGAGGGCGGCGCGGACCGTCTCATACAGCCCCTCGTGGTTCCAGACGGCGGGATAGCCCTCGTTGAGATACACCTCCACGCCGCAGCCGGTCTCCGCCGCGACAGCCTCCCCGATGGCGGCCAGCCGCTCCCGGCAGTGGCGGTAGGTCTCCTCCCGATAGGTCCGGAGGCTGCCCTCCAGCCGGGTTTCCCCGCTGACGGCGTTGCGCACCGTGCCGGAGGTCATTTTGCCGAAGAGGAAGGCCCGGGGCTCCTCAGGGGGCAGGGCGTCCACCATGGCATAGGCCCGGCGGAGATACTCCGCCCCCGCCGCCAGGGCGTCCCGGCCCTCAACCGCCCGGGAGAGATGGACGCTTTTGCCCGTCACCGTCACTGTGACCTCGTTGGACCGGGCCATCAGGGGGCCGGGGCGGGTGAAGACGCTGCCCGCCTCCAGCCCCGGCCACAGATGCAGGCCGAAGACGCGTGTCACATGGCACTGTTTCAGGATGCCGCTTTCGCACAGCCGCTTGGCGCCGCCGGTGGTCTCCTCGGCGGGCTGGAAGAGGAACAGCACGTTCCGGGGCAGCTCCGCCAGGTGGGCGGAGACATGCTCCGCCAGGGCCAGGGCCATGGCGGTGTGGCCGTCGTGGCCGCAGGCGTGCATCACGCCGGGATGCTGGGACGCGTAGGGCAGGCCGGTGGCCTCCGTCACCGGCAGCGCGTCCATATCCGCCCGGAAGGCCGCCGTTTCCGGCTTTCCGGCGTCAAAAAAGGCGCAGACGCTGCCGGGGATCGGAAAGGAGAGCCCGCAGGACAGGGGCTTTAAAACAGAGACGACATAGGCAAGGGTCTCCGGCAGCTGGTCGTCCAGCTCCGGGATGCGGTGCAGCGCCCTGCGGTGGGCGGTGACAGATGTGGACATGGAAAGGACCTCCGACGTTTCGTTCATTTGCTTCAATATAGCACGAGTTTGGAAAATCGAACAGGGGATTTTTAAAATTTCTCTTGCAACTGATCATGGTTGGTGGTATGATAGCGAAAAATGAGATAGAGGCGCGGATGCGATGGACCCACGGGAGCCGGCGGGCTGTGAGCGTGGGAAGGGCAAGTCCGCCGAACTTTCCTCCCGGGCGCGGGGGGAGGGTGGGGCCGCGGGAAATACCCGCGGGACTGTCCGCGGTGAGAGCCGCGGGTGCGCTATCTGCCAGGTGTGCCGCGGGACTGCGGCTGTCGTTCGGTAGAGGCGTGCCTCTACCGTTTTTTCATTCGCACATCTGGAAAAATGGAGGGCACAACACATGAGATTTGAAAACATCAAGGGTTCCATCGTCGCCATGATCACCCCGTTCCACGAGGACGGCAGCGTGAATTTCGAGGTTCTGACCGAGCTGCTGGAGCGGCAGATCGCCGGGGGGACCGACGCCATCCTGACCCTGGGCACCACCGGCGAATACTCCACCATGACCCACGAGGAGGACGCCTCCGTGGTGGCCCACACCATCAAGGTGGTGAACGGCCGGGTGCCGGTCATCGTGGGCAGCGGCTCCAACTGCACCGCCACCCAGGTGGAGAAGAGCATCCAGTATCAGGACATGGGCGCCGACGCCCTGCTGCTGATCTCCCCCTACTACAACAAGGCCAATTCCGAGGGCATGTACCGCCACTTCGCCGAGACCGCCGACGCGGTCCACATCCCCTGCCTGCTGTACAATGTCCCCGGCCGCACCGGCTGCTCCATCCCCGTCTCCGTGGTGGAGAAGCTGAGCCGCCACCCCAACATCGCCGGCATCAAGGAGGCCAGCGGCGACATGTCCTACGCCATGAAGATCGCCCACTGCGTGGGGCCGGACTTCGCCCTGTACTCCGGCAACGACGACATCACCGTGCCCCTGATGAGCATCGGCGGCAGCGGCGTCATCTCCGTGTATGCCAACGTCATGCCCGCCATGTGCCACCAGATCGTGGCGGACTATCTGAGCGGGAATCAGGCCCAGGCCGTGGAAAACCACCTGAAGTATCTGAAGCTGATGAACGACCTGTTTATCGAGGTGAATCCCATTCCCGTCAAGAGCGCCATGAATATGATCGGCCTGAACGTGGGTCCCATGCGCCTGCCCCTGTGTGAGATGAGCCAGGAGCATCAGGCCGTTCTGCGGGCCAGCCTGAAGGAGGCCGGACTGCTGTGAGATTTCTGTTGATCGGCCGGGGCAAAATGGGCAGGCTGATCGAGGAGACCGCCCGGGCCGGCGGCGACGAGATCGCCGCCGCCTTCGGCCATGACGACCTGGACCAGCTGGCGAAGCTGGGAAAAGCGGCTGATGTGGTCATCGACTTCTCCCGGCCGGAGGCGCTGCCGGAGATCTGCGCCTACGTCCGCCGCACCGGCACGCCCCTGCTCTCCGGCACCACGGGCTACACCGCCGCCCAGAAGGCCCAGCTGGAGGCCCTGGGCACCGCCGCCCCGGTGCTGTGGAGCGCCAACTTCTCCCTGGGGGTGGCGGTGCTGTACCGGGCGCTGCGGGTGGTGTCCGACGTGCTGAAGCCGGACTTTGACATTGAGATCACCGAGACCCACCACAACCAGAAGGCCGACGCCCCCAGCGGCACCGCCAAGCTGCTGCTGGACGCCATCGACCCCAATCACGCCCTGACCCCGGTGTATGGCCGGGAGGGGAACTGCGGCAGGCGGGAGAAGCGGGAGATCGGCGTTCATGCCCTGCGGGGCGGCACCGTGGCGGGCACCCACACTGTCCACTTCTTCGGCCCGGACGAAGAGCTGGAATTCACCCACCGGGCTGCCAGCCGCCAGATTTTTGTCAACGGCGCGCTGCATATGGCCCGGATGCTGCCGGGAAAGGCCAACGGCGTCTACGACCTGCAAAAGATTCTGTTCGGCGAATAAAAGTTTCACCTGCCATTTCAAAGGCGGCGGGTCCAGGGCGGAGCCCTGGCGGGTTTGGGCAGCGCCCAAAAATCATCATATGGAGAGTGACTATGAACGCGCAGGAGATCATCGATTATATCGCGAATTCCGAGAAAAAGACCCCGGTGAAGCTGTATGTCAACACCACCGGCCCCGTGGACTTTGGCGCCGCCAAGGTCTTCGGCGGCGGGAACAGCTTTACGGTGTTCGGCGACTGGAACGAGCTGGCCCCCATCCTGGAGGCCAACGCCGGTAAGATCGCCGACTATGTGGTGGAGAACGACCGCCGCAACTCCGGCGTGCCCCTGCTGGACCTGAAGGGCGTCAAGGCCCGCATCGAGCCCGGCGCCATCATCCGGGAGAAGGTGGAGATCGGCGAGGGCGCCGTCATCATGATGGGGGCGGTCATCAACATCGGCGCCGTCATCGGCAAGGGCACCATGATCGACATGGGCACCGTCCTGGGCGGCCGGGCCACCGTGGGCGACCACTGCCACATCGGCGCCGGCGCGGTGCTGGCGGGCGTTGTGGAGCCCGCCTCCGCCACCCCCGTCATCGTGGAGGACGGCGTTCTGATCGGCGCCAACGCCGTGGTCATCGAGGGCGTCCACATCGGCAAAAACGCCGTGGTGGCCGCCGGCGCGGTGGTCATTGAGGATGTGCCGGAGAACGCCGTGGTAGCCGGCAGCCCCGCCCGTGTCATCAAGATGAAGGACGCGAAGACGGAGAGCAAAACGGCCCTGGTGGACGCGCTGCGGAAGCTGTGAGCGATTTTATGAAGAGACCTCCTGCGAGCAAGCGGGGGAAAGTGTGAAAGGGGGGCGCCGAGCCCCCTCTTTCACGTTCAATCAGCCCGCCGCAGCGACCGCTTTTGTCCGCAAGACAGCGCTGGTGGACGCGCTGCGGAAATTATAACGGGATAAAAACGCCTTGCCTGATGGCAGGGCGTTTCCACTGTTCCGCGGGGTCGGCGGGAAAATGGCGGGGTTCGGCGCTTTTTGGCAACCTGCCAAAAAAGAGAGTCAAAGTTTGGCAGGGGTGTGCCTTGATTTTAGTTGTGGGACGCAACGAATTGTGGTATTGTAATACCAATCAAATACAAATATGGGGGTATGAACATGCTGCTGCTGGATTTCATCAACGTTGGCAATGGAGATTCTGCCCTGATCCGGGAAGTGGAGAACGGTGTGCAGACGTTTGCCATGCTGGTGGACTGCGGGCATGACAATCTGATCCGGGACGACCACTCTGCCGAGCTGGACCCCCGGTCCCAGCGCATCTACGCCGGGGATTTTTTGAAAAAGCAGGGCGTCACCCATCTGGACATGCTGCTGCTGACCCATTTTCACCGGGATCATATCGGCGGATTGGGCCGGGTGCTGGACGCGGTGACAGTGGACAAGCTGGTGTGTACCTATATTCCACCAGCGGACAGCGGCGGCCTGGAGCCGGACGGCGACAACGGCCTGCCCAGGGCGGCCCGGAACGTGCTGCGGTGCGTGGATATGTACGCCCGCATGCTGCGGGAGCACCCGGGGCGCGTCCGGGAATTCGTGGAGTTGCCCGGAGACCGGCAGGAATTTTACCAGCTGACGCCGGAGCTTTCCATGGACGTGATCTGCGGGGAGCCGGTGCTGTATCCCCGGCAGAAGGCAGTCTACGACGCGGCCTTCCGGGGCGAGCGGGACCGCTATGAGCTGATGCAGTGGGGCAAGTGCATGAACGTCTCCAGCCTGCGCCAGCGCCTGCACTACCACGGCAAGGAGATCGTCCTGGGCGGCGACGCCTACGCCGTGGTGTGGAACAACGACATGCTGACCCCCTGCGACATTTTGAAGGTGCCCCACCACGCGTCGCTGTCCTCCACCACCCGGAAGCTGCTGGAGGGCCTGCGGCCCAAGACGGCAGTGGTCAGCGTGGCGGCCCGGCGGCCCGACGAGCGGCCCCACCCCTACATCATCTCCCTGATCCGGGAGTTTACGGAGGATCTGCATTTCACCGACGCGGTGGACATCCCCGGCCTGGTGGAGCCGGTGTTCCACGAGTCGGTGCATCTTGAAGTTGAATGAGCAAAAAATTGCCCGGCCAGATGGCCGGGCAATTTTTTGTAGGATCTTACTTGTACATCTCGGGCTTTTCCATGGTCTCCACCTTCAGGAACTGGGAGGTGCCGCGGGAGGCGTTCAGGGCGTCGCCGGCGACGCAGGCCACATAGCCGTCCCAGGCGGAGGGGCCGGTGAGCTTGCCGGCGTGGACGGACTCCACCCACTTGCAGAACTCGATGTCGTAGGCCTCGATGAAGCGCTCCTTCCAGTCGGTCATGATGGGCATGGACTCGGCGGGCTTCACGCTGTCCCAGCCGGCGGGACGGGAGCGGCACACCACGGCGTAGGGATCGGGCAGCTTGACGGTGCCGTTCTCGCAGACCACCTCGCACTGGATGTCATAGCCGTAGCCATCGGCCACCTGGACCTCCACGTCGATGAAGCAGCCCTTCTTGGTGCGCATCAGCATGACCTGGGGGTTGTCATAGCCCTTGTTGGAATTGGCGGACTGGCGGACCTTGACGCACTGCACGTCCTCGTACTCGTCGTCCAGCAGCCAGCGGCAGATGTCCAGCTCGTGGATGGCCACGTTGGTGACGCCGTTCTCGGTCTTGAAGCCCGGGCCCTGGGAGACGTTGCGGTGGCAGGCCTTGATGACCAGGGGTGCGCCGATCTCGCCGGAGTCGATGATGCGCTTCATCTCGGCATAGCCGCGGTCATAGTGGCGCATGAAGCCCACCTGCACCAGACGCTTGCCGATCTCCACCTCGCGGTTGATGATCTCCTCGCAGTCCTTGGCGTTCTGGCTCAGGGGCTTCTCGCAGAAGCACCACTTCTCCTCGGCCAGGGTCTTCATGACGTAGTCATGATGGGTGGGATCGATGGAGGTGATGACGACAGCCTCGACCTCGGGGTCCTTGATCATGCCGTCGCAGTCGTTGCCGTAGGACTTGATGCCGTACTTGGCGGCGGTGTCGTCAGCGGCGGCGGCCACATAGTCGGAGACGGCCACGACGGTAGCGCCGGGGACAGTCTCAATGATGCGGCGGCAGTGATCCTTGCCGATAGCGCCGCAGCCGATGATACCAATTTTCAGAACCTGATCCATGTTGATTACCTTCCTTTACTTTTATTAATTAGGAATTAGGATTTAGGAATTTTTAATAAGTGAGGATGATCTTTCTGCACTTGGGGCAACGGGAGGCGGAGACGTAAGGAGATTGCATGAGATTGTCCGCATCGCAGAGCCCCTCCGCACTTTTCACCCACTGCGGAGGGCAGCATTTTGCGGCCTGATCCAGCCAATAAATACCATGGGAGCTTTGCAGAGCGCCGTTTTCCATTTCAGCGCCGCAATACGGGCAATCCATAGCCGTACCTCCTCGCACCGGCGGGGCGATGTGGGCATCGCCCCCTACGGGTGTCCCTCCCAGGCCCAGGCCGTGCCTGGGCCTAAGGAAAGGGGCTAGGGGAAACCAAGGGTTTCCCCAGTTCTTTCGCCAGCGGCGAAAGAAGGAATTTCAATCATTTTCGGCAGGACATGCGCCTGCCGAAAATTCCACGACCCAGCCGCCTTGGGCGGCGTCCCCCAGTGACCGATGTCACTGGGGAGGGGGGATCTAAAGGGGGGACGAAGTCCCCTCTTTAATATTTCCGCGCGTCCTTCTCGTGGGCCAGATGGTCCTTATAGGCCTCGATGTTCTCCTTGCGCTCGGAGACCTCGGTGTCGCCCACGCGCCACCAGGAGCCGTAGCCGTCGGTCATGGTCTTGGGCAGGACCTTGATGTCGAACAGGACGGGGCGGTCCTTGACCTTCTTGGCGTCCTCAAAGGCGGCCGCCAGTTCTTCCATGGTGCGGATGGAGTAGCTCTTGCAGCCGTAGCCCTCCGCCACCTTGGCGTAGTCGATGTTCAGGAAGTCGCCGAACAGGCCGTCCTTATTGCGGTAGCGCAGCTCGGTGCACAGCGTCAGGTTGCCGTGGCCCACCTGCAGGTTGTTGATGCAGCCGAAGGAGGCGTTGTCGAACAGGCAGACGTTGATCTTCTTGTGCTCCATGACGGCGGTTACCAGCTCGCCGTGGAGCATGTTGAAGCTGCCGTCGCCGCACATGGCGTAGACCTCCCGCTTGTCGCCGATGGCCAGCTTCACGCCCAGGGCGCCGGCGATCTCATAGCCCATGGTGGAGTAGCCGTACTCCATGTTGTAGCAGTCGATGCCAGTGGGCCGCCACATGCGCTGCATGTCGCCGGGCAGGGAGCCGGCGGCGCCGATGGCCACGTCGCCCTCGTTCATCATGGCGTTGATGGCGCCCAGAACGGTGGTCTGGCACAGACCGGCGTCCAGGTCCTTGGCGAACCGCTTGGCGGAATCGGCGTTGGCGTCGTTGATGATGGGCTTCCAGGACTTCTTGTCCTCGAAGACGATGTGGTCCAGGCGCTCCAGTTCCTTGGCCCACTTCTCCCGGGCGGTCTCGACCTCACCCTTGTAGGGGGCCTTGTAGCCGTCCAGCTTGGCAAGCAGACGGGGCAGGGCGTCCTTGGCGTCGGCCACCACGGGGATGGCCTCCATCTTCAGGGCCTGGAACTCGGAGACGTTGATGTTGACGAACTTGCAGGTATCCTTGAACAGCCACTTGGAGGAGGTGGTGAAGTCGGTGTAGCGGGTGCCGACGC